>Ga0118677_10009517_pt1 | contig 15157 bp, 12 predicted proteins | sample AliMusrvi5mmetaG_FD_86154 | JGI IMG/M metagenome (GOLD analysis project Ga0118677, IMG submission 86154)
GCTGGAAGCCCGCGGGTTGCTGCAATGCCGCGAGGCATTGAATGAGACTCCCGGCGTGATAGCCACCTCCACCAGCGGGCAGACCGGGGCGATGACGTCGTTGTTCATTCGTGGCATGACGAGTGCCTATTCCCAGATGGTGGTTGACGGCATGCGGCTGGGTGATTCGTCGTCCCAGCCGGGGAATTTCCTTGGTGCGAGCCGGGTTTATGATGTGGGTCGGTTAGAGATTTTGCGTGGTCCTCAAGGGGCGATCTATGGTGGAGAGAGCGTCGGCGGTGTCCTGTGGATGGAGACGCCTCGCGGCACCGGCGCGCCCCACGGATCGTTCACTGCCGAGGGTGGTTCGTTCAGCTCATTTGCCATTCATGCCTCGGAGCAGGGCGAGGTGGGACCGTTGTCGTTTTTCCTTTCAGGCGGCTACGAGCAAACTGCCAACGACTCGCCCAACCAAGACTTTCACCAACTTCAGACCGCTATGCGTGTGGAGGCCAAGCTCAACAAAGTCTGGACGCTTGGCACCACCTACCGCGGTTTTGAGAACTTCTATCAAAATGGCAGCACTTCGGATGACCGCGTCAACGAGGCCCTCGCCACGGTGTACGCCACCGGCGTCATCTCAGACCGCTGGACGACGAGCTTTCATGCAGGATTGCAAAAGGAATCCTATGACAGTGATTACCACACGGGAATCTACGGCAATGACATGCAGGCCACCGCCCTTTCCACCGATCAACGCATTGTCATCAACGATGAACTCCTGCTCCTGGCTACCGCCTTCTTCCATCACAACAACTATCAGAGCGATTCGGTTGATGCCTGGTCTAACACAAAAACCGATAATTCATCCAACCGTTATGGTGTGGGAACCGCGCTGGAGTGGTCGCCTATCACGGACCTGACCACCAGTGGTGCCCTGCGCTGGGAGGATTACGACACGTACGGCAGCCAGCTGACGTGGCGCATCGGTTCAACCTATCAGCTAACAAAGACCGGGACCACTGTCCGGGGCGGGATGGGCACCTCGTTCCGCACGCCCACGTTTCTGGATCTATATGGATCGACGTGGGGGGATCCCAATCCGAATTTAGTCGCTGAACATGCGTTGGGCTGGGATTTAGGCATCGTTCAAAAAGTGAGCGAGCACCACCAGCTTGAACTGACATGGTTCCGCAATCAAATCCATGACCAAATCCAGTTTGTGTCATATCCGCCCCCGAGTTGGAGCGGCCAATCGGTGAATCTTCCGGGGACCACCACCACCAACGGGCTCGAGGCCGGGCTGAGCGGCTCCTGGTTCCAGCGCGCCCTCAACTACCGGGTGGCTTGGACGATGTTAGAAAAATGTTTGGCGGACCAGCCGCGCAATGCAGTCAGTGCATCGATAGATTGGAAGCCGACGGTCCCTTCGCTGATTGGGGTGGGTGTGTCCCATTTGTCTGAGCACTCGTGGGGTGGAGATCCGATCGGGGCCTACACGTTGGCGCGGGTTTATGGCTCCTATCAACTAACCGATTCTATCAAGTGGCATGCCCGGGTTGAGAACTTATTCAATCAAAGTTATGAGTTATCGAATCCCTCAGCATCGTGGGGAGGCAAACCCATCAAGGGCGCGGGCACCGGGATTTACTCTGGATTGACGTTTGCTTGGTAGCCGACGCGTTGCAGCAGCAGATGACAGAGGGCGGCAGTGAGGGCGAGGGCGGCCAGCGGCAGCAGGCCTGAACGCAGGCTTTCGCCTATCAACCATGGGCTGAACGGGCCAGCAGGTACTTTCATATAACTGAGGTTGTGGGTCTTGAATGCGATGACCCAGCCGCAGTGCATGCCTACGCTTAGCCACAGATGCCCCGTGCGTAAGCGGGCAAGTGCCAGAATGAAGCCGACGGTGAATAACGTTAGGAAATCTGCTGCGACAACCCTCGGCTCGGAGAAGCGCAACAGGATTTCGGCAAGTTGCCGGAAGCCAGCCAGCGCTGTGCCCGGCTCGGCGATGCCCGCGCCGGGTCTGGAGCTGAGGAAATGCAGGAAAGCAAATACCAAGGAAGAGCCGAGGCACGCGGTCAGCGGCCGGGCCACCCGCAACCACAAGCCGAGCAGCAGCCCGCGGAACAACCATTCCTCGACGAGCGCGACTGCCGCTGCGGGCACCACCACTTGAAGCAGCAGGCGCTTGGCACCCGGCACCACGGGATAGGGAGTGAACACCCCTAACACATGCAACATTGCGCCGAGTCCGGCCACGACCGCCATGGCGAGTCCCAGGCCTAGCAAAGCCTGGCAGGCACCCCGGGATTGCGACATGGGGGTGCATGGTGGGAGCAGTGGCTCGCCGGGTTGGCGCAAGCGGCGCAGGCGGCGGAACAGCAGTGGCAGCAGCAACAAAGCGGCAAGCAGCATGCTGCGCTTGAAGAAGCGCCCGAGCGGTGCCCGTTGGCAGGCGGCGCCCAGCGATCCGGCCGCACCTGACAATCCGTGAGCCGCGCCCCAATCCGCAAAACTCTTGCCGGCCTGATAGAGCCACGGTGAAATGATCGCCGCAGCCACCAGCGATGCCACTAACCAGAGCAGCACCGCCCCCGCCTCGGATCCGAAAAATCGCCTCATGTTCGCTTGATGTCACTGATTTACCGGGGTTTGTCCAGCGACAAATGGTTGGAGGGAGTGATGAAATTAGTGGTTGAAAAATCGGTGCTAAAAATCCATGCATCTTTCTTTCCAGAATGAATTCCCGCTCCAAGCTATTCCTCGCCAGTGCCCGCCTCGCCAATCTCCCCAGCGTGGTGAGCAACGTTTGGCTGGGTGTCGCCTTGGGCGTGTTGGTCGGCGGGCGGGGTATCTCGCTCTGGCCGGCCGCCGCGCTGTTGGTTGCTGCCGGTTGCTTGCTCTATGTGAGTGGAAATTTCCTCAATGACTGGCACGACCGCCACTGGGACGGGCAGCATCGGCCGGAGCGGGCGCTGCCACAAGGGGCGTTTGCGCCGGTATTTTATCTGGGATTGGCGATCGGCTGCGGCGTGGTCGCTTTGATATTGGCTGGGGTCGTCGGTACCGGCTCCGCGTTGGTGGTCTTGGCCATCGGGCTGTGCATCGTCTGTTACACGCTTTGGCACAAGCGGAATTCTGCGTCGATTCTGTTAGTGGCGATGTGCCGGGCCTTGCTGCCCTTGCTGTTTTTCATTGAATGGCCGATGAGTTGCGCCAAGCCGGACGTCTCTCACGCCTTGGCGCAAACCCGCATGGAAGCGGCCGTCATCGCGCCCCACGCCTTGGCCTTGCTCTGTTATGTCGCAGGTCTGTCGTGGATTGCCCGCGGCGAGGCGCAGGCCCCTGCTGCGGCCTCGAACCGCTGGCAAGCACGCGGCCTGCTGGTATTGGCCGGGTTGTTGATGGCCTCGTGGTATGTGCCGAGCCTGCCGCGCTTCGGGCCCTTAGGCTTGCTGCCCTTTGGTATCTGGCTGACTTTGTGCGTCACCCGCTTCAGCAAAACCCCGCGTGAGCAGGTGTCTGCGCTGCTGGCCGGCCTGCCGCTGCTCGATTGGGTCGCATTGTTGCCTTTGTCGCTGAGCATGATGAATCATGGAAAAACCGACCCATTTTTCATGATCTGTCTGCTCTTGCCGCCACTGGCATTTTTGGTGGGGCGGGGGTTGCAGCGGCTGGCTTCGGCGACTTGATCCGGGCTTGCGCAAAGGCGCGTCCCACGCTCCATTAGCGGCGCGCATGACAATTTCCGAAAAACAACAAATCCTGCTCGACGAATTGGCCCTGTTCCAAGATTGGACTGAGCGCTATGAGTACGTCATCAGCATTGGCAAACGCCTACCGCCGCTGGCTGAATCCTCCAAGACGCCCGCCCATCTGATCAAAGGTTGCCAATCCCAGGTCTGGCTCGATGCCATCAGCGAGGACGGCAAAGTCCGCTACTTCGCAGATTCTGATTCGCTGATCACCAAGGGCATGATCGCCCTGTTCGTGCGTATCCTCGATAATGAAACCCCTGACGCCATCCTGCAGGCCGACATGAGTTTCATCGAACGCACCGGCCTCAAGGAGCACCTCGCCCCCACTCGCGCCAACGCCCTCACTCTGATGACGACCCAGATGAAGCAGCGTGCCTTGGCCTTCGCTAGCGGAAATCTAACACCTTGATCCTGACATGCTTTTCTTCTACAAGGCTTCCATCAATGAATGAGGAAGCGACACCAGAGGAGGAATTGCGTGCCAATGTGCGCCGGGCACGCCAGGAGGCCGATTTGCTGGCAGCGCACAGCGGCACGGTTTATTGGCAGGTAAACGCACAAGGTCTCTACACCGACGTAGGCTCGGCTTGCTTGAAAGTCTGGGGCTACCGGCCCGAGGAACTCGTGGGGAGCAAGCACTTCTACGACCTTCACCCGGAGGCCGGCCGTGAGGAATTCAAACAAGCCGCCTTCGCCGCTTTCGCAGAGAAGGCACCCTTCACCGACTTGCGCAATCCTCTAACCACTGGCGATGGCAGGCTGATCTGGGTCCTTACCAATGGCACTCCCGTGCTGGACGCCGATGGCCATCTCCTTGGTTACTACGGCACGGACACCGACATCACGGAGCACAAGAAGTTGGAAACGGCCAGAATCGAGAGTGAGGCCCGCTTCCGCAGTTATTTTGAGTTGCCGTTGCATGGCACGTGTATCACTTCCATCGAAAAATGCTGGCTTGAAGTCAATGCGCGCCTCTGTGAAATCCTCGGCTACAGCCTGCAGGAAATCGTCAAGATGACATGGGCAGAGATGACGCACTCGGATGATCTGGCCGCGGATGAGGCGCAGTTTGCACGGGTATTGTCCGGAGAAATCGAGCAATATCGCTTGGAGAAGCGTTTCATCCGCAAGGATGGTTCGATGGTCTGGACCGAGATCTCCGTAGGATGCGTCCGCCGAGCTGACGGGCGTGTCGGTTATATCGTTTGCGTGATCGAGGACATCTCGGATCGAAAGGGGCTGGAGGCCAATCTGCTCCATGCCCTCGATAAAGCGGAGTCGGCCAACCGCGCCAAGAGCGAATTCCTCGCTGTGATGAGTCACGAACTGCGGACTCCGCTCAATGGAGTGTTAGGTTTTGCCGAGATGCTCTCTGGAACCGCCCTTGATACCGAGCAGCGGGAGTTTGTGCGGATCATTAGCGATAGCAGTAGCCGCCTCCTCAGCGTCATCCAGAATATTCTCGATTTTTCCAGCATTGAAAAGGGCGGCACGATCCTGGAATCGGCTCCGGTGCTTGTTGCGGATCTCATGCATCGCGCCTGTCAGGCAGCCAGCCAAGGTGCCAGTGCCAAGGGTCTTGAATTTCGCTGCGAGGCGGCACCAGAAGCACCCGGGCAAGTGGTCGGTGATGCGTGCCTGATCAGCCAGATTCTCAGCAAGCTGCTTGACAATGCGGTGAAGTTCACCGCCAAGGGCTCGGTGGTTTTGCGCATTGCGCCAGGCATGGCCGACGGTCGTTCGAGCCTCGATTTTGCCGTGGTGGACACTGGGAAAGGGATTGCCCACGGGACCCTTGCCCACCTGTTCAAGCCCTTCACGCAGGCTGATACGTCGTTTCACAGACCTTTTGAAGGTGCCGGCCTCGGATTGGCAATCGCGCAACGCCTGGCTGAGGTCATGGGCGGCTCCATCACCGCAGACTCCACTCCGAGTCAAGGCAGTACCTTCACATTCCACCTGCCCTGGGAACCAGAGGAATTTTTTCATCAATGAATTGCGCGGTCGGAATCTGTCTATAATTTCCCGCCTCGGTATTCCTCCTGCGGAATAATCCACCGCGACAAAAAACCTGAAAACCCCCACGTGTGAAAAGATCTCCCACATCATTGGTGCCGAGCATTTCGGCGGATCAAAGCAGCGGAATGCCTGAGTCAGGTTTTGAAATCGCGAGCCCGGAATGCCGCCCAGCCTGCGGTGAAAAGCGCTACGTCGAGGCCGATGAGAAAGGTATAGGCCTTGAAGAGTTTGGGCCAGGACCGGTGGTGTTCCAGGAAAAATACCCATGCACTCATCCGCCAAGTGATGAAGTAGCTTTCGTAGGGTTTGAAAAACGGAAACCCTTGCAGGACCAGGTCCACAAACAGAAACGTTAGCGTCATGATGGTCGCCGCCGCGGGCTTGATTTTGAAACACGAAAACATGAAGGCCAGCGACGAAAGGGTGAGCATGCTCACGCCAAGGCCCGCCGCCGCCACTAACAGCCTCGAGGCACCCTCCCACCAGTCCGGATAGGCCGCGATCACCTTCATGTGCGCTGCCATCACGAATAAACCGCCGTCGCGGCCGAGCGCCAGCACGGCCATCACATAGCTGGAAATACCGACGAAAAATGTGAAGCTCAAGGTGTAGATGGAGACGGCGGCGTACTTTACCAATAGCAGGCGCAGGCGGCTCACTGGCCGAGCGAAGACCATCCGCAGGTTGCCGTCCTCGCTTTCCTTGGCCACGATGTCGCCGGCTACCAGCGCGAAGAAGATAGATCCTAACAAGAACATGCTAATCAGCATGATGGTCAAGGTGATGGTGAGCGAACTGTAGTAGGTGCCGAACTCCAGGCCATTGCGCTCCATCAATCCGCGCATGTGGCGTTGGCTGCCATCCAGCTTGTATACGAACAGGATCAGCGCCTCCATGATGAGGAAGGCACCGTAGCCCATCCAGCTGCGTGGGCGGGCATAGAGTTTGTGGAGTTCGCCACGGAGTTGTTGGAAAAATAACATGGGGGGAAAATTCAGGATGGTTATCACGGTAAGCTTCGGTAGCTCCAAGCATGGGGAGTTCTATAGTTTCTCAAGTTCTCTGATCGCCGGTGCCTCCATTGTGAATGTCCATGTACAGGTCCTCCAGCGAGCGGCGGACAGGTGCCAGCTTGCGGACGCGGATGCCGGAACGCACCAGCAATTCGACCAGCGCCGCAGGGTCGGCCGCTGGCGGCAGGCTGATGCGGCCGGGTGCCACCAAGGCACCGCCCAGCGTGTGGAGCAGGGGTACCACGCCATCCCATGGCTCAAAATCCACGTCAAAGAGCGGCGCTTCATCGTGCAAGCCGCCCACCGCACCCTCGAACACCCGCTTGCCATCCCGCAGGATCGCCACACGGTCGCACATCAACTCAACCTCTGCTAACAAATGCGAGTTGAACAGCACTGTCATGCCGCGCTCACGGCGCAATTGCAAAATGAAATCCCGGAACCACTTGATGCCTGCGGGGTCCAAACCGTCAGTGGGTTCATCTAGCAATAACACCTCCGGTTCCGGCAGCAGCGCCTGGGCCAGGGCGAGGCGTTGGCGCATGCCGTGGCTGTAGGTGCGCACTTTTGAGTGGATGCGCTGGGTCAAGCCCACCCGCTCGACAATCGTGCGGGCGGCGGCGGCATCAAAGCCGCCGGAGTAGCTCATCAGAATGCGCAGGTTGTTCCAGCCGCTAAGATAATCGTAAAATGCCGGTGCCTCGAAGATGGCGCCGGTTTTTGCCAGGGCATGGGCCCGGTCTTTGCGCACCGAAACCCCGCCAATGGTCACATCCCCGGCATTCGGCGTGACCATCCCGAGAATGATGCCCAGGGCCGTGCTCTTGCCAGCACCATTGTGACCTAACAATCCATAGATCTCACCGCGCTGCACCTTGAAGGAGAAGTGATCGAGGGCGGGTTTTCCGCTGAAGGATTTACACAGGCCGCGGGCTTCTAGCATTGGGAAAAGATGGGGTATGAGTGGCGGTGGGAGAACGCGCTGGCACGCAGACGCTGCAAGGCATATTAGGCCGACGCCAATTGGCTGCCTTGGCAGACGGCTCGGCGGAGGATGGCTTGGTCGATGTGGGATTGGATGCGTACTTTTTTCAAGCCCCAGTTAGGGGCGATGAGCAATTTCAAGTCGGAGATTCCGAAGAGGCGCTGGATGACGATATCCGGGCGCAGCAGCGGCAGGAACTCGCAGAGGAAATCCGTGTACTCGTCCAATTCAAACAACTTGAAGGGTTGGCGTTTGTATTGCGCGGCCATAATCGAGCCGGTAACGATGTGAAGATGATGGAGTTTGACGAACTTGATCTGGGGGAAGCGGTTGATCTCGTGGGCATAGGCTAGCATCATGTCGCGGGTTTCACCGGGGAAGCCGAACACCGTGTGTACGCAAAGGCTGAGCGGGCTTTTTGCTAACTGGTTCAACACGCTCACCAGATCCTGGTGGTTGCAGCCGCGGTTGAGTGTGAGCAAGGTATGGTCATAAATGGACTCCATGCCCATTTCCAAATCCACCATCAGGTGTTTTGTATAACTCTCCAAGAGGGAGATTTTGTCAGAGTCGAGGCAATCGGCGCGGGTGCCCACAGCCAAGCCGACGACGTCCTGCGGGCAGATGGAAAGGGCCTCGTCGAAGAGCGCGCGGAGGGTTGCCAGTGGCGCATAGGTGTTGGTGTTCGGCTGGAAATAGATGATGAATTTCTCGGCGTCGTAGTTCTCTTTGGCGCGGGTGATGCCCTGCTCAATTTGGGCGCGGATGGCAACGAGCGAGCGCGGCAATTCCGGGGTGAAGGAATCCACATTGCAATACGTGCAGCCGCCATAGCCCTTGCTGCCATCCCGGTTAGGACAGGTGAAGCCTGCGTCCACGATGACCTTGAATACCCGCCGCCCGCCGAATTTTTCCCGCAGATAGACGCCGTAGTTGTTGTAGCCCTTGAGCGGAGGTAGGCTGGAGCTGGCCATGACAGAAGCGGGCCTAGTCCTGTTCCTCGGTGACGACGATGGCGGGCTGGTTGGGGGTGGCTGCCGAGTTTCCCAGGCTGGGGATGACGCGGCGGATGAGCTTTTTCAGGCCGGAATCGGCTGCTTCCAGCTCGGCTTCGGCTTGGCGGCAGGCCTTTTCCCAGGCGACGGCAAAGCCTGGTGCCTGCTCGCGAAGGGCGCGGATGGCGGATTCGTGGACTTGCAGCAAGCGCTGCTCGGCGCGGCCAGGCCTTTGTTGGAGGGTGGCGAGATTGACGCGGAGGTTTTCGTTTTGGCGGCGCAGCGCCTCAAGCTCGGTATTCAGCACCTCGTTGCCGGAGGCATTGATTTTGAGTTGGGTGTTGAGGTGGCTTTGGAGGTCGCGCGACTCGCCCTGCACACGGCGCATCTCCGCGCTGGCATGCCGCCGGGCAGTGAAGCCGCTTTTCCACAAAAACCCGGCAATGAGCAGGCCCAGCGACAAGCCCCACACAAAGGGGCTTTGAAGGGCCGGTTGCAATGAATCCAACATAATTTTTGCTAGGGTCAGGCCATGTGTTGGATCACCGCGTCGGCAAAGCCAGAGCAGCTCACCTCAGTCGCGTCGTCCATCTGCCGTGCAAAGTCATAGGTGACGGTTTTGGCGGCGATGGCACCGTTGACGCCTTTGATGACGAGGTCTGCGGCAGCGCTCCAGCCGAGGTGGCGCAGCATCATTTCGCCGGAAAGGATGACCGAGCCGGGGTTGACCTTATCGAGGTTGGCATATTTGGGGGCGGTGCCGTGGGTGGCCTCGAAGATCGCGTGGCCGGTTAGGTAGTTGATGTTGCCGCCTGGGGCGATGCCGATGCCGCCGACGCAGGCAGCGAGGGCGTCGGAGATATAGTCGCCATTGAGATTGAGGGTGGCCACCACGCTGTATTCGGCAGGGCGTGTGAGGAGCTGTTGGAGGAAGGCATCAGCGATGACGTCCTTGATGATGAGGCCCGCGCCCGGCAGGCCTTCGGGAATGACGCACCATGGGCCCCCATCGATCTCGACGGCACCGTATTCTTGCTTCGCCAGTTCGTAGCCCCAGTCGCGGAACGCCCCTTCGGTGAATTTCATGATGTTGCCCTTGTGGACCAAGGTCAGCGACGGTTTGCCTTCGGCGATGGCGAAGTCTAGGGCGGCACGCACCAGACGTTTGGTGCCTTCCTCGGACACGGGTTTGATGCCGAAGCCGGCGGTTTTCGGGAAGCGGACTTTTTCGTAGGCTTTGGGAAAGGACTTTTTGAGGAATTTGCGGAATTCCTTGGCGTCTTCGGTGCCTTCTTGAAACTCGATGCCAGCGTAGATGTCTTCGGTGTTTTCGCGGAAAATAACCATGTCGGTGAGGTCCGGGCGCTTCACCGGGCTGGGCACCCCGGTGAACCAGCGCACCGGGCGAAGGCACACGTAGAGGTCTAGTATCTGACGCAGCGCGACATTGAGTGAACGGATGCCTCCGCCCACCGGAGTGGTCAGCGGGCCCTTGATGCCCACCAGATATTCGCGGAAGGCTGTGAGGGTGTCTTCCGGCAGCCAAGCCTTGCCCAGGTCCTTTTCCTTGTCTTTGAACATTTCAAAGGCCTTTTCGCCGGCAAATACTTCAAACCACGCAATCTTCTGCTTGTCGCCGTATGCCTTTTCCACCGCCGCATCAAAAACCCGCCGAGAGGCACGCCAAATGTCAGGCCCCGTCCCATCGCCCTCAATGAAGGGAATGATCGGGTTGTTCGGCACCTTGAGTTTGCCATTCTTGATGGTAATTCTGGAGCCAGCGGGTGGGGTGACGTTGTCGTAGGAAGCCATGGGTGGAAGTGCGTTTCGCGCGCCGCCATAGAACAAGCCAAGCTCCAAAGCGTCAAATCAAAACCGCGGCTTGCCCAAATTGTCACATTGCCGCAGGGCTCGTTTTCCAATTGTGAATAACTTGCGCAAAACTTCGACTGCTGCCAATAGCTGCCCCAATCATGCATTTTCGATTGGGATTCATGACCCGCATCACAGCATTCGATAGGCCGGGTTCCAAGGACTGGTTTCAAACGGTCGTTCGCCCACAAGAATCAATTCCGAGATGTAATCTATGATATAACTCATTGATTGTCAGCGTTTTAGAGTACATTGATTCATGTTACCCCGCGATTTTCACAAGTTGTTCACAGTCATAAAGAGGGCTGGAAGATTTGCATTGAGCGGCCTGGTTGGGAGGTGCAGCGCAGGATGATTTCATCAGCAGGACGGGAAAAAGTGGCCACAAGCGGATGTGAATAACTTGGGAAAACCTCAAAATGCGCGGATACGGGGCTTGCATTTGTGAGAGTGGGGATGACACATTGGGCTTAGCCACCGATGCCAGATCTTGAAATTTGCGAAATCAACCTTCTCCGCGGTCCGAACGTGTGGGCCAACTACCCGGTGCTCGAGGCCTGGGTGGATCTGGGTGGGTTGAAAGATGCCTCGTCGGACGAGCTGCCTGGTTTCAACGAGCGGCTCAAATCCTGGCTGCCCGGATTGATCGAGCACCGTTGCAGCGTGGGTGAACGAAGCGGGTTTTTCCAACGCTTGGATCGCGGGACCTATCCAGCCCATGTACTCGAGCACGTCACTCTCGAATTGCAGACCCTGGCCGGCCATCACCTCGGGTTTGGCAAGGCCCGTGCCACCCCGGTGGAGGGCATCTACAAGGTGGTCGTGCGCTATTTGGATGAAGTCCTCGTCGTGGCCTGCCTGCGCGGAGCCCGAGAATTGCTGCTCGCCGCCTATCACGACGAGGCGTTCGACGTGGCGGCAGAGGTGGCACGCTTGAGGGCCGTCGCCCTGCGAAGTGCTCTGGGGCCCAGCACCATGGCCATCGTCGATGCGGCGCGAGACCGCGGGATTCCGTGGCGGCGCATCCGCGAGGACATCAGCTTGGTGCAATTGGGCCACGGTGCGCGGCAGCGGCGGGTGTGGACGGCGGAGACGGATCGCTCGGGAGCCATATCCGAATACATTGCCCAGGACAAGGATTTGACGCGGATGTTGCTGCGGCAGGCCGGAGTGCCGGTGCCCCATGGGCGCAAGGTTGACGACCCCGATGATGCGTGGGATGCGGCAGAGTCGATGGCCGTCCCGGTGGTGGTCAAACCGCTCGACGCCAATCATGGGCGCGGCGTGTTCATTGATTTGGTTAGCGAAACCCAGGTACGCAATTCGTTTGGCTACGCGTTGGAGGAAGGCGGCGGAGTGGTGGTTGAGAAATTCGTGCCCGGCACCGACCACCGATTGTTGGTGGTAGGCAGTCGGATGATTGCTGCCAGCAAGGGCTATCCGGCGGTGGTGGTGGGTGATGGCAGCCACAGCATTCGCAAGTTGGTCATTTCGCAACTTCGCACCAGTGTCCAGACCGGCCGCCCGGATGAATGCCCGTGGAGCAAGATCGATGATGCGGGCTGGGAGACCTCGGTATTGTTGGATTTAGAGGACCAAGGGTTTTCATTGGATTCGGTGCCGCGCGATGGCGAGCGGGTGATGGTGGCTCGCTTTTCCAATTGGTGCATTGACGTCACCGATGACGTCCACCCCAGCATCCGCGCCCACGCAGTCACCGCTGCCAGCGTCGCCGGTTTGGATATCTGCGGCGTGGATGTGGTGTGCCGCGATATCGGCACACCCTTGGAAAATCAAGAGGGTGCCATCGTCGAACTCAACGCCAGTCCCAATTTGCTGATGTTCCTGCAACCCGCCATGGGGGCCGTCCGGCCAGTGGGCACGGCCATCATCGACATGCTTTTCCCCGATGGCCACGATGGCCGGATTCCCACCATCGGCGTGACCGGTACCATCGGCAAAACTTCAACCATCCGCTTGCTTGCCCGCCTGTTGCAGGCCGATGGCCCCTGCGTGGGCGTTGCGTCCAGTGATGGCCTGCGCATCGGCGGGCGGGTGTCCCAAGCCGGGGATGGAGACCGATTGGCCGGTTCTCACGGGATACTGCTGCATCCGTGGACGCAGGTGGCGATTTGCGAGGCAGGCGCGGAGCATATCCTCAGCGATGGTCTTGGATTTGATAGGTGTACGGTTGGAGTGGTGCTCAATGTGGGTGTTACTCATCTTGGCCAGGCCCACGTTGAGACGCTCGAGGAGATGAGCGTGGCCAAACGCTGCATCGTGGACGTGGTCCTGCCCACCGGCACCGCCGTGCTGAATGCCGATGACCCGCTGGTGGCGGCTATGGCTGGCAAGTGCAAGGGTGCGGTGATGTTCTTCACTTGTGATCCTAACAATCCAATTGCCGCCGCCCATCGTGCCGCCGGGGGACGCGTGGTTCTACTGCAAGACGGGGTGATTTATCTAACTGAAGAGGCGGGGGAGAAAGCACTCTGCACGCTTGCGGAGGTGGTGATGCCGGAGGGCGGAGACTGCCATGCTGAGAATGTGCTCGCCGCAGTGGCCGCGGCCTGGGCTCATGGCTTGTCTGCAGCACGCATCGCCGAAGGACTGGCGAGCTGAAGTTCTTGAAAACTCAAAGCGTCGAGCCAGTTGAATTCCACGAAGTTACGGGCTCGCTCACGTTTTTATCGCGGAGGGATTGCAGCCATGAACCCGGGGCTAACACCCATCGCATTTGCGTCCGAGTGGCGGATCTCCGCTTCCCATGGCCTGGGTTTCACGCTACGGCTTGGGGCGTGCTCCGCTCACTCCGGTTGATGAATTTCCGCTGTTTTGATTCGCTGGCCCTTGAGGTGCCGGAGAGCGGCGGCGTGTTTGTGGGTGACAACGCACAGGGGAAAACCTCGATTTTGGAGGCGCTGTGCGTGCTGGTGCGGCTTCACTCGCCGCGCACCCATCGCATGGTCACGCTGGCACGAAGCGGCAGCGATGGTTTTGGCGTGGCGGGCGATCCATGGCAGCAGAACCGGCAAGTCCGCCATTCTCGTGCCGGGCTGCGGCTTAAAGTGGACGACGAGGTACGCGCCGGTCCGGGGGCCTATCTTGATGACGGCGGTCTGGTCGTCTGGATGGGCAACGAGGACCTCGACCTGATCCGGGGCCCCGGCGAAGGAAGGCGGCATTACCTGGACTTTCTTGGGACCCAACTTGAACCGGATTACCGTCGTGCTTGGTCACGTTACCGGCGGGCGCTGCGTGCCAAGAACCTGCTACTCAAAGATGCGCGGCCACGGGATGCGGAAATTTTTTCCTATGAGGAGATCCTTGTCGCCACCGGCACGCTTCTGATGGAAACCCGCAGCCGATTGGTGGCCGAACTCGCACCACTGGCTGCCGCCGCTCAATCGCTGGTGAGCGGCAGGGACGAAATCCTGACCCTTCACTACCTGCCCGCCAGCGGGCCGGACCTGCGCGAGGCCATGCTGCAAGCTCGCGAGCGCGAGTTGCGACTGCGCCAAGCGGTGGTCGGCCCCCATCGCGACGAACTCGGACTGCGACTCCACGGCATGCCCGCCGCCGATTTCGCCAGCGAAGGTCAGTTGCGCACATTGGCCCTCGCGCTCAAACTCGCCCAAGGCAAATTGCTGGAACAGCGGGCCGGAACTCCCCCGATCTACTTGATGGATGATATTTTCGGCGAACTCGATCCGGGCCGCCGCAACGCGTTGATGAATCACCTGCCTGCCTCTGCCCAGAAATGGATCACCACTACCCACCTCGACTGGCTTCGGGACACTCCGGAAGTGGCGGCGATCGCCCGCTTCAGGGTCGCCGATGGCAAAGTGAGCCGGTGAGGGTTATCAGGCTTGAATGTCGGTCGGCGGTGGTTCACATTGCATGCATGACCATTGTGCTGGGCATCACCGGATCAATAGCGGCCTACAAGGCAGCGGACTTGGCCTCGCAATTGGTTAAGCAGGGGCACGAGGTGCATGCCGTGCTGACGCGTGCCGGAGCTGAGTTTATTGCGCCACTGACCCTGCAGACGCTCACCCGGCAGGCGGTGCTGGTTGCGCCCGGCGATGAGAAAGTATCGTGGAAACCCGGCCACATCGACTTGGCAGACCGCGCAGATTTGTTGGTGGTGGCCCCGGCAACCGCAAATGTGTTGGGAAATTTCGCCAATGGGCTGGCTCCCGACCCCCTGGCGTCGATCTACCTGGCCATGCCGCGGAGCACGCCGGTGCTGCTGGCAGCCACTTCCACGCCGGACAGGGCGAGAATCATCCCTACGAACGCAGTCCAGTTGTTGATGGCGCTGCCGCTTGGCGCCTGCGGATGGAATCGGGCGATATGCGGCGTGCCCCCGGCAATAAGCATCATCACCACCACGACCGTGGGCACGGCCAGCCAGACAGCGATGCCGCCGGTGTGCTTGGGCCCAAGGAAGTTGATCGCCCCGATGACGAAGATGGCCGTGATCGCCCACTTCTTGGCGGTCGCAGCCTCCTCAAAGCCAAGGTAGTG
>Ga0118677_10009519_pt1 | contig 15153 bp, 11 predicted proteins | sample AliMusrvi5mmetaG_FD_86154 | JGI IMG/M metagenome (GOLD analysis project Ga0118677, IMG submission 86154)
GGCCCATACCAATGCCCCCACCAGCCGTCATCCCAAGCGCTATCAGGATGTTCTCGAACTGTTGGAGGCGGGAATCGATGTCTATTCCACCCTGAACATCCAGCACATCGAAAGCCGGGTGGATCTTGTCCGCCAAATCACCGGGGTGACAATCCGGGAAACGGTGCCGGACACCATCCTGGACCAGGCCACCGACATTCAACTGGTGGACCTGACCCCCGATTCCCTTCGCGAACGGTTGGCGGAGGGTAAGGTTTATCTTGCCGCCATGGCGCAGACCGCAGCGTCCAACTTTTTCCGGGAAGAAAATCTCACGGCATTGCGGGAACTTGCCCTACGGGTCACTGCCGAGCACGTCAACCAGGAACTCCGGGATGTGATGACCACCCGGCAGATAGCAGGCGCCTGGAAAACCAACGCCAAGCTAATGGTGGCGATCGGACCCAGCCCCTATTCCGCGGAACTGATCCGGTGGACCCGGCGCGCCGTGTCGGTCATGGGCGCCCCCTGGGTTGCCGTCTATGTCGAGTCAACAACCCCGTTATCTGAAGAGGAAACCGCCCGGTTGGCCAAAACGCTCTCCCTGGCCCGCCAACTCGGTGCCGAGGTGATTACCACCGCCGGAGACGATCCTGTGAAGACCCTTCTCCGGGTGGCACAGGAGGAACGTGTCACCCAAATCGTGATTGGAAAAACACTGGGTTCGCGCCTGCGCGAATTCTTCAAGGGCTCCTCGCTCGTGGAGCGACTGATCCGGGAAAGTGGCGAGTTGGACGTGTGCGTCGTCCAAACCGGACAATCGAGCCAAACCCGGCCCTCCGTCGGGTTCCTGTCCCTCGACCTTAAACCCTGGTCGCATGACATCGTTCTGGGAGGCGTTTCGATCAGTCTTGTCACACTCTTGTGCTGGCTGATCCGCGACTTCATGGGCTATTGGGCGATCGCGCTCGTCTATCTGTTCCTGATCGTGCTCCTGGCCACTCAACTGCGCCGGCGCGCCATTCTCGTCATCGCCACCGCCAGCGCCCTGCTCTGGGATTTCCTATTCATCCCCCCCGCCTTCACCCTGCGGATCAACCAGGTGCATGACGTCCTGATGTTTATCATGTACTTCATTGTCGCCCTGGTCATCGGCAACCTGACCGCCCGCCTGCGGTTACGTGAACTGTCCGAACGAAAACGGGAGCAGCGCACCTCGGCACTCTACAGGTTGGCCCAGGGAGTGGTCGAAAGCACAACCCTGGAGGAAGGGCTCCAGCGGGCGGTACAGGAACTCCGCAAGGTGTCCGGCGCAGAATGCGCCGTCCTGCTGGTCGGACGCGATGGACGTCTCAGCGACACCCCGCACCCCGCCGGAAACTGGCTGCTGACCGAAAAGGAACGGGGCGTGGCCGTGTGGTCATTGGATCACCGCGAACCGGCGGGACGCCACACCGACACCCTGCCGGAATCGGATTGCCTGCATCTGCCCCTGAAGACGGCCAATAACCGGGTTGGCATCCTGGCCCTCCATTTTACAGATCGTAAAACCCTGCTTCTGGATGAACGCGAATTGCTGGAGACCTTCGCGGACCAAATCGCGGTGATGATCGAGCGGTACTGGCTCATCCAGGAAGCCGGCCGTACCCAGTTGGCGGAGGAATCCGAGAAACTCTACAAGACGCTCTTCGATTGCGTCTCCCATGAGATCAAGACCCCGCTCGCCGTCATCCAGGCCGCCACCGGCGAATTGGGGTTGATCTTCGACCTGATCAAGGAAACCAAGGGTGCCCAGCCGTTCCTCAAGGAAATCGAGACGGCGTCCCGGCGACTGGGCCGCATCGTGGACAACCTGCTCAGCATGACCCGCATTGAGTCCGGGCGCTACACCCTCGCGCCAGTGTGGTGCGACGTGGACGAGATTATTTCATCCGCCCAGCAACAGGTCGGCGACCTGTTGTCACGACACCGGGTCAACGTCCTGATTCCCGATGACATTCCGTCAGTCAAGGTGGAATACGGTTTCGCGGAGCAATCGCTAGCCAACCTCGTTGCCAATGCCGCCCTTTACTCCGAACCGGGCTCGGAAATCACAATCTCAGCCCAAGTGGATGACGCTCATCTCGTGCTCAAGGTTTCGGACCAGGGCCCCGGCCTCCCGCAAGGCGTGGAGAATCGGATATTTGAAAAGTTTTACCGGGGTCCCAAGGCGCCATCCGGCGGGGTTGGGCTGGGCTTGTCCATTGTCCGGGGACTCATGACCGCACTCGGCGGAACGGTGTCCGCCGCGAATAATCCCGGCCGGGGCGCCACCTTCACCTTGCGCATTCCCGTTGAAATGAAGAGAATACCGGAAAGTGTATGACAGACTCCGCATCCCAACCTGTGGCTTTGGTGATTGACGACGAAGTCCAGATCCGCCGTTTCCTGAATCTAGCCCTCGAGGCGGAGGGGTACCGGGTATTCGAGGCGGGGACCGGCCAGGAAGGCCTGACGGCAGCCGTGTATCGCAGGCCCGACGTCATCATCCTTGACCTTGGCCTGCCTGATCTGGACGGGGTTGAAGTGCTGAAGCGACTCCGCGAATGGAGCAAGACGCCCGTATTGGTGCTGTCGGTCCGCCAGGAACTTGAGCAGAAAGTGGCGGCGCTGGATAACGGGGCGGACGATTATCTCACCAAGCCGTTTCACGCCGCCGAACTGGCCGCCCGCCTGCGCGCGATCCGCCGTCACTCCCCGGCCGGGCCCGCCGAATCGGTCTATCAGGCCGGTTCCCTGCAAGTGGATTTCAGTGCGCGCCGGGTCACAAGGAAAGGCGCGGAGATCCATCTCACAGCCACGGAATACGCCCTGCTCCGGATCCTGGCGCAGAATCACGGCAAGGTGGTCACGCACCGGCAGTTATTGCGTGAAGTCTGGGGTCCCCAGGCGGAAGAGCAATCCCAATACCTCCGCGTTTACATGAATCATCTCCGCAAGAAAATCGAATCCCCTCCAGACTCGGCGAAACTCATCCTCACCGAACCCGGCATCGGATACCGCCTGGTGGATCCGTAACGTCAGTCAAAGAGCGCTTTAATCTCTTCCTTTTTACAACAGCCCACGTGATTTATTCCACGCCTTAAGTTCTTTCTACGAATTAAAGCGGCTTGGTGTATCAGCGTCCCGGCAATCTTCCAGACATTCGCTCCAACTTCTTTCCCTCCGCTTTAACCCGTCGTTTAAGTTTCTCGATATCTTCTTCAGGAGGCAGTGTTTCCGGCTTGATCCCCCGCTGGGCCAACATTTTTCGAACACCAACATTGTTCTGAACATGTTCACGGGTGATCGCAGGCTCTCCATGCAGATCGGACTGCTGCACGTTGTGGTTTGTCATTTCAGTAGCCAGGTTCTTGGCAGCAATCGTCAAAGTCGGCAAGAAATCCGCCAAAGGACGAGCGTGAGTAATACCGAATCTCTCTTTCATCGCCAGCGTGGTGTTTCCGCCAAACAATGCGGAGTCTCCCTTGGAACGAATACGCCCGAAGCCCACATCATCCACGCCGCGCTCAAATATCGTATTAGAAAGGGTTTTCTCGGATTCTCTGAGTTTATTCCGAGCCTCAAGCCGGTCTATCAAGCGAATGCGTTCCTCGATCAATTCCTGCTTTCGAGTTTGAATTGCGAAATAACTCTGAGCAAAAGCAATGGGTTCCTTCCTCGGATCACCGTTTTGAGCAATGAGGTAGCACGCATAGCGCGTGAGCATGATGTCCTCAATCGAACGACCCGCACCACTGCCAATGGCGACCATTTTCGTGACGCCACGAAAATGGTTCACGGGGTCAGCACCTGAGGTCTGACAGGACTCCATGGCGCGCTGCATCACAACGAGAAAGTTCTCCCATCGGGCATACCCAAGAGGCTCCTGTAAATCGCGCGCAAACCAGAACTCAACATCCCCGTTATCGGGATGAATTCGGACAAGCGCATCGAAATTATTCTGCATGTGACGGATTAAATCAGCATTCATAAGCGGGAGTATATTTATATATTATTTAATTGTAAATAATAAACGTTCTATCAAGAAAAAATTGACCTCATTATCAGAACAATAAGCCCAAAGCTGAAATCCAGAGTTACGCTACGGTGAGAGTTTTGATTCTTTCTCGATGATCGCGCAAAGTTCAAAACAGGCCTGGTCAAGATTGTCGTTCACGACTTGGTATTGGAATTCGCCGGCCCGCGCCATTTCGCCGGCAGCGTTGGCCAAGCGCCGCTCAATTACCTCGGGCGAATCCTCGCCCCGCCGGGTCAACCGGTCGCGCAGGGTCTCCAGCAACGGCGGGCTGATGAAAATATCGACATACGAACTGGCCAGCAATCCTCCCAGCGACCGGGTCGCCGCGCGGACCGACGCCGCGCCCTGGACATCAATCACCAGAAGGACATCCTTCCCCGCCCTCAAGCCTTCCTCCACACTGCCGCGCAAGGTTCCATACCGGTTTCCATGAACCAAGGCATGTTCCAGGAAAAGGTCTTCCGCCACCCGTCGATCGAATTCCGCCGGAGTCAGGAAATGATAATCCCGTCCATCCACCTCCGCGCCGCGCGGGGCGCGCGTGGTACAGGTGATGGAACGAATCATGGCAGGACAAGCGGCAAGCAGCCGCTCGCAAAGCGTGGTCTTCCCCGCCCCCGACGGCGCCGACACCACCAGCAACAACGCCCTTCTCTTTACGCTCCCTTTCATCATTCATCACTCATCATTCATCATTTCACTCGATGTTCTGGACCTGCTCACGGATGCGCTCCAGTTCGGTCTTGAACTCGATCACCAGGCGGGTAATCCGAACCTCATTCGCCTTGGACCCGATCGTGTTGATCTCCCGGAACATTTCCTGGGCCAGGAAGTCCAACGTCCGCCCTGCCGGTTCCTTTGATTTCAAAAGGCCATACGCCTGCCCCAGATGACTGTCCAACCGGGTCAGTTCTTCGGTGATATCGGAACGGTCGGCAAAAACAGCCAGTTCCTTGACGACCAGCGGATCGTTGAGGTCGAGGGCAACTCCCGCCTGCCCGAGCCTTTTGACAAGCGCCTCCCGATACCGGACCGTCACCTGTGGCGCCTCCTCTTTTACTCCCGCCAGACACGTCTCGAGGGTTCCCACCCGCTTGCACAAATCACGCCCCAGAGCCTCGCCCTCCCTGATCCGCATGGCGATCAATTGCTTGATCGCCGCCTTGAGCGCCTTCTCCAACACCGGCCACACAATATCGGCATCCTGATCCGGGCCGCTATAGCTGACCACACCGGGGATATCGAGCAGGCGCCCCGCTGACAAATCATCCACCAGTTTCAGACTCTTCGCCGCCTTACGGAGTTCCGCGACATAGGACGCCGCAACGGCCTGGTCAACTTTCAGGCTTTTCTGGCGAATAGCCTCGGAGACATGCACGGTGACTCCGCCTGTGACCTGGCCGCGCGAAATCGATTCCTGGATCCGTTCCACCATGCGGGATTCCAGGGACGCCAACGTCCGGGGAAGATTGAGGCGAACTTCCAACTGCTTGCGGTTGACGGAATTCAGTTCGACCTCGACGCGAATCCCCCCGGCCACCGCCTCCCCTCGCCCATACCCGGTCATGCTACGCAATGCCATAACGCCTCACTTCTTTTCCCCCGCCTTCAGTTGCTTCAGGTACGCATCCACAAAAAGGTCAAGCCCCCCGTCCAACACCGCCTCGGTATTGCTGGTTTCGGCATCCGTCCGGTGATCCTTGACCATCGTGTACGGCTGGAGGACATAGGAACGAATCTGGCTGCCCCAGGCGATCTCGCCCTTCTGGCCGTAGAAGCGCTCCATGTCCTTCCGCTTCTTGTCCAACTCCAACTCATACAACTTGGCCTGCAGCATCTTCATGCACTTGTTCCGGTTGGCGTGCTGGGATCGTTCCGCCTGGCACGACACAACGCTTCCGGTGGGAAGATGGGTGATGCGAATCGCCGAGTCGGTCTTGTTGACATGCTGCCCGCCCGAGCCGCTGGAACGGTAGGTATCCACACGCAGATCCTTGTCCTCGATCACAATATCGATGTCGTCATCCAGTTCGGCAATGACATCGAGCGAGGCGAACGAGGTGTGGCGGCGCTTGTTGGAATCGAACGGACTAATCCGCACCAGACGATGAACGCCTCGCTCGCATTTCATGAATCCATAGGCGTAGGTGCCCCGGACGGCGAAGGTGGCGTATTTGATCCCGGCCTCGTCGCCCGCCGCGATGTCCAGAACCTCGACCTCAAATCCTTTCACGGAACAGAACCGCTGGAACATCCGGAAGAGCATGCTCGCCCAGTCGCACGATTCCGTGCCTCCGGCGCCGGCATGGATAGTGACAAAGGCATTGTTCCGGTCCAGTTTTCCGTTCAGGAGCGATTGCATCTCCAACTTCCGGAAATCGGCATCGGCCCGATCCAGGTCATGCCCGGCATCCGCCAGGGCGTGCGTTCGGGCCGGGCCGGGGGGCTCGGCATCGGCCAGTTCAGCCATGACCCCGGCTTCTTCGAGCAGACGCTCGATCTCATTAAAAGGATCCAGAACCGCCTTGATCTCATTGACGCGGCCCAAGTGTTTCTTGGCTTTATTCGGATCTTCCCAGAAATCCGGCGCGGCGGTTTGCGCTTCCAGTTCCTTCAGCGTGGCACGGCGACTGGCCACGTCAAAGATAACCTCGCATCTCTTCGGTCTTTTCCCGCAACTCCTGGATGCGGCCCTTGATATCGTCATTCATTGGTCATGTCCCTTCCCGGCCCTCCGGCCACGGTGTGTTCAGGGGGGCACTATACGGACTCGTTCCCCGCCTTTCAATTATTCTTTGAATTGACCACAATCGGGGTCAGCCGTATTATGAGGCTGAAGACGTGTAGATTGACTTATTTCCCCGGGAAATCGAGGCGAGAATGAGCCGCATCATTAAGAACGGGTTGCATCCCATCACATACCGACTGGCACTCAGGGTTCTGCAGACCGCCCTCCTGGCCATAACCCTCTCGGGGAACTTCCCGGACTCTTTAATTTTAGCGGAGTCCGCCACAGTACCCGTTTCACTCACGAACCTGGCCGAGGAATTATCCCTGTCCCAACTGGGGGAAATCCCCATCGAAACGGTATCCACAGCATCACGGTTCACGCAGAAGGTCAATGAAGCGCCGGCGTCCGTGTCCATCGTCACCGCGGACGAGATCAAGAAATTCGGGTATCGCACCCTGGGGGACATCCTCCAAAGCATGCCGGGGCTCTACACCACCTATGACCGGACCTACACCTATCTCGGCGTTCTGGGGTTCAACCGCCCTGGCGACTTTAATTCACGCGTGCTGGTGATGGTGGACGGCCACCGGGTGAACGACAGCCTGTTCGGCGCCAGTTACATCGGCCGGGAATTTATCATTGATCCGGATTTGATCGACCGCGTCGAGGTGGTGCGGGGGCCGACCTCCTCACTCTATGGAAACAGCGCCTTTTTCGGGGTCATCAACATTATCACCAAAAGCCCCGCCGACATGAAAGGCGTCGAGGTGGCCGCGGATCTGGGCACCTATGATTCATACAAGTACCGGTTTTCCGGCGGCGGATCGGTCCCCGGAACCGATCTGGCGGTCCTCTTGTCGGGATCCTATTATCATAGCGAGGGGAACCCCCACCTCTATTATCCTGAATTCGACTCCATCACGAACAATGATGGCGTGGCCGACCATCGTGACGGCGAAGAAGCCTTCAACCTGTTCGGCAAAGTGACCGACCATGATCTGACCTTGTCCGCAGCCTATGTCGCCCGCCAAAAAAACATCCCCACCGCATCCTGGGATACCCTTTTCAACGATCCCCGTTATGAGACCTGGGACAAGCACGGTTACGTAGACCTCAAGTTTCTACACCAGTTTGACGAAAAGGCCGAACTGATGATCCGGACCTACTTTGACGATATTTCCTACACCGCCAATTACCCCACCACCTCCGATGCCACGCCCTCCGGACAACTGATGAACCAAGACATCACTGAAGACCAGACTGTGGGCGGAGAGGCACAGATCATCCAACGCTGGAAAGCTAACACATTCACCGCAGGCGGGGAAATCCGGGGCCATTTGAAGCAGGACATCAAGAACTTCGACACCGACCCCCTGTACTATTATGCGGATGTGAACAAAACCTCAACTGACGGAGGCCTTTACCTCCAGGATGAACTGGCCCTGAGTACAAATCTGAGCATCAGTGCCGGTGTACGGTATGACTATTACGAAAGTTTCGGAAGCGCCATGAGCCCCCGGCTTGGCCTGATCTACCACCCCTGGGAAGAGGGAACTATCAAACTGCTTTATGGGAGGGCCTTCCGCGCTCCCAATGCGTATGAACTCTTCTATCCCGTCACCAACGCTCTTACCTCCGCTCCCCTTTCTCCCGAACACATCGATACGTATGAGGTGGTGTTCGAACAGTATTTTCCCGGGAATTTCCGGGTCAGCCTGGATGGGTTTCATTATCATATTAACGACCTGATCACCCTCAATCCGGACACCTTGATGTTTGAGAATGCGGACACGGTGAGCACCCGCGGCGGAATCGTCGAGGTTGAGTGGCGACACTCCAGCGGAATCCGGGTGCAGTCCAGCTACACCCTGGAACAGGCCAAGAACGCCGCCACAGGGGAGCGCCTCAGCAACTCACCGGAACACCTTGCCAAGCTGGCGATTATGACGCCCCTCGCCACCAAACGCCTGTGGGCGGGACTGGAAGGCCAATACATAAGCCGGAGTCTAACCCTGGCGGGCAGGGAAACCCGCTATGCCGACTCGTTCTGTGTGGCCAATCTCACGCTGCTGACCGAAAACGTCATGAAGGGAATGGATGTGTCGCTCAGCCTGTTCAATGTATTCGACACCCGCTACGCCTATGTGGGCGGCTCAGGCACGATCCAGGATTTGATCGAACAGGACGGTCGATCCCTCCATCTCAAACTCACATACCGATTTTGAAAACACGTTTCCAGCTTAACGGGCTGCGCGCCACCCCGTGTGGCGCATTCCGGCTCAAGACAGGATGGATATGCGTGATCCTCCTGGCCTTGGGGCTTCGGGCGTTACCCGCCCCACCTCCGCCAAAACCTCTGGCGGAACACCAGATCAAGGCGCTTTATCTTTTCAATTTCGCCAAATACGTCGAATGGCCGAAATTCGCTTTCCCGGCGACCAATGCTCCGTTTATCATCGGAATCAAGGGAAACCCGGACATCGTCCGCGACTTGTCCGAAATCACCCGTGGGAAACTCCTGAAAAACCGTCTCATCCATATCGTATCAATTGAGACCATGCAGGATCACAAAGGGTGCCAGATGATATTCATCGAGGGAACCGATTTCCCTGGCATCATCCATTCCCTGACCGGTCCGTCTCCAAAACCCGTCCTGACCGTGGGGGCTTGCGACACATTCCTGAATGGGGGCGGCATCATTAATTTTCTCAAGAAGGATAATACCCTCCGCATGGAAATCAATCTGAAGAACACCCATCTGGCCGGTTTGGCTGTCAGTTCCAAACTGCTGGCCGTGGCCACAGTCAAGAATAACGAATCCAACCAACCCCCACCCTGACATGAATTTCCTGAACCATCTTTCCATTACCCGGAAACAGACGATGATCATCGTCTTGACGAGTGGGGTGACCCTCTTTCTGACATGCGCCGGGTTTGTGATGTATGACCGCCTCATGGTTCGCGAGTCCATGGTGCAAAAAATGCACACGCTGGCAACTGTCCTTGGGAACAACAGCACAGGCGCCCTCGATTTCAATGACACGAGGGTCGCGTCAGAAATCCTATCCGCACTGCAGGCCGAGCCCCATATCGTAGCCGCCTGCATCTACAACAAAAACGGGACCTTATTCGCCACATATCCGGATCAGATTCTGAGATCCTATTTTCCGCCCCTTGATCCGGCGTCCTTCGGCCACCATTTCGACAAAACACGCCTCACCCTGACGCAACCCATCATGCAGCAACAGGAATCGATGGGCGCCATTTATCTCGAATCCAATCTGACGGAGCTGTCGCAACGCGCCAGCCAGTTTGGCACGATGGCCGTGCTGGTCTTCCTGATCACTTTGATTGCATCGCTCGTGATGTCATTTTGGTTCAAACGCCTGATCTCGCTCCCCATCCTGCACCTGGTACGGGCCATCCAGACGGTGTCGGAAAAGAAAACCTATTCCGTCCGCGTCCCCAAGGAAAACGAGGATGAACTGGGCACCCTCACGGACAACTTCAATGAGATGCTGGCCCAACTCGAGATCCGGGACCAGGCTCTGCTCCATGCCCATGACGAACTCGAACAGCGTGTCGTCAAACGGACCCGTGAACTTCGGGCTGAGGTGGCCGAACGGATGCGAGCCGAAAAAATCATGCAGGGAAACAGCGAGCAGTTGCAAAAAGTCAATGCGTGCCTCCTGAGCCTTGGAGACACCCATGCCGACAACATCAACCTCCTGATATCCCTGGCCGGGAACCTCCTGAACGCCAGCACCGCGATCTACAGCCGCCTGCAGGGGAATATGTTGTGCGTCACTGACCATTGGCAGTTGCCGTTGGGATACAAATTACGCGACAAGGCCGAGGGACACATCTGCCAGGACGTTATCCGCCAGAACAGCGACAAGGTCATCCTCATCCCGAACCTGCCTGACACCGCGTATGCGGCCAGCGATCCCAACGTCTTAGGTTATGGTCTGAAAACCTACATGGGCCATGTGGTCCGAAGCGAAGGACAGGTGCTCGGCGCCCTTTGCGTCGTCTATCAGACCGACACAAGACCCAGCGAGAATGAGCAACGGATTTTGGGCATCATCGCTTCCGCCATCGGCAATGAAGACCGGCGCAAGCAATCCGAGGAACAATTCAGGCAGGCCCAGAAGATGGAGGCCATTGGCCAGTTAGCCGGGGGGGTTGCGCATGATTTCAACAACATCCTGGCCTCGACCATGCTCCAGTTGAATCTCCTCGAGGAAGAACCGGGGCTCACTCCGGCCATCCAGGCCGCTCTGAAAGAATTGGAACACGACGCGGAACGGGCGGCGGATCTCACCCGCCAATTATTGATGTTCAGCCAACGCCAGACCGTGAAGATGATTTCGATGGATCTAAACAAAGTGCAGGCAGATCTTCACAAGATGCTGAGCCGTATCCTGGGCGAGCAGATCGAACTGGTGTTCCAGCCATTCCCGCATCCGCTCTGGATCGAGGCCGACGCCGGAAAAATCCAGCAAGTGGTGATGAACCTTTGCGTCAACGCGCGGGATGCCATGCCTGACGGAGGCACATTGACCATTGCCATACACCCTGTGGATCTCGTCGATATCCCGGCATCGGGAAATCCCGAGTCGCGTCCGGGCCGGTTTATCCGTCTCTCCGTCACCGACTCCGGGTGTGGAATGGACGAACATGTCATGAAACACATTTTCGAACCCTTCTTCACAACCAAGGAACTCGGACGTGGAACCGGGCTTGGATTGTCCACGGTATACGGTATCGTGCGGCAGCATCATGGCTGGATCGAAGTCACGAGCGAACCCGGGAAAGGTACCGAATTCAGAATATTTTTCCCCGCTCTGAGCCAAACACCCGAGGTGTCCGGGGAACCCCATGCCCCCGTCGTCCATCATGGCAACGGGACCATTCTCCTGACCGAGGACGATCCGATCGTCAGAAAATTCGCGGCGCAGAGTCTCAGGCATCTCGGCTATCATGTTTTCGAATGCGCAAACAGCACGGAAGCCTTAACCCTCTGGAGTGAACATGGGCAGGAGATTGACCTTCTATTTTCGGACATGATCATGCCCGGCGGGATGAACGGCCTCGACCTGGCGGAAGCGCTCAAACAGAAATCCCCGGGCTTGAAGATCATCATTTCCAGCGGGTACAGCATTGAAACCAGCCGACTGAGCGTGTCTTGGGAAGACGACATCACCTATCTCCCAAAACCTTATACGGTTGGCTTATTGGCCACGGTAGTCCGAAGATGCCTGGAACAACCGGCCTGAGAAAAGGCTTACCGGAGTTTGCGGTATTGGCGCAACATCGAAAAGAACCGGATGGCATCCTTAACGGGATGGATCTCGCTTTTCTGGGCGCCATAGATCGTGGTCACCGGGACAGTGCCGATCCGGATCCCTTTTCCGCTTAAATCCAACAGGATTTTCGACTCGGCGGCAAAGCGTTCGGAACCCGCCGATAGTTCGGGAACAACCTCCAGCTTATAGAGCCTGTACCCGCACTGGGTGTCCGGAACCCGTTGTCCCATCTCCCGGCTTAATAACCAGCTCATAAACCGGTTGGTCAGACGCCGCAACAACGGCATGGACCGTGTGTCCGTCATCCGGTTCCCCACCAGAACCTTATAATCCGTGCGGTGGTAGGCCTCGATAAACCGGGGAAGATCCGCGGCGGTATGTTGGCCATCGCCATCCAGCGTAACCACAAACTCAAACCCGCGTTCACGGGCGGTCCTGAACCCGGTGTCCAACGCCGCCCCTTTTCCCCGATTTACCCCATGCCGTACCACCATCGCCCCGGTGCGTTCCGCTTCGCCCGCCGTATCGTCGGGCGAACCGTCATCCACAACAATCACGTCATTGAGATGTCGTAGCACCGACTCAATCACCGGCCCGATCCGGCCGGCTTCGCGGAAAGCGGGTATAATGGCGCATCCTTTTGATTCCATGCCTGCCTTCTTATCCGCTCACCGGCCCCAACGCAAGCGAGTAGTGTCACCGGACGGAGGCGTCGCCGTAACTCATGCCGTCCCATACCCGCTGGAACATGAACCACTGGTGCGGATAGGCACTGACCGCCTCTTCCAAAACCTCCCCGATTTTCCGCTGGATGTCCTCCTGCGTCATCCCCGGCCCGGGCACGATCGGGGGATAGAGCTTCATCAAAAAGGTGTCATCCTCCATCCTCAAGACAAATCCGGGGAGAATGACCGCACCGGTCTTGTACGCAAGCCAGGAGGCGCCGCGAGGCAGGCAGGCGGGCAAGCCGCACAAGGAGGTGAAATCCCGATGCTCCGAATAATCCCGGTCCGCCAACAGCGCAACAAACTCATTCTTTCTCAACGCCGCGACCAGACGCTTGACCGATGCGCCCATCGGCACCACCGTCATCCCCCGTTTCCGCCTGTGCTTCTGGAAAAAATCGTTTAATTTCTCGGACGGCTGGCGGAGGGCCACCACATTGATCGGATACCCCATACCGGCCAGCACCGCGCCCCCGATTTCCCAGTTCCCCAGATGGGCCGTCACGGCAATCACCCCTTTGCCCGTTTGCCACGCCTGTTCGATATATTCTGGATATTCGATTTTCACAAGGCGCCGGATATCCGCTTCATCCAGCCTTTGGAACCGGAAGAAATCCACGAGATACTTCCCGAAAAACTGGAACGTGGTTCGGGCCGTCAAACGGAGTTCCCGTTCCGTGGGATGGCGCCCCTTGAATGCCATGACCTGACGGAGATTGGCCATCACCGACTCCCGCCCCCGGCGGTCGCAAAAGAAGTACAGGTCGGATATTCTCAATGCCAGCCAATAGGCAAAATGCCGGGGTATCGTCCGGCTGATCCAACCCGCCAGCCAATAGGCGCCATATTCGATCATGGAGTCCCACCTTTTCGGAATTGGACCTCAGCCATGTAGGACGAACGCACCATGGGACCGGAGGCCACATTATAAAACCCCAGGGCCGTTCCGCGCCGGGCATACTCCTCGAATTGAGCGGGCGGAACATACCGCTGGACGGGAACATGCCTGACTGACGGTGCCAGATATTGCCCGACGGTCAGCAATTCAACTCCAACCGCCCGGAGATCCGCCATGGCTTCAAACACTTCCTCATCCGTCTCTCCCAACCCGACCATCAAGCCGGATTTTATTTGAGATCTCGAATTTAAGATTTCAGATTTCAGATTTGAGATTTGAGATTTTCGATATCTGGCCGCATAGGCAAGTACCCCCAGGGAGCGGCCATAATCCGCCGCGGGCCGGATCATCTTCTGCAGGCGCCGGACGGTCTCCAGGTTGTGATTGAACACGTCCGGCCCGGCCTCCAGAACCGTGTCAAAATCTTTTTCAACCCCATTGAAATCAGGCGTCAAGACTTCCACGGTCGCGGCAGGGAGCACACCGCGCAACGCCCGGATCGTGGCGGCGAAATATCCTGCCCCGCCATCGGGAAGATCATCGCGGGTCACACTGGTCACCACCACATGGCGGAGATTCAACCGGACGGCCGCCTCGGCCACCCGGCGGGGTTCGTCGGGATCCACGGCGCCGGGTTTACCCGTCGTCACCGCGCAGAACCGGCAATCCCGGGTGCAGACATCGCCGAGGATCATGAACGTAGCCACCCCGCGGCTGAAGCACTCGTGCTGGTTCGGGCAATGCGCCCCCTGGCATACCGTGTGCAACGCCTGGGTTTTGAGCAGGTCATTCACCCTATCCCGGGTTCCCCGACCCGAGTAACGGATCCGGATCCAAGGCGGCAGCTTCGACTCAGTCTGGTTTTTTTCTTCCGTATTCTTCACTTGTGTCGCACCTCTAGTGGCGTGATATAATACCAACCATGCCAGCGCCTGCCAAACAGCGAATGAGCCGCCGGAGTTTTCTTGGCGCCATGGGTGCCGCCGCGGCAACCTGCGCGCTGAGCCGGGCCGCGGGGACCAATGCCCCGGTGAGGGAGGGCAACCAGACGCCCTTGCCCGCCCTCCACGAGGCCCGCTTCTATTCCCAACTGCCCGATAACGGCGTCCAATGTGAGCTTTGCCCCCGTGGTTGCTGCGTCCCGGACGGAGATCGCGGCTATTGCCGGGTGCGTGAAAACCGCGGCGGGAAATACTACACCCTGGTGTACGGGCTGGTAAGCGCCTGCCATGTCGACCCGGTCGAAAAGAAACCTTTTTACCATGTCCACCCCGGTAGCAAGGCCTTTTCCATCGCCTCGGTAGGATGCAACATCCACTGCAAATTTTGCCAGAACTTCGACATTTCCCAGGCAAACCCGGAGGACTTGCGGGTGCCCTTTCAAAGTCCCGCGACCCTTGCAGGGCTGGCCGCCGCGGCAGGGTGCAAACTGCTGGCCTTCACCTATAACG
>Ga0118677_10009521_pt1 | contig 15152 bp, 5 predicted proteins | sample AliMusrvi5mmetaG_FD_86154 | JGI IMG/M metagenome (GOLD analysis project Ga0118677, IMG submission 86154)
GGATGGCATGACTGAGGGCTAAGAATGGGCTGGTGTTGTTTTGTTTTGCATACACCCTACCGAGTGGCAGGGATTTCAATCTAACACCAGCCCATTCTTAGCCCTCAGTCATGCCATCCTGTGGGATGGCTGTGTTTTCCTTTTTAGGATTACTATGTCGTAACCGCTACCAACACCGCGGGCACGAGCGGAATTTCCAACGAGGCCGGCGCGGCGCGGCTGGCGGGCACGGCCAAGGATATCGTGAGTTTCGGTCCCGGAGCCGTCATTACCGGAACCAACATTGCCTGGACCGTGCCGTATGGGACGTCGGTGACGAGCCTTGCGCCCACCTACACGGTTTCTCCCCTGGCCACGGGCAGTCCGGTTTCAGGCACCAGCAGGAGTTTCACCAGTCCGCAAACCTATACGGTCACCGCCGAGGACAACTCCACCCAGGACTACTCGGTCACGGTCACCGTCGCTCCGCCGGCACCAACGGTCACAGCTCTTAATGTGACGACCCTGGCCACCGGCGCGGAGATTCTGAACACCGGCACGCTTGTCGAAGCCAATCACTTTTACGGCAACAACGCGCCGGTTACGCTCGCGAACGGATTGACCTTCGGCACCAATTGGTCACACACGAGTCCCGCGGGATGGAGCGGTGGCCAGAATACCAACAGTGACGCCTACGGCGTGGTTCCGTTGCTGACCGACGCGACGCCATTCGGAGTGCTGATGCGCAACTATACGTGGTCCGGTAGCGAGACCGACACGTTGACCATCCCCGGGCTTACACCAGGCCATACCTACCGGCTGCAACTGATCTCGGTTGCGGGCAAGGGTGCCACCGTGACCGTGGAAGGCAGCATGACCACGACCTGGACCGATACCTTCAACGGCACTCCCTCGGTACTGACCGTATCCTGGATTCAAGGTGCGGGAGATACGGAACTCAATGTGACGCTCACCCGCAACCACAGCTTCTCCGGCGCGCACGACAACGAACTGGCGGCCAACGGCTACGCCCTGCACGACATCACGCCGCCGAAACTGGCAACCAGTTTCAGCAATCTGACCTTGAGCCAAACCATCCTGGGTGGCACCGGCAGCGTGACCTTGGGCGGCACGATCAGCGCCGCCGGTCCGGTCTATCCGGCCAATGGCGCGCTCGTCCACGTCGCGATCGACGGGGTGACCCATGATGCCACCATCAGCGGCGGCGCGGGCGGCTTCTCGCTCGTGTTCCCCACCTCGTCGCTTCCGATCAGCGCGACGCCCTATACCATCACCTACACCTACGACGGCAGTAGTACCTTGTTAGGCGCCACGGATGCCAACACGTCGCTGACGGTGAGCGCGCAGAGCGTCCCCACCATCACCAGTTGGCCGACGGGAACCGCGATCACCTACGGCCAGGCGCTGACGGGTTCCTCGCTTTCCGGCGGCGGCGCGTCGGTGCCCGGCACCTTCAGCTTCACCGACAACTCGACGATCCCCGGAGCGGCCGGAACCTACCACGCGTCGGGAACCTTCACGCCTAACAACACGGCGCTCTATGCCATCGTGGTGACTCCGGGCGCGGTCGCCGTGCCGGTCAACCAAGTAACTCTGACGCTCGGTTCCGCCGCAGTCACGACCAAGCCCTATGACAGCACCAACACCGCCACCATCATCGGTTCGCTCAACGGCGTGCTCGGCAGCGACCTTGGCCAGGTTTCCCTGGTCGGAACCGGCACCTTTGCCAGCGCCACCCCAGGCACCAACATCGCGGTAACCGCCGCCTGCACCCTGAGTGGAACGAAAGCCGCCAACTACACCCTGACCCAACCGGGCGGACTCACAGGAAACATCACGCAGGCCGTGCTGACGGTGAAGGCCGACAACATCGACCGCCCGTTTGGCGTGACCAACCCGACCTTGACCTATACCATCAGCGGCTATCAGGACTCCGACAATGCCTCATCCGTGGGCCTTACCGGCACCCCGGTTTTGACCACCGACGCGCTCACGGCTTCGCCGGAAGGAAGCTACACGATCACCTGCGCGGCGGGTGATGTGGCCATCACCAACCCGAACTACAGCCTGGCCTTTGCGAACGGGCTCCTGCGAGTGGTCGGCCTGACGACGTGGGCCGCGGGCAATGGCGTGTGGGACATTGAAACCACTAACAATTGGTCGTCGGTGGCGCTCGGTTCCATTCCTTATGTGGATGGTGCCGCAGTGCTCTTTGATGACACGCCGGGGGGCGCCGGTCCCTTTACGGTGATCCTCACCACGACCGTTCATCCGTCCGGTGTGACCTTCAACAACCCCACCAAGGATTATATCATTTCCGGCGCCGGCATTGGCGGCACGGGTTCCTTGACCAAGCAGGGCGCCGGTGCGCTCACGATCTCCAACGTGAACTCCTACAGCGGCGGCACGCAGGTTCTCGCGGGCACGCTCAACCCGCATGGCAACGGCAGCGGCGCCGTGCGGAGTTATTTCGGCACCGGCACCGTGACGATGGCCGCCGGCACCACGCTCCACCCGACGGATGAAAACGGCCAGCCGATACACATATCTAACAACTTCCATCTGGGCGGCGGCATGGTGAACGTGCTGATCCCGTTGGCCGGCTCGGGGGATCCCTGGCTCAGCGGTATCATCTCGGGACCGGGCGGCCTGTCGATCAGCGGGGGAACCCGCACGCTCAATCTCGGAGGCCTGAACACCTACAGCGGCAACACCGTGATCAATGACAACAACATCCTGCATCTCCTCTCCGGTGCCCAGCTCACGTTCGTCATCGGCGCCGCCAGCGGTGTCAATAACAGCATCTCCGGCACCGGCACGGCCACCCTTGACGGCAATTTCGTGATCGACACCACCGCCGCCGCCGCCCTCTACAGCGGCACCTGGACCCTCGAAAACGTAACCTCGCTCACCGGCCCCTACGGTGCCACCTTCAGCGTAGTCGGCTTCACCGACGCGGGCAACGACACCTGGACCAAGACCGACGGCGCCAAGATCTGGACCTTTGTCGAAACCACCGGCGTACTCACGCTCACCGCAGCCTCCGACTACGGCGTCTGGGCCAGTGAGTATCCCGGCTTCAACGATACGGACCCGACCCACGATCCGGACGGCGACGGCATGACCAACCAACAGGAATACGCCTTCGGTCTTGACCCCACCAAGGGCGCGTCGAATAACCCGGTCACCGTGCCACTCGACAAAACGACCGGCACGTTCAGCTATACCCGGCGCGCCACCCCGGCCACCACCAACCTCGTTTACCGGGTGTGGACTTCCACGGACCTGGTGTCTCCATGGGTGGAGGATGTCGCTGCGGACCAACACGTTGACAGCACCAGCGCCGGTGTTGAGACAGTCACGGTCACGCTCAGCGAGCTGCCCAAACCGCTGGCCGCGACCAAGCTGTTCATGCGCGTCACTGCCGAATGATGTTGTTTGATACCGGGCAGGATGCCCGGACCACTCTGGCGGCGGGCATCCTGCCCGCCGCCTTTCTTTATGAAATCACAACCCGTTTCCATCGGGTTCAAGTTGTCTGAAACCAATCCGCGCTGATCATCCCGAATTCCAACCCCGCCTCCGCATCCCGCATGAACATGAAATCCATCCAAGCATTTGCCAAACCCACACTCATCGCGCTCGCCACCCTGATCCTTGGCCATTACCCGGCGCGGGCGGCCATCGCCATGCGCGGAACCGGGGCGACCGCCGCATGGTCTAGCGGCAGTACCATCACATTAACCAAGCCCACCGGGGTTGTGGCGGGCGACGTGATGCTGGTGTCGATTGCCCAACATGATAGCAGCGGCACCCCGACCGCTGCCACCTTGTCCGGATGGACCCCCGTGAAAAGCGGCACCCTCGGTGGCAACAGTCCGGACTTCGGCACGATCCTGTATAAGGTGGCGGGTTCATCCGAACCGTCAAATTATGCGTTCTCCCTGGTCGGAACTGTGAGTGGCGGTGTCGGTGGCATCGTGGCCTATTCCGGTGTGGATAACACGACCCCCCTGGATGTTGCCGTTGCCTCGACCTTCACCTCTTCGGCAGGGCGCTCTACCTCCTTAGGGGCGGGGGCGGTGACGGCCATCACTGCGGTTACCAACAATGCGCTGGCGATCCTGTTCGGGATGGCGGCTGACTACACCAGTACAAACAGCTCTTGTTCCTAGAGTTCCTGGACGTCGGGATTGGGAACGGCCATGTTCACCGGCGTCGGCGGCCAAACCGGCGCTAACCTCACTACCGTTGGTGCGAACTCGAAGACTATTGCAACTGCGGGAACTACGGGCACTGGAACGGCAACCTTACAAAGGAGTACATATAATGCCGGGCTTTGGGTGGCTTTGAGGCCTGCCGATCCCGCCGCCAAGGATTTCCTGACTTTCGGCACCAACGTCGCCGGGAGCAGTGCGGCCATCAATACCGCGGCCGGCACCGTGGCCTGGACGGTGCCGTATGGCACGAGCGTGACAAGCCTCGCACCCACCTACACGGTTTCCACCGGTGCGTCGGGCTCGCCGGTTGCCGGGACCAGCCGGAATTTCACCACGCCGCAAAGCTACACCCTCATCGCCCAGGATCTATCCACCAAGGTCTATGCCGTGACGGTCACCGTGGCTGCGGCGGTACCCACGGTCACGACGCTCAATGTGACCGCCACCGGAACCGGTTCGGAAATCCTCAACACCGGCACCCTTGTTTCCGCCAACCACTTCGGCGGACCCGACACCACCTGGGGGGCTGCGGCACCGGTCACGCTCAACAACGGATTGACCTTCGGCACCAGCACGGCCGGCATGACCGATAACTGGGCAACCACGGGATCCTGGACTCCCATGCATTCGACGGCCACCGACCAGCATGGCAAGGTCGGCGCCCTGACAGATGCGAATTTCGGGGCGCTGATGCGTTCCTATATCTGGATCGCCTATGGCAGTTCCGTGTCCTGGCTGAACATTCCGAATCTAACGTCCGGCCACACCTACCGGCTGCAACTCATCTCGCCGAATCCGGAGGGTTGCTCGGTGACCGTGGAAGGCGGGTCGCCGGTGACCTGGACGGGAAACGTTCCCTCCCTGCTCACCTATTACTGGACCGCCGCCGACACCACGGCCAACGTGGTTCTAACAAGGACTGGAAACGAAATCGACTTCACCGGCTATGCCCTGCACGATGTCACGGTGACCGGTCCGAGCACGGCCAAGGACATGCTCACGTTCACCTTCCCGTCGCTTGGCGCGGCCACCATCACCGGCACCAACATTTCCCTAACGGTTCCGTATGGTACGGCGGTCACGGCCCTCGCGCCCACCTGCACGGTGTCCCCGCTGGCCACCTGCTCGCCGGTCTCCGGCACGGTCAGGAATTTCGGCACACCGCAAACCTATACCGTCACGGCTGAGGACCTATCAACCCAGACCTATACCGTGACGGTCACCGTCGCGCCGGTGAGTACCGCCAAGGACATGCTTACCTTCGGACCCGGTGCCATCATCACCGGCACCAACATCGCTTGGAGCGTGCCATATAACACCGATGTGACGACGCTCGCGCCGGCTCTAACGGTTTCGCCGCTGGCCTCGTGTTCTCCCGCCTCCGGGGTCGCCCGCAATTTCACCAATCCGCAGACCTACACGGTGACCGCCCAGGACAACTCCACCCAGGTCTATACCGTGACAGTCACCGTGGCCGCCCCGAGTGCGGCCAAGAGCATGCTGACCTTCGGCCCGGGCGCGGCGATCAACGGATCGAACATCACCTGGACAGTGCCGTTCGGCACGGGTCTAACGAGTCTCGCGCCTTCCCTCACGGTTTCGCCGCTCGCCACCTGCTCGCCTGCATCCGGTGTTGCCCGCAATTTCACCACTCCGCAAACCTACACGGTGACGGCGCAGGACAACTCCACCCAGGTTTATACCGTGACGGTCACGGTGCTGCCCGATGCGCCGACGGCCATCAATGTGAACATCGCCGGCGGCTCCAATCCGGGCAACGCCTGGATGAACGGCATGGCTTCCAGCGACGCGAGTGCCCGCGGCAGCGCCAGCCGGGTGGCCCCGGCAAGTTACGGCGGCAATGTCTGGAACGACTTCAATGTGACCGGTGCCAACAGCAGCAACTTGCTGGATTCCACCGGCACGGCATCGGGCGTGGGACTCACCACGACGATGGCTGCCGGCCCATGGAACGATTGGACCGGTCTTGGCACGAACCGGATGCTGGTCTCGGGTTTCATTGCCAGCTATGTGAGCTATACCAACATCATCGCGCTGACCGGCCTCAAGACCAATCATACCTACGATCTTTACATCGCCAGTTTGCACAACACCGGCAACGGCCAGACCTCGAGTTTCAGGGTCGGCGCGGTGGTGAAATCAGTGACCTACACCACCGTGACGGATTGGACGGATGGCAAGACCCATGCCCGGTTCACCGGCCTGGTTCCCAACACCGACGGAACCCTGACCGTCGAGGCGATGTCCACCAGCGAATTGGTGATGAACGGTTTCCAATTGGTGGACACTACCCCGATGAATGACATCACGCGGTTCACCTTCCCGATCTACGGCGACGCCACGATTTCCGGCACCAACATCACCATGACCGTGCCCTATGGCACAAACGTGGCGGCGCTGGCACCAACCTACGCCGTGTCCTACGCGGCCAACGGCTTTCCCGCTTCGGGCTCACCCCGGGACTTCACCAACCCGCAGACCTATACCGTCACCGCGTCGGACAACTCCACCAAAACCTATACCGTCACGGTCACCGTCAGGCCCATCGCGGATCCGGAGTTCACACTAACAGCCCCGGCCTCGTGGGATGGCCGCCAGACGATCACGGTGACGTCCAACATCACCAATGCGGCATTGTTGCAAACCACCGGCGGCACCAATGTGACATACACCTGGAGCGCGGCGGGGGTCGCCGTGAGCAAGACGACTGCCGCCGGCACCATGACGCTGACGCGCGCCCAGGGCAATGGCCCGCTGACCGTGACGCTGGTGATGAGCAACGGCGGCTGGCCAACCACCCATGCGGTGACGATCAATGTGCAACAACCCGCCAGCGACGCCTGGGTGCAACGCACTCCAGCCGCCGACGAAAAGCCGGTGGACGGGCAGTTCTTCGCGCGGGATGACACCGGCTACGGCCGGATCTATTACAACGGCACCCAGAACGGATCGCCCGCTTCGGTCTTTTTGAAAGTCTATCGGACCGAGACCGGCACGGACGTTCCTTATGCCAGCTATAACCAGTCGCTGGTGGGCGGAACCTATGCCTTCACCGCGCCGATCCTTGGCGGCCTCTACAAATACAAGGTGGTTTACGGCACCACCACCAACGGAACCGACACCACGGTCGCCACGGTGAGCAACCTGATCTGCGGCGACGCCTACCTCCTCGACGGGCAGTCCAACACCGTGGCCGAAACACCGAACAACGGGACCCCTCCGGAAGCAAATTATTACTCGAGCGACTGGATCCGCAGTTATGGCAATTCCAACGACGGGACGACCACCGGCGGCTGGGGCACCGCGTTGCGTACCCGCACCTGGGGCAGCGCTGGTTATGGCATGTATCAGATCGGTGCCTGGGGGATTGATCTCGCCAAACAATTGCTGGAGTTGCACAACATGCCGATCTGCATCATCAACGGCGCGGTCGGCGGCACCCGCATCGACCAGCATTTGCCCAATCCGGCGGATCATACCGTGGCCGGAAGTTCGTATTCGATCTATGCCAACCTGCTCAACCGCGTGGTGGCGGCCAAGCTGACCCACGGCATCCGCGGCGTGCTATGGCACCAGGGCGAACAGGACCAGGGGCACGAAGGGCCGTTCGGCGGCGACTATGATTACAAGTACTACCAGCAGAATTTCGTCAACATGTCGGCCGCCTGGAAACAGGACTATCCCAACATCCGGAATTATTATATCTATCAGATATGGCCAGCCGCCTGCGGTGACACCTCTGCCAACGACATGTTGCGCGAAACGCAACGGACGTTGCCGTCGCTGTATTCCAACATGCGCATCATGAGCACCATTGGGGTCGAGCCCGGATCGGGCTGCCATTTCGATCTGAACGGCTATCAGATGATCGCCGAACTGATGCGCCCGCAGGTGGAACAGGACAATTACGGACGGGTTGCGGACGCGACCGAAACGTTCACGGCACCCAATTTGAAGAGCGCCTGGTTCACCACCGCCGCCAACAACGAGATCGCGCTGGAGTTCGACCAGGACATGTATTGGACCAATGATGCCCTGGATCTGTTCTTCCTCGACAGCGTGGGCGGCAAGGTGACCGCGGGCAGCGTGTCCGGCAAGGTGATCAAACTCCAGTTGGCCGCCGCCTCCACCGCCAAGACCATCAGTTATGTGCAAGGCCTGAACTGGGACGGCCTGCAGACCCATTTGCTGCGCAGCGCCAAAGGCATCGAAATCACCGGCATCGACATCACCGGCAACAATAGCACCAAAAGAACCGTGACCCTGGCTGCGCTCACCTTCGCCAACGTGCCGATCGCGTCCTATCAGGTGCCAGCGGGGCAAACCATCACCTTCGGGGCGTTGCCGGGAAAGATCGTTGGCGATGCGCCGTTCACCCTGACCGCCACGGCCAGCTCGGGTTTGGCGGTGAGTTATGTCAGTTCGAATCCCGCAGTGGCGGGCGTTTCGGGCAGCACGGTGACCATCGTGTCGGCGGGCACCACCACCATCACCGCCAGCCAGGCGGGCAATGCCGGTTACAACGCGGCCACACCCGTGGCCCAAACGCTCACGGTTACCGCCGCCGGAACCGCCACCACCACCACCTTGTCCACCTCGGGCAGCCCGTCCACCTACGGCGGTGCCGTGACTCTAACAGCCACGGTGGCGCCCGCGCCTCCAGGTGGCGCGGTGCAATTCTATGACAACGCCGTGGCGCTCGGCGGCCCGGTTTCTGTTAGCGGCGGCCAGGCCCAGTATGTTACGAGCGCCCTAACAGTCGGTGGCCATCCCGTCACCGCTATTTACAGCGGCACCACCGGCTTCGGCGGCAGCACGTCCGGCATCTTGACCCAGGTGGTTTCCATGGCGACACCGGCCATCACGACGGCACCCACCGCCAGCGGGATCACGTACGGCCAGACTCTGGCCAGTTCCACCTTGAGCGGCGGAGTCGGTTCGGTGGCGGGTGGATTCGCCTTCACCGCACCGACCACGGCACCCAACGCCGGCACGGCATCCCAGCCGGTCACCTTCACTCCCACGGATACCGTCAACTACAACACGCTCGCCACCACCGTGAGCGTGGCGGTGGCCAAGGCGACGCCGGTTTACAAGGCCCCTGCCGGAGGCGCGGGCATGATGGTGACCGTGATCATGGACGCGCGTCATCCGGCGACTATCAATTCGCCGCTGAGCGGACCGGCCGGCAGCACGACCCACTGGAATATTCCCAATCCGCCGCTGACGGACAATGGACAGGATGCCAACGGTGGCAACCTGGTGGACACCGCCGGAGTGGCCACGACCGTGGGCTTCAAGTTTCACATGCCTGGCAACGATCCATGGGGCAGCCCGACTCTCCAAATGCTCGCCACCGGTCTGTTCAACCCCGGGTATCCCGACTATGGCCAATGCGAAGTCAGTGGCCTGACAGCAGGCAATACCTATAACCTCTATATCGCCAGCGCCCGCATCAACGACAATGAAAGAAGCAAGGGCACATTCCGCACCACCAACACGGCGGACAACCAGACTGCGGATGTGGATTGCAGCAAGGATCCCGTTACTGGCGCAACCTGGTCTTCTAACAGCGGTGGCCCGCGCAACGGGGATACCTGGGTGGAGGGCACCAACTATGTGGTATTCCGCAATGTGATCGCCGACACCAACGGCAAGATCCAGTTCACCGCCAACGAAAACTGCGCACCACACCTGGTGGTCAACGGCTTCCAGTTGGTGGCTGCAGGTTCACCCACGCCGGCCGCCACGCCCATCACCTATGGCCAGCCGCTCAGCGCCTCAACCTTGGGTGGCACCTTCACCGGGATAGGCGGCACGATGCTGTCCGGCACCATGGCCTTTACTTATCCGGACACCGTGCCCGCCGTCGGCACGGCACCACAGGAAGTGACCTTCATCCCGGCGGACACCGCCAACTATATCACCGCCACCACCAGCGTGAACGTCACGGTCAACCCGCCGCCGGACCCGTTCGTGGCCTGGATCGGAACCAACTACCCAGCCCTATCAGGAGCCGCCGCCGAACCCGGTGCCGACCCCGACCGTGACGGCCTGACCAACCAACAGGAATTCGCCTTCGGCCTCGATCCGACCAAGGGTTCGTCATGCAGCCCGATCACCGCACCCCTCGACAATACCGCCGGCACATTCAGCTACACCCGCCACACCGGCACCGGTCTTGCCTACACGGTGTGGACTTCCACGGATATGCTGGCGTGGACGAAGGATCCGGGCGCGGACCAACACGTCGATGGCACACGGGCCGATGTCGAGACAGTCACCGTCACACTCTCGGGGGCCAAACCGCTGACCGCACCGAAAGTGTTCATCCGCGTCAACGCCGAATGATGCTGGAACCAGTATTGGTAACCATTCGGGTACACACGAAAGTCGCAGCCACGAATTCCTCAAATGACATCGGCTGCAGGTGCATGAATTCAACCCGCCCCACGGGCATCAAATACCTGAACTCGCCCAGCGCGAAACCCAGCAACAACCCCGCCGCAATCACATGCAATCCGGGCGGCAATTCATGAATAATACTCTTGAACGACTCCATGCCTGAACTCGGAGGAAAATGAATGAGACCTTGTGCAGAAAGGCTCCGGGCAGGATGCCCGCGCCTCCGACCCCTGACCCCTGATCTCTCCGACCCCGAACCCTCCCTCACTCTGCTACATTCTGACATAGTTCACCGGAAAATTTTCCTCGCCCCCGGAAAAAAAACCACCATTTTACAAAATTTCCTGACTCAGTGAGTCCAGTGTGCTTGTCGCACTCTGACCGTTATCCCCGAATCATCCAGCCACTGCCCCGACAAATCCGAATACCAACCCCGTTTCAGCAACCCCAATGAATATGAAATCCGTCCAAGCATTCGCCAAACTCGCGCTCCTTACGCTCGTCGCCATGATCCTGGGCCAGTCCCCGGCGTGGGCGGCGACGCGAACGGCAAGTGTCAACGGCAACTGGAACAACACCGCCACCTGGGGCGGATCGAGCGTGCCGGGCAGTGCCGATAGCGTTACCATCAATGCTGGCATCGCGGTTACGGTGCCTAGCGGTTACGCGGCGCAATGCACCACCATCAACTTCACCACAAGCAGCGGAGCGTCCTCGATTAACCTTGCTGACAGCTCGGCATCATTGGCGGCAAGCGGCGCCGTGACAATCCAACGCAATGGCAGTGCCGCGAGTACGATCAATGTGGGGGCCGGCACATTCTCCGCCGCCTCGGTTGCCCTGTCGGCTACAACTGGCACAACCAGGCTCAGCCAGATCCTCATTTCAACGGGAACCGTTACCGTTTCAGGTAACATTACCTCGACTGGAGTCGCCTCCAAGATCGTCTTCTCCAACTCGGGCACCCTCAACGCGGGTGGCACGTTTCTGAGCGGCACGACCGGGACGTTCACAGCTTCGACAGGCACCGTGAATTACAACGGGAGCGCTCAGGCGGTTGGCGCATATACCTATAACAATCTGATCTTTTCCGGTAGTGGCGCGAAGTCCATGGCTACCGGCACTTCGGTCACCGGCAATCTGAGTATCGCACCCACGGGAAGCGCGACTGCCAGCGTGGGGGCCGGCCTGAACCTGAGCGTTGGGACCCTTACTCTTGGTGGCGTGGGCCGGTTGAACGGCACTTGGGGTTCCACCACCGCCATCAGCGCGGCCAACCAGAACAACACGTACTTCGCGGCGACAACCGGCTACCTGTCCGTCACGACGGATACCTCTCCGTCGGCAAAGGACTTCCTGACCTTCGGCCCCGGCGCTGTCATCAATGCCGCAGCCGGCACCGTTGCCTGGCTCGTGGATCCTGGCACGGACGTGACGACGCTTGCGCCCACCTACACGGTTTCCATCGGTGCCTCGGGATCTCCGACCTCCGGCACTGCGAGAAACTTCACGACACCGCAGACTTACACCATTACCGCCCAGGATGCTTCCACCAAGGTCTATACCGTCACCGTCACTGTGTCACCAGTGCCCGTAAGCGGTTTGATCGTATGGTTGAAAGCCGATGCCGTGAACACCGGCGATGGCACCCAGATCCGGACTTCGGGCAGCGACCTTTTCGTCCAACAGTGGAACGATTCGAGCGGTGGCGGTCGCAATGCCACGAACGCGACCCAGGGCGATCAGCCGAAATACATCGCCAACGCTTTGAATGGGAAACCCGCGATCAGGTTCACGGAGGACAACAATGAGACGGGTGACCGCCTCTACTTGGGGGATTTGGGGGCGCAATTTCCCACCGCAGCCTCCGCGTTCATTGTCGCGGCACCTAACGAACAAGCCACCGGAGGTGGTTACACCCTGTTCGACAACGAGAACAACGACGGGCGTTGGTGGAGCGGGCCAAGCCAATATAACGAGTCCACTCCAGGCACCTTCCGCAGTAGCCGCGATGGAACTTTCAACACCACCGCAGTCAAAGCCGCGTGGCCATACACCGGGTCTCATGTCTTCGCGCTGGAAAGCAGCAGCTCGGTTTACCGGTATCTGGTGGACGGGTCAAATGTCGGGGGGACAGTCGGCGTGGCCGCATACCATAGCGGCAGCGGGCAAACCATGACGATCGGCAACCGCTGGCAAGGAGGCGGCGGCGGTTCGCAGTTGAATGGCGATATTGGCGAGTTGATTCTCTACAACCGGGTTCTAACAACCGCCGAGGCCAATGCGGTGGGCGGTTACCTGGCAGGCAAATACGGGGTGACCACGACAAACTATCCTCTGCCCGCGCCCGCGTCCCCGGCCGGACTGACGGCCACCGGCGTGGCCGGAGCGGTCAACTTGAGCTGGACGGCGGCGACCAACGCCACGAGTTACAGCGTGCAGCGTTCCACCAGCAGTGGGGCAGGATACACGCAGATCGGCACGGCAACCGGGACGACCTACGCGGATACCACGGGGACGACCGGGACAACCTATTACTATGTCGTAACCGCAACCAACAGCGGAGGCACGAGCGGAGTTTCCAACGAGGTCGGCGCGGCGCGGCTCGCAAACGCGGCCAAGAACATCCTGACCTTCGGTTCTAACATTTCCGGGAGCAGCGTCACCATCAACTCCGGCGCCGGCACCATCGCCTGGACCGTGCCTGCTGGCAACGACATGACAACCCTCGCGCCCGCCTACACGGTTTCCCAGTATGCTGCGGGTTCTCCGGCTTCCGGCACCAGCAGGAATTTCACTACTCCACAAACCTATACCATCACCGCCGAGGACAATTCCACTCAGGTTTACACCGTGACGGTCACCGTGGAACCGGGCGTGCCCGTCACCAACGGATTGATCGTGTGGCTCAAGGCCGGTGCCGTGAACACCAGCGACCCCGCCCAGGTGCGGACTTCGGGCAGCGATCTTTTCGTTCAACAGTGGAACGATTCGAGCGGTGCCGGACGCAATGCCACGAACGCTACCCAAAGCGATCAGCCGAAATACATTGCCAACGCTTTGAACGGGAAGCCCGTGATCCGGTTCACGGAGGATAACAATGATACGGGTGACCGGTTGTATCTTGGAGACCTGAGCACGCAAACCCCCACCGCCGGCTCCGCATTCATCGTCGCGACGCCCACTGACCCCAATGGTTACACCTTGTTCGACAACCGCAACAATGACGGGCGGTGGGTGGATATTCGATATGGCGAGTCCAATCCGGGCACCTGGAAACAAAACCGTGCAGGTGGTTTTTCAACCGGCCCGTGGCCGTTAAGCGGGGCACATGTTTACTCGCTGGAAAGTAGCAGTTTGGTCTACCGGGCATTGGTGGACGGAACGCAGGTCGGCAGCACCACGGCGGAATACAACAGTGGCAGCGGTCAGAACTGGACCATCGGCAACCGGGCCCAAGACGGCAGCGGAGGTTCGCAGTTGAATGGCGATATCGCCGAGGTGATTCTGTTCAACCGCGTCCTGACCACTGACGAAGCCAATGCAGTGGGTCGGTATCTGGCGGATAAATACGGGGTGACCACCAGCTATCCTGCTCCCGCCGTGACACCGGCGGCACCCACCGGTCTAACAGCGACACCGGCGGCCGGAGCGGTCAACTTGAGCTGGACGGTTTCCTCGGGGGCGACGACCTACAACGTGGAGCGTTCCATGACGAGCGGCGGCACCTATTCCCAGATCGGAACGTCATCCGGCGCGACTTACTCGGATACCACCGGGGCGTTGGGAACCACTTACTATTATGTCGTTACGTCCCAGAACAGCGCGGGAACCAGCGGGATTTCCAATGAGTCCGGCGCTGCCCGGCTTGGCAGTCCGGCCAAGGATATCCTGACCTTTGGTCTTGCGGACAATGCCGCAACGATCACCGGAACTTCCATTGCCTTGACCGTGCCCTATGGCACGTCCGTCACGGCTCTCGCTCCCACCTATACGGTGTCCACTTTTGCTACCGGTTCCCCGGTTTCCGGCACCAGTCGGAATTTCGCCACGCCGCAGACCTACACGGTCACCGCCGAGGATACTACCATTCAAGCCTACACGGTTACGGTCACCATCGCGCCGCCGGTGCCCGGCAACATCGCCACGGCCCCGGCCATGTGGCTGGACGCTTCGCAGCTCACGGGGCTGAGTGACGGCGTCACGGTCAACACCTGGGCGGATATGTCCGCTTCCGCCAACCACGCCATCCGGCAGAGCGGGTCCAGCTCCGGCTACCCGAAATACGTGGCCAGCGGACTGAACGGCAAACCGGTGATACGGTTCAACTCGACCAATCAAAACACCGGTGACTACTTCAAGTTCACTCGCGTTTCGACCATCCGCACCGTGTTCTGGGTGCTCAGGGAGAATGCCGGCAGCTCTAACGGACCCTTCCTGCTTGGCGACGACATCAACTACGATTTCCATCGCGCGAGTTCCAACGGCCCGCTGTGGGACAGCGGC
>Ga0118677_10009522_pt1 | contig 15152 bp, 14 predicted proteins | sample AliMusrvi5mmetaG_FD_86154 | JGI IMG/M metagenome (GOLD analysis project Ga0118677, IMG submission 86154)
AGCTTGCCCTCAATCACCGAGGCATCACTTTGCAACACCCGGTTGAGTGCCACGGAACTGGCGTTGGGCTGCTGGAAGTTGACCTGCGCCGCCGAGCCTATGTTGAAGGTCTGCCAGTTCAACGTGGCCTGTTGGGTGGCCTGGTTGATTTGCAGTTGCGCTGCACCCGGTTGCGAGATCGTCGCCTGGCCGGAGACGACCTGCCCACCGGTGGGCAGCGCGGTCGGCGCTGGCCCTGCCATGGCTGCACCGGTTAGGGCCAGTTGCAAGCCTAAAACTATAGGATGAAGACGGTAGCTAAACTCGGTGTTGCGGTTCGTCGCCATGTCGGCTCTCTCCAAATGCTATAAAGTTGATTGATTTCTCATATCCCTCGCTCCAGCGTGGGAATGCGGGTTACGGCACTCAAGTGCCGAACTCCCGCAGAATACTTGTCTGGTTCCAAAGCTCCAGTTCTCATTGTTATACACAAGCACAGCCAAACCGGAAAATCCGTCATTTCGGCAGGGATGCCGAAATCCAAGCCATGGACGGTAACCAGTCGGTTGTGCAAGTGCTTGATTTAATCGACTTGCCAAGCCTTAGTTTCGGTCCGTGGATACTATAGGGCATCTGTTGTGTCCCACAGTTTGCCATCCTTGGACGCTGGATTTCGGCATCCCTGCCGAAATGACGGGTCTCTAACACTTGTGTATAACGGCGAGAGGCCCAGCTTGGTAACCTTGCCTTACAAGCCCTAACTTTCCGTGACCCAGGGAAGCTGGAGCTTCAACGTTTGGAGCTTCAACGTTCCCAAACTGGAGCTTGGGAACGAACAAAAACTTAGAAATACTTGCTCAATTGCGCCCAGAATTGCGGGGTGTTGTGGGTTCCGTCCACATCCCCACCGTTCGCCGAACGATACGGATTGGTACCAATGCGCTGTGCGACACTAAACCTGAGGGCAAAGTCGCCAGGTGAAATCCAATTGATGCCGAACCCACCGCCGCTCAGGGTATAGTTGTTCGGCGCTGTCCCCACCTGTCCCGTTGAACTGTAGGTGATATTAGAATTGGTCCATGTGCTGTTGTGCAAGGTCACACCGCCGTGGTCGATGAAGCCGACCAATTGCACATTTTCGAAGATGTTGCCGTAAGAGGTGTCACACAGCCTATATTTGCACACATCGTAACGCATCTCGAAGTTCATCAAATAGCCTTCGTCTGCCAGTGCTTCGTTGACCGGGTAAGCACGCACACCATAAGGCCCACCCAAGCTGAATTTTTCCGAAGAGTCAAGGTTTGTGGTGGCTATCTGACCGGCAAAATTGGCCCAGAAGTTGAAACGGTCGGCAACATACTGCAAACGGGAAAAGGTGAAGGTGACCTTCTGGTAATTGCCGGCGCTCTGCGCAGTGACCAAGTCCGCCGCCCTGTAGGCCTGATTAGCGGACAAGTCCAAATAACCCGCGCTCATGTAAATGCTGGCGTTGTTGAACCCGCCGCCCAGCAGTTGATCGCGAGAGTCGCCCTGCAGGCCGATATAGCCGACATTGATAGTCTTGTCACTCAAGACATTGGCCACCAAGGACCCGGCCGGGTCAGACACGTTGTGGTAACGCCGGGTGTCGAACCCCGACATCGCATATAAATTGCGGGTACTACTGCGCACGATTGGGTAGCTGGCGAAGATGCCACCGACCCAGGCATCGCCGTCCGCGTTCAATTTGCTGAATTGGGTGCCGGGTACATCGCCCAGCGTATAATACATGCCTGAACCGGCCACGCCGACGCGCAGGCCGGAATACCCCACTGGAACCGTGTAGGTGATGCGTCCGTAGACGTTACCCGAACCGCCTTGTAAGCGGAAAGTGCCTTGGTCGCCGATGCCAAAGGGGTTGTTGATGAACAAGGAACCGCCAAACTGGTGCGCACCTACTGAGTTGACACCGGCGTTGGCGTAGTCGAGGATGCCGTTCACCGTCGCCGTCTTGCCGTCGATAGGCAGGAATTCACACATTTTGCAAAGCGGGGTATCTACTTTCAATTCTAGATCGGTGGTTCCCGGCTTGCTCCCTTGTTTAAGCGTGGGTGTCACGACCACTCCGGGCAAATCGTTTAATAGCAAAAGTCCTCGCTCCAACTGATCCATACCCAGAATTTCGCCTTGCGGCTGGGCTGCAAACAGGGTTGACGTAACCCTCTCGTTTGAAAGGACGCGCTGAGTGGGGGCGACGTTGACATCACCCATCCGCCCTTCGACCACACGGATTTTCACCTTGCCGTCAGGATTAATAGTTTGCTCGGGGAGCCAAGCACGCACCAGAAACCCTTTGGCACGGTAATACATCGCCACCTTCTGGGCCGCCTCGGCCAAACCGTTGACATCCTGTGGCTGGTTAAGGTAGTCCCGGATGCCACTACCGTCAAGCAATTCTGGTGTGGATATTAGTGTGTTGCCAGTGATGTCCCAATCCCTAGGAATGATTTTAGCGCCCGAACCCGACTTGGCAGCAGGGGATGTTGGAACCTGCAGTGGATTCATTTGAGAAGGAGCGTTCATCAACGGGGTGGGCTGGTTGCGCATGATAGCACCGGCATCGGGGGCGCGGATGGGAACTTGAAGGTCCGCCAAGACAGCCGACCCGAAAACAAGGCAAATTAAGCCAACGCCCATCTGGGCCAGTCGAAAATAGCGCGTACTATTCCGTGTGATTATAAGCATAGTAATGGCCTCAATAATTTCGTCCGTAATGCTATAAAATTCTCCGACAATGTGCATCTCGGCAAAACTTGCACTTTTCCGGAGTGTTCAAAATGACAACCGAATACATTGTAAATTTTCTTCAGCACATAAGTACAATCTAAAATGCTGTTTTAATTGCCAAAGAGCTGTTAATGGCTCATGCTAGTGGCACAATCTCCCTTGGCGGCGATTTTACCCCACCTTCGACAATTAGTCGAACAACTCTTATCAAATTTTAAAGGCTTATTTATGTCCCTGTCAAAAAAAATCATGGCAATCTGTATTATCGGCTTTTTCTTGTCCGCCTGCGGTGACGGTGGCGGTGTATTTGGCAATAACTCCGGACCCAAAAAGCCCGCCTGGGCCAATCAAATGCCAAGCAAGCTAATCAACTGATTTTACAGGCTATTCACTGACGATACGCACTGAAGCCCCCATGGGGCTTAACTTAATGGCAGTGAAGAGTTACGCGGGGAGAGCAAGGCTGGCCTTGCGGACATGGCTCAAGCAAGGCAAGCCTTGCACTCCCAAAACACTTTTAGTCGCACCCTTGCCGTAACGTTCACTCCCCCCTGGGAGCGCGGGCGTCTCGCCTGCTGAGGGCGGCCAAGATGGCCGCACTCCCAAGAAAAAGCGGGGGAGTGAACTCTTACACCCCTTGCCGGTCAGCCCTGGTCGGGATCAGGACCCAATTTATGAAACGGAAAAGGCATGTGTTCGGTTTTATAGGTCATAAACAAAAATATGCGCAATGTCCAATTGGACATCGCTTCGCCCCAACGCACACTGCGCTCGGAGACGCTACCGGTAAAAAGATGGCAGATAAACTGATAAAAGGCCAGTATCAAAATTAACTTGCCTACTATCATATTGATAATGTTGAACATCACCACGAAAAGCAACCGAACAATGGCATTGGAAGGTATCTGATTACTGCTGTTCATGTTTAACCTTGTTGGAGCAAGTTGCGCAAATCCAGAGTCGCAGCATTGGCTCGTGCTATATAGTTGGCCAAAGTCAATGAGTAGTTGGCGAACAGGCCAAAACCGCCACCGTTGAGGATTACCGGACTCAGAAACGGGGACTGTCCGTCTTCCAACTCGTGAATAATGGATTGCAGGGTCACTAGCGCAGTCTTATTGCCCAAAATATCGCGAAAGTCAAATTCCACCGCCTGCAGAATATGGATAGTCGACCAGCAGTAGCCACGGGCTTCAAAGAAAATATCGTCGATGTTCCACCAAGAGGTTTTGGTCACCGCCACGCGTCCATCTTCCTGGCTGATTTGCCTAGCATCACCCGCGCTGGCGCTAAGCCGGTTTGACAGGCTACCTAGACGCTTTTCGAGGATTTCCAAATATTGGCGCAGATTGTCGGCTCGGGCGTAGAACTGTGACTCGTTGCCTGCCTCGGCACCCGTCGTATTGCCTGCCGGGCCCTTTTTTCTCAACCGGTCACGGTAGCGCTCCATGGCTTCGATGCCCTTGGAATATTCGGATTCGGAAGATGGCAACTGCCAGGATTTATGGTCGAAGTAAAACATTGGCTCCGCCTTGGCCAAGTCGGCATCTTCCTTCGATTGCGACTGGGCGCGGGCAATGTGGTTGCGCAAGGCGGAAGTGCCGTCGCGCAGCGAAGTCAACACGCCATATTCCCACTGCGGCATGTTGTCTTCGAGGACACCGGGCGGGAACATATCATTCGACAAAAACCCGCCCGGCTTGTGCAATAAAATATCGGCAATGTGAATTATCGCGGAAGCATAGGCATAGCCTAAGGGCATGTCTTTGGGATTTTCCACACCGGCATCTTGCATCGCGACTTGGAGCACATCGAAACGAGGCTCCTCATCGCCCCAGTATTCAGCGATTGCAAATAACAGGATGCCGATGAAAACAATCGAACCTCCCACCATCCATAGTGGACCTTTTTCCTTGAGTTTTTTCGGATTTATGATATCCAGGACACCGGCATTCGTCGGTTTTACTGGGCTTATTGTTTTCTTTGGCACTGACATAAGTTGGTCCTGTGACGTTTTCCCATAGGGGACGATTATATCTTAATTCTTATTACCGGTGCAGGGCTAGCAATTCAAACCCCGCCTTTCCTTGCCCGAGGATGGGCCTGGTCGTAAACTGCCGCTAGACGCTGGAAGTCAAGATGCGTATATATTTGCGTAGTGGCAATGTTCGCGTGACCGAGCAATTCTTGCACCGCGCGCAAGTCGCAGCTTCCCTCCAACATATGGCTGGCAAAAGAGTGGCGTAGCATGTGCGGATGGATGTGGGCATCCACGCCAAGCTTCAACCGCCAACGCTCCAAGCGCTGCTGGACGCTACGCGAAGCTATGCGCTTCCCTAGGCGACTGACGAACAAGGCTGGCTGTGATTCTTCTGCGTAAAACACCCGTGTTAGCAACCAGCGGCCTATCGCCAAGCAAGCTTTACTACCAACAGGAACATAGCGGGAACGGTTGCCTTTTCCCGAGCGGATAAACACCGAACCTGAATCCAGGTCAATATCGGGGCAATCGAGGCCAGTGAGTTCGCCCAGCCTAAGCCCGGAAGAGTAAAACAGTTCCCACATGGCCAAATCGCGAACCTCCAGACCGTCGTTTTGCTGGGCATCCAGCATTGCAGCCATGCTGTCCACGTCTAATGGCTTGGGGAGCTTGCGGGATACCTTCGGGGCACGGACCCCGCTGGCTGGATTCAAGTTTAACACGCCCTCCAAGACTAAGTAATTTAAAAAGCCGCGTATCGCCGACAACTCTCTTTGCAGGCTTCGGCTCTCAATATGCGCACGATGGCGGTCAGCGATATGCGCACGGACATGATGTTCGCGCAAACCTTCCCAATCATCCAACTCAACCCTTTCACAAAAACAAACCAGTCGGGCAAGGTCCCGACCATAGGCATCCAAGGTGTGCGCAGAAAGTCGCTTATGGACTTGCAACATCTCCAAATACCGGTCGAGCTGTTGCTGTGCGCTTGGGTTCATCGCAATAATGAAACAAAGCGTGCCGCCACCACATCGCCCATTTGGGACAGGAACAGGCTACCCATTTCCGGTTCAAACCTTTTCGGGTCTCTACTGCCGATAGCCAGTACGCCTTTAAGTCCGGCATGTTGCAGAGGCACAAGGGCAATGGATTCGACTTCAAGGGCGACAGAGCCGAATAAAAATGCCGATTGTTCGTCGCTAGGCTTTCCGCATTCAGGTTTACCAATTTCGAGTATTCTCCTAAAATGGGAAAGTTGTGGACAATCCTCGCTCACGCATAGGTCACTGATAGGACAATCGATAACCGGCTGAATCAAGCGGACGGCGACAAAGTCGGCTTGAAAACAATCATGCAGCAGCCAACGTAATGCCCCCAGCGCATCCTCCAGGGAGGCCGCGTCCAGCATTGCGATGGTTAGTTGGTGGAAACGGCGCAGCAAAGAATCGTTTTCGCGTGCAATATGCAGAATATCGTTTATTTGCGTTTGCAATGAGCGGTTTTTTGTCCGCAACAGTTCAATTTGGCGCGTAATCAAAGACACCGCTTCGCCACAGGCGTGGGGAATCTTCAAGGCTTCCAAGCAATCGGGATGGTGTTGGAAAAAATCCGGATGCCGTATGAGCCAATCCTCAATTTCGCCAGGTGTGAATTCTTCGGAACTGGATGGCTCGGCGCTTTTCAATTTCATAATTCGATCATACCTACAAATACGGTGACTGCCGGTCCGCTCATGAAAACCGCATTACCCCGGCCAAGCCAACTGATGGATAAGGAACCACCGGGCAAATCCACTTGCACCGGACTTTTGAGCAAGCCCTGCCCTATCCCGACAACCACCGCACCACATGCTCCGCTGCCACATGCCAAAGTTTCGCCACTGCCTCGTTCGTACACACGCAGTCTTATGTGGTGGGAATCCAAAATTTGCATAAAGCCAACATTGACACGTTCGGGAAACAAGTCATGGCTTTCCAAAACCGGGCCTAATGACAAAACCGGCGAGTCATCAATGTTGTCCACCACTAGCACAATATGGGGGTTGCCCATGGACACGGCCCCAAACGAAAATGATTCGCCTCCCACATCGACAACGTATGATTCAGACTCATGATCGGCTCGCATCGGAATTTGCACTGGATCGTGCCAGGGTACGCCCATGTCAACAGTGATGTTACCATCATCTGTGCGCCGCAGTATCAAGCGTCCATTTTGCGTGTCCACCCGAACTTCCTGCTTGTCACTTAAACCTTGTTCATAAACAAAACGCGCAAAGCAGCGAGCGCCGTTGCCACACTGCGACACCTCGCTACCATCGGCATTGAAGATACGATAGCAGAAATCCGCTTCTTTGTTTACCGGTGGCTCCACTAACAGCAACTGGTCGCAACCCACGCCAAAATGGCGGTCGGCTATTTGGCGCACTTGTTCCGAGGTGAGATTGACGGTTTGCCGCACGGCATCGATGACGACGAAGTCATTGCCTAAGCCGTGCATTTTGGTGAATTTAAGGTTCATAGAGTATCACGACTCATTTTTATGCCGATAGCAAATAAGGGTTTTGCTGTTTGTTTGACGCGAAGGTTTCGCCCTTGCTCCAAAGTTCGTATTCGCTAAGATCAATGTCATCATTCCAATATACAGCATGTCCGCTTTTTTCCACTTGGACATTCTTGAAGAAAGCCGGGTTATGCAAAGGCGCGAACATTTCTCTGTTTAAAAGCGGCGTTATGTCATACCACTTTCTTTCCTGGTTATCGAATTCGACTAACAAAGTATGGTTGTCAATCGCTCTGGCTGACTTTATTTTCGGGTAACTCATAGTATGTTATTTTACTGACTGATGTTACACAATCGTGTAGCAATTTTAACCAAAATGAGAATTGCTGCCATCTCCACTGCTTTTACGTTGCGTCGTTGCGCCGTTGCGTGAGACCTTCTTTTGACTTTCTCGCAATGCGGCATGTCATTCAATGGGCGAAGATTTTTTTGTCTCACGCAACGGCGCAACGACGCAAGTTAAGAGCAAAGCAGAATCTACAAAACCCACCGAAAACTGAAGCATGCCATCCCCTTTGACAAGCTTCAAGTAACTTGGACGCTGGAGGCATTCGGAGTATCCTTGTCCCTATATACGGTTTACGCCAAAACGGGAATTTCTGCCTACCAACGTGCCTAACATCAGTTACTGATTAAGAATTCAGCTTATAAGCCTCTCACCAGCAAACAAGGATGCCACTGTCTCCCTAGCCCTCACCAAATGCACTTTGTCGCCGTCCACCATCACTTCAGCCGGACGCGGACGGGAATTGTAATTTGAACTCATGCTAAAGCCGTAAGCACCGGAGGATCGCACCGCCAGCAAATCGCCCTCCCTGATTGCCAATGAGCGGTCTTTGCCGAGGAAATCACCCGTCTCACAGATAGGGCCTACGATGTCCCAGACTTTAGCCTCGCCATTCCCGCCTTCGCGCACCGGCAAAATCGCCTGCCACGCATTATAAAGCGAAGGTCTCAGCAGGTCGTTCATGGCCGCATCGACGATGGCGAAATTTTTCACGCTGTTGGATTTTAAATACTCCACACGCGTCAATAACAAGCCGGCATTGCCAACAATCGCCCTACCCGGTTCGATCAAGATTTCGTAAGGCGCATCCTTGAGCTTCAAATTAACCGCCGCAGCCAATTCGGAGGGTTCCGGCGGCTCCTCGTCACGATAACGTATCCCCAAACCACCTCCCAAATCCAGATGACGCAGATGGATGCCGCGTTGTTGCAAAGCGCCCGTCAATTCCAGCACACGATCAAGGGCATCTAGGAACGGCCCAGTGCTGGTAAGCTGGGAACCGATGTGACAATCGACACCAACCACCTCCAGATGGGTAAGCGTGGCGGCGCGTTCATATTCGGACAAGGCCAGCCCAATATCGATGCCGAATTTGTTCTCCTTCAGCCCGGTGGAGATGTAAGGATGGGTTTGTGCATCCACGTCCGGGTTGACACGCAGCGAGACCGGAGCCTTCACACCCAATTCCCCTGCGACCCGGTTCAACCGGTCCAATTCTCCTGGCACTTCTACATTAAAACAACGGATGCCGACTTCCAATGCCCTGCGCATTTCATCTTCGCGCTTGCCGACGCCGGAAAATACAATCTTGCCTGCAACCCCGCCCGCAGCCAATACCCGCTCTAACTCGCCCAGCGAAACGATGTCGAAACCCGAGCCCAAACGGGCCAGCACATTCAGCACGGCAAGGTTGGAATTAGCCTTGGCCGCATAGCAAACCAAATGTGGCCGTCCGGCAAGTGAATTGTCGAAGGCGTGCCAGTGCCGCTCCAAAGTGGCGCGGGAATAAACATAACAAGGTGTTCCGAATTGCTCTGCGATAGCCTCCAAGGACACGGATTCGGCAGCAAGGACACCATCCCGGTAATTAAAATAATCCATTGCTTGCCACTCCTTACTATTTGGCCGGGGATTGGTTTTGCCCAGATAGTCCAGAATCGGTAGGCCCGGGCGGAGTTTGGGCGGGGGCATCTGGGGCCACCTGCCGGGGTTTCTGTGGCTGGCCTTTCGTTGAAACCGGCTTAGGTTTGCTTGCCGAATCGGAACTAGGCGGCTGGACTGCAATTGGCTCTGGCGGGGGAAGGTACAAAGGGCCTTTGAGTCCGCAGCCTGACAAAAAAAACAAGACTTGGCACAAGGCAATAAAACGGGTTGCTGAAATCATGGGCTTGTCGTTAAGGCTCATTTTCTAGTAGAGTGTCGGGGATTGCTCCCACCTTGACAGGAAATTATAGCTATTCTAAAGCAAAACACTTAGTTTGCCCAACACGAGGAACAAGCACAGCCTGACCGGTCCTTCGAAACCTTAAGATTAGCCAAAATGAGAATTGCTGGAATAAGCAACCAGAAAACTTCAAACCGAATCGGTTTTTAAACCGAGTCGGTCTTACCCAACCGTTTTAATTGACAATGTGAAATTGCAAGCTTTAGATTTTCAATCCGCCGTATTAAACTGGTTTGACCGGGAAGGCCGAAAAAACCTGCCTTGGCAAACCGATCCCACTCCTTACCGGGTATGGGTGTCGGAGATCATGCTTCAGCAAACCCAGGTCAGTTCAGTGATACCTTATTTTCTCCGTTTCATGGAACGTTTCCCTAACCTGCGGTCATTAGCCTTGGCCCCCGAGGAAGAGGTACTAGGCCATTGGGCGGGCTTGGGCTATTACGCCCGCGCCCGTAATCTGCGCAAGACGGCCTTGATTTTGCTTGAATGCCACGGGGGTGAATTGCCCACCAATGTCGATACGCTGGCCGGGTTTCCCGGCATAGGCCGTTCCACCGCCGGGGCGATTGCCAGTTTGGCCCTAGGACTACGCGCACCCATACTGGACGGCAATGTCAAACGTGTCATCAGCCGTTTTGCCGCAGTCCAAGGCTGGCCGGGGGAAGCCAAAATATCCCGCGAACTCTGGCGCATCAGCGAAAATTTCACGCCTACGAAACGGGTCGCGGATTACACACAGGCGATGATGGACTTGGGTGCAACCCTTTGCACCCGCAGCAGCCCAAACTGCACCCGCTGCCCACTGCAAGACGCTTGCCTTGCATTTCGGCTCAAGCTCACCAAGGAACTGCCATCACCCCGACCCAAGAAAGACATGCCAGAAAAGCGTTGCTTGATGTTGGTTTTGTGCGACGGGAATGGGTGGTTTTATCTGGAAAAGCGGCCACCAGCGGGAATCTGGGGAGGGCTTTGGAGTTTTCCTCAGTTCGATAGCCATGAAGAATTGGCTGCCTGGTGTCAAATGCGGGATATCAACGTGGCACTTGATGCGCTGCCAGAACGAAGACACACTTTTAGCCATTACCATCTGGATTACATACCCATGGTCGGGCGGGCCGCGCAGCCACTGAAAATTGCGGAAAGTAATTTTGAGTGGCTAAAACCGGAGGATAATAGTCCCTTGCCGACCCCCGTGAGGCGATTGATGTTGGAAATTGGTCAATTTATCAACCGATGAATTGGAGCATCATCGCCTATCACTTTACAACCATGTTGGGGGTGCGCACTTCTTCCCCCTTAGCAACTGATATTACGCAAACGCGAAGGACGTAGCCCGGATGGAGCCGCTTGGCAAGCGTAATCCGGGATAACGCGACAATACCCGGATTACGCCGCAAGCGGCTCCATCCGGGCTACAATGCTGAGATTTAATGGTATGGTCGTTCCGGTGGGTTACCGCGCACGGAAACCATAAATTTGAAGTCAAAATTCGTTGTGTGTGTGTGTGCGCCTAACATTCATGTCGATGCGTATCGACGCCCCTGACGATGAAAGTACCATACGGCAACCCACGGATAACATCCCTCCCAGGGATGTTATCCGTACTTTCATGGCAACCCACCCTACAGTGGGTGCTGCGTAACATCAGTAAGTAAGTAATGAAAAATAAGGTACAACCACATGGGCAGAAAGATAAATTGTATAAAACTAGGCATAACTACGGATGGCTTGGAGACTCCCCCTTTTCCGGGGGAACAAGGGCAGCGCATCTTCGAGAATATTTCTGCCCAAGCTTGGCAGGAATGGCTAAATTTGCAAACCATGTTAATCAACGAACACCGGCTGACCCCGTTTCAAGCCAAGGACAAGCAATTTCTCGCCGACGAGCGGGAGAAATTCCTGTTCGGCCCCGGCGCATCGACACCGGAAGGGTATAAGCCGCAGTAGCTTAAATCACATAATCTATTGGCAAAGATTCGGCGGTTTGCGGAAACACTTTGACGCGCTTGGGTTGCAGGACCACCTCGTCGCCCTTGCGCACATCATTGGCCTTGAACTCTTCGCGGCTCAGCACGGCCTCAACGTAACCATCGCCATCAATGCGTTCCAATTCCAGCCTGACTACGGCACCGTAACGGCGAATGTCGCGCACATAGGCACCGATGCCCTTGACCCCGTTGCCATTAGTTCGGGTCACTTCGATTTCATGAGGACGGACAAAGAACAAGGCACTTTCGGATGATTGGTCTGGCTCTTGCTCCGGAAGATGAATGTCGGCTTCGCCAATCTTCGCCCAACCTTGATCGACCCGTCCGTGGAACAGGTTGACATCGCCTAAAAACTGGTAAACAAAAGGCGTGGCGGGATGTTCGTAGACATCATCGGGAGCACCGATCTGTTCCACTTGACCCTCGTTCATCACGACAATGCGATCCGCCACTTCCAGTGCCTCCTCTTGGTCATGGGTGACGAACACGCTGGTGACATGCAGTTCGTCATGTAGGTTGCGCAGCCAGCGGCGCAAATCTTTGCGTACCTTGGCATCCAATGCACCGAAGGGTTCGTCGAGCAGCAAAACTTTCGGCTCCACCGCTAAAGCGCGAGCCAAGGCGATGCGCTGACGCTGGCCCCCAGAAAGTTGTGGCGGGTAACGGTCCGACAGCCAGTCCAACTGCACCAGTTTTAACAAGCTGGCAACCTTTTCCTTGATTTCCTTATCGGTTGGCCGGTTTGCCTTGGGGCGGACGCGCAAGCCAAAAGCGATGTTCTCAAATACCGTCATGTGCCGGAACAGCGCGTAATGCTGGAACACAAAGCCGACTTCGCGTTCGCGCACATGCCGGGAAGTGGCATCCACGCCATGAAATAATATTTGCCCGGAATCCGGCCAGTCCAGACCGGCGATGATACGCAAAAGCGTGGTTTTTCCGCACCCGGAGGGACCGAGCAGGGCGACAAGTTCGCCGGGTTCTATGTCAAAATTTATCCCCTTGAGTGCGCGGAAATTGCCGAAAGTTTTGGTGATATTACGGATTTGGATACTCATAGGTAACTACTCGAAATACTGAAATAGTGGCTGGTCTCAAACTTAACCCCCCTAACCCACCTTTGCAAAAGGGGATTAGGGGGAATTCCATGGGGGTTGCCATGAAAGTACGACGTTTGGCTGGTTCCCAAGCTCCAGCTTGGGAACCCTTGCCTATCAGCTCCTGCTTGTTCGTTGACCGTTCCTCGGGAAGCAGGAGCTTCAAAGACCGCGTTCCCAAGCTGGAGCTTGGGAACGAGCTAAGAATCTGACCGATAAGCAAAAAATACAGTCCACGGAAGGCACGAAAAACACGAACAAAAGCATGTCTTGTTCGTGCCTTTCGTGTTTTTCGTGGACAATGTTTCTGGTGGATTCATTATTGGAAATCGCCTTAAGTGTCGGTTAATCACCTTGCCCGGAAATAGACGCGTGGAGACGCCACTCCAAGAAACTTTTCAGGGCCAAGGTCACTAAAGCAAGAAGGGCCAGCAGTGATGCCACCGCGAAGGCAGCCGCCGAATTGTATTCGTTGTAGAGGATTTCCACATGCAACGGAATCGTGTTAGTCAGACCGCGAATGTGCCCTGACACCACCGACACCGCGCCAAATTCGCCCATGGCACGGGCGTTGCTTAAGATCACGCCATAGAGCAGACCCCATTTGATATTCGGCAGCGTAACCCGCCAAAAGGTTTGCCAACCGGAAGCACCCAATACTATCGCGGCTTCTTCCTCATCCGTCCCCTGTGCTTGCATCAATGGAATTAACTCGCGGGCTACAAACGGGAAAGTCACAAAAATAGTGGCCATGACGATGCCAGGAACGGCGAAAATCAGCTTGATGTCATGTTCCGCCAGCCAACCCCCAAACCAACCTTGCATGCCAAACATCAACACATAAATCAGCCCGGATACCACAGGCGAAACCGAAAATGGCAGGTCGATGAGGGTAATTAACAGGCTCTTGCCGCTAAAATTAAATTTAGCAATGGACCAAGCTGCGGAGAGTCCAAACACTAGGTTTAGCGGCACGGTAATGGCTGCCACCAATAGCGTCAGACGGATGGCGGCCAGCGCGTTAGGCTCGATCAGTGCGGAAACGTAAACCGACCAGCCTTTGCTAAAAGCTTGGCTAAACACCACCGCCAGAGGCATAACCAAAAAGCCGGTGAGAAATAACAAGGCTAATGTGATCAGGGTCCAGCGAACCCAAACCGGCTCACGGTTGGCGAGGCGGCTATTGACCTGCCCATGGGAGGACTGTGGGACGGCGACGGCAAATGACATGTTGGACGTTCCTGATTCGATTTAACGTTTGGCGTGGCGATGTTGCCCCCACCACTGCAATAAATTAATGGTCAATAATAATACAAAGGAAACAATGAGCATGGACGAAGCCAATGCAGTCGCACCGGCATAGTCGTATTGTTCCAGCTTAGTTATGATCAATAGCGGAGTGATCTCCGATACCATGGGGATGTTGCCGGCGATGAAGATCACCGAGCCGTATTCCCCCACCGCCCGCGCGAAGGCCAAAGCAAAACCGGTCAACAAAGCAGGCCAGACCGTGGGGAAAATCACCCGTAAGAAGGTTTGCAATCGGGTTGCGCCCAAACTTGCCGCAGCTTCTTCCAATTCCACTTCAAACTCTTCCAACACCGGTTGTACAGTGCGGACGACAAAGGGTAAACCGATAAAAGTCAACGCCACCACTACGCCTAAGGGCGTGTAGGCTATTTTGATTCCCAATGGCACGAACAATTGCCCGATCCAGCCTTTAGTCGAATAGATAGTGGCAAGGGAGATGCCGGCCACTGCGGTAGGCAACGCAAACGGCAAGTCCACAATCGCATCAATGACTTTCTTGCCAAAAAATTCGTAGCGCACCAAAACCCATGCAATCAAAAGCCCAAACACCGTATTTATCCCGGCGCCTATCAATGCGGCGGAGAACGTCAATTTATAGGAAGCCAACACACGCGGTGTCGTAATCACTTGCCAGAACCCGCCCCAACCCAAACTAGCCGACTTGATGAACGTGGCGGAAAGCGGAATCAATACGATCAGGCTCAAATAGAGCAGGGTAAAACCCATCGTCAGATTGAACCCAGGCAGCACACTATGTTTTCGTAAAAGATTCATTGTTTTAAGATCATGCCTAAGCTTTCATTTTTTCCACATACAGCGTTTTCAACATCAAAGAGTTACTTGATAACTTGCATGAAAGGGCAAGACATTCAGTTAACTTGAAGCGTTAACTGAATATCCTTTATTAGGGATATTTTAAAGATGAAAACGCTGTACATAATGATTTCTCCACACTCACATACCCTTTTCATAAATGTACCTGATTAGGAAGATTCTTCAGCTATTCCGGCATGGACCGATGGAATTCAGATTGCATGAATGCCCAAAGCCCCGCCGTCCATGGAGCCTAGGTTCCGGCGATCCATGCCGGAACGACGACGTTCTGGGTTTTGCTGAAACATCTTCCTAATCTGGACGGCCTAGATGCTAATACATCGCAATGAGTCCCGGTTTGTATTTATGTACAGCATTTTTTCTTAACAAAGGGTAATAATAAAGGACGCTCAATCAAACCATCTTG
>Ga0118677_10009523_pt1 | contig 15151 bp, 11 predicted proteins | sample AliMusrvi5mmetaG_FD_86154 | JGI IMG/M metagenome (GOLD analysis project Ga0118677, IMG submission 86154)
CCGTTATCTTCGACGCTGCCGATCGGGAAATATGACGTGATGCGGTGGCCTTCCGCATACTGCGCCACCTCGTCCGGAATCGCCATATAAACGCGGCTGGTCAGCACCCAGCCGCTCTGGCCGCTCTGCGTCCGAATCAGCGTCCAGTCGTCCCGCGCGGCGGGCGGCAGGTTCTCTTCCGGAATCAGCGACCGTTCCTTCGAAAGCGCCACCCAGTCCGGCGGTGGTGACGGCGGCACGGGCGGCGGCGGTGGCGGCAGCAGGGATGACGCTTTGACCTTTTTCGACTTCTTTTCGATCTTCGGCTTCGGCGCCACCAATTGGCGTTTCGGCATCGGCCCGCGCGCGATTACGCGATGCGCAATCACGTCGAACTTCTCGCCCACTTTCACCTGGATGAAGCTGGCGGAGAGGCGATTCGGCTCCGTATGCACGTTGAGCACGTCGAATGACGTTGCCACGCCCTGCGACGGAAGATCCGCCGCGCCGTTCGACAGCGCGCGCAACCGTTTCATCTGCGCGGTGTCGAGCAACTGGCGGTCGTCTGTCCAGCCTTCCGCGCCTTTGGGCGTCCGGACCCGGTACCAGCGCCGCCGCTGCCCCACAATCTCCAGCCGCTCCCCGTGGTGCACCACCGCCGCCGCGGGCGACTTCGGATCGATGTCCTTATGCAGATTCAGCGTCGCCGGGCCCACGTACGCTTCCCCGATCGCCGGGTCGCGCTCCGGCGCGGTGCCGCACGCGGACAGGGCGAGCGCGAGAGAGATTGTAAGTGGGAATTTCAGAGGCACCGCTCTGCTGTCAGGATATCGTGATCATAGCTGCGCTCCGCGCCGTCATCAGAGCTGTGCTCCGCGCTGTCGCAACAGCGCCGACAGGTCGTCTCTCCCCCGCGCCACCATGCGGGCCAGAGGCGTCTCCCCATCCTCCGGACGCGCGGGACGGGTCAGGCACTCGGCGAACGGACGCTGCAGCGCCGCCGGATCCCGCGCCAGAATCGAGGGGATGAGGTCCGCCCGGTCGTAGTCCAGGGCGTCGAAAAGACAGACTGCCCCCTCGTCCAGCAGCAGATCGCGCGTGGCCGTCTGATCGAAGAAATCTGCCCAACCCACGGGCGTGGCGTCATAGAAAGGTTCGCGAATGCGGGGTGAGGCGCCCCTCGACAACAGAAACCGGACCATCGCGACGTCGCCCCGGCCCGCGGCGATATGCAGGGGCGCCACTTCATCCAGACAATCGGCATCGAAACCGAGCCCGATGGCCAGCCGCGCCGCCTCGACACGCCCCGTGCCCGCAGCCTTGTTCACCAGGTATTGCGGAGCCCGCGACAGCAGATCCGGCACGCGCTCCAGCAACGCCCGCGCGCCCGTCTCATCGCCGCTCAGCACCAGAGACTGGAGCAGACTGACATCGCTCAGCTCTTCGACCGAAGCACCGGCTTCTTCCAGCATCCGCGCGATCGCGAGATTGCCGCCCTCCATCGCGTGTCGCCACGGCGTCTTCGACTCAAACTCCGCCGCCGTGTCCGCGCCGTGAGAAAGCAGCAAACGCACCAGCTCCGCGCGGTCTTCCCGAGCCGCCCGGCAAAGCTCCCGCCCCGTCAGCGCCACATCCGACGCAAGCCCGTGCCGCAACAGAATCTCCAGGGACGCCGCCGGATTGATCCACAGCGCCCAGCGGTCGGCCGGATCGGCGCCGTGCGTGAGCAGCAGTTCCGCCAGTTCGCGCCATCGCGGATGCGGCGGCTGATTCGCCAGTCCCGTCGACCCGCCCCCGAACGTTCCGGTCAGCGCCGTAAAACGCCGCGCCAGTTCGCTGCCCGGCGGGTCGTTGTTCTTGAGAGTGAACGTCTTCGCGTCCGCCCCGTGCGCCAGCAGGAGTTTGGCGGCTTCGTAAGTCGACCGGCCCGCCGATTCCGGAATGCGCGAATAACACGCGCAGTAGAGCGGCGTCCAGCCATGCGGACCTGGCCGATTCACGCTCGCCGGATCTGTTTCAAGAAACCCCGCGACAGCCGACGTATCGCCCGCCGCGGCCGCCGCCCAGATATCGGCGCCGCTCAGTTCCGGCTGCGCTACCAGCATCTCCCGCGAACGCGCCTGGAAAGACCGGTGGTCAAAATGGGGATCGTCATAACACAGGCACGCCAGCCCGACAAACTCCTCTGTTTCCGCCACAGCCCCACCATAACTCGGCGCCCCGACTCGGTCAATGGTTGTATGGCCCTCGTATTGTAGAGTGTGAAATGTCCGGAGGTGAGACGCATTGGATACGCTGACGCCCGCGCAACGAAGTGAGCGTATGAGCCGTGTCCGCGCCACGGATACCAAACCGGAGATGACCGTTCGCCGTCTTGTTCACGGGATGGGTTTCCGCTATCGTTTGCACGCCGGGAACCTTCCGGGACGGCCTGATCTGGTGTTTTCGGCCCGGGGCAAAATCATTTTCGTGCATGGCTGTTTCTGGCACCGGCACGGAACATGTAAAAATACGAGATGGCCAAAATCCCGGCTCGACTTCTGGAAGCCAAAGCTGGAGACCAACCGCGCTCGCGACTTGGCCACGCAAAGAGTGCTTCGCCGGCTGGGCTGGAAAGTACTGGTTGTCTGGGAATGCCAGCTAAAGAATCTCGACAAAACCGCCGAAAAGATCAAGAGGTTCCTCGAAAACGAAACATGAGGCCGGCTGATCCGAGGCAAAAGAATCTGAGGTCTGTTGAGCTTTTTACAGGGGCGGGCGGTCTCGCGCTGGGACTGGAAAGCGCTGGATTCCACCATGACACTGTCGTGGAGAGAGACAGGTTCTGTTGTGACACCATCCGCAGCAATCAGGCCCGGGGTTATGCTCCGCTGAACGGATGGCGCCTGTTCTCCGGCGATGTCCGCGATTTCGATTACGCAACGATTCGGGACGAGGTCGATCTCCTGGCTGGAGGACCGCCTTGCCAGCCCTTCTCTATTGGCGGGAAACACAAAGGGCACGAGGATCGGCGCGATATGTTCCCGGAGATGGTGCGAGCCGTGAGGGAATTGCGCCCCCGCTCGATCCTGGTGGAAAACGTGAAAGGCCTCACCCGGAAGACCTTCGCCAATTACTTCCATTACATTCAGCTGCAGTTAAGTCACCCCGAGGTCGTGCGGAAGGCGGATGAGGATTGGCCGGAGCACCGCGCCAGACTCGAGCAGCACCATACCAGGGGGAAATGGCGCGGACTCGAGTACAACGTGGTCGCCCGATTGGTAAACGCCGCCAATTACGGCGTTCCCCAAAAGCGCGAGCGCGTGTTCTTTGTAGGGTTTCGATCCGATCTCGGAGTGGAATGGAACTTTCCTGACGAAACCCACGCTCTCAATTCTTTGCTGGTGGAGCAGTGGGTCACCGGCGACTATTGGGAACGGCACGCGATTTCCACGAAAAACCGTCCGGCCATGCCGTCACGATTCGCGGCCAGGGTGAAGCACCTTGCTTCCGAAGAAAGCCTGGATCTGTTCGCCCCAAAGGCATGGAAAACCGTGCGGGACGTAATTGCGGATTTACCCGATCCGGCATGCGGAAACAGCGGGATCTCAAACCACGTGCACAACCCGGGCGCGCGCAGTTACACCGGACACACCGGAAGTCCACTCGACGAACCCGCCAAAGTGCTGAAAGCGGGCGACCACGGCGTCCCCGGCGGCGAGAATACCGTCGTCCTTCCGGACGGCGCCGTCCGGTATTTCACCGTGCGCGAATCCGCCCGCATTCAGACATTTCCGGACGAATATGCGTTCGATGGATCCTGGACGGAATCGATGCGCCAGCTTGGCAACGCCGTGCCGGTCATGCTCGGCGAGGTAATCGCTTCAGGTATCCGGCAAAAGCTCTCACTTTTGATATAAATGGAGAGTTGGATTCCGTATACAATCCGCTTGACAAGAAGAACCTCGGAATCAGCGTTCGCGACGCGCTCCTGAGCCAGCCCGTAAATCCCATGCCTCCCGGCCGTTTCAGGGGTGCCGGAATTTACGCCATTTATTACACGGGTTCCTTCAAAGCCTATCTTCCAGTCAGCGAGCAAAACAGAGGCGAAAAGTTTGCCTGCCCGATCTATGTCGGCAAGGCGGTCCCCGGCGGTTCCCGCAAGGGCGGAATCATCAGGGATCCGGAGGGATCGGCGGCAATTGCGAACCGAATCAAACACCATTCCGACTCGATAGCGGCCGCCCGCAATCTGAAGCTTGAGGATTTCCACTTCCGCTATCTTGTTGTTGACGATATCTGGATACCGCTCGGCGAGGCGTACATGATCGACGCCTTCCAGCCTGTCTGGAACAAGATTGTGGAAGGATTTGGGATCAAAACGCCCGGAAAGCGGCGAAAAGATCAATACACATCCATCTGGGATACCTTGCACCCAGGCAGGCATTTCGTGGAAAAGCTGGGGCTGCCGCCGAATCCGAAAAATGCCGACGCCATTCGCAAGGAAGTCGAGCGGTACCTGGCCATGCCGCGGGAGGACAAAGCGCGCCTTCCCGTCAAAGACTTTGGAGATGACGACGCCGTTCAGGACGAGGATTAATGGAAGGCGGGGGTCCGCCGTGTCATGTTCGTTATGAAAGCAGGCAAGGACTCCCGGAATGTTCACTAAATCCACCCAACAAACAACGCTGTTCCTGATCGCCGCCGCCGCGGCGTACGCGCAGAACCGGCCCATCACCATCCGCGCCGGCATGGTTCTCGACGGCAAAGGCGGCGTCCAGCGCAACGCGACGCTTACCGTCGTCGGCTCGAAACTCGAAAAATCCGACTCCCAAACCAAAACCGTCACCTACGATCTCCGCAACTTCACCGTGCTGCCCGGCATGATCGACACCCACGTCCACATCGCCTGGCACTTCGGCCCGGACGGCCGCTACCAGCCGCGGGACGATTCACAAGCCACCGCGCTCGGCTACGCGCTGGAGAACGCCTGGGTCACCCTCATGGGCGGCTTCACCACCGTCCAGAGCGTGGGCAACCCCATCGATGCCGATGCGCGCGCCGCCATCAACCGCGGTGTGATTCCCGGCCCGCGTCTGCTCACCTCCCTGCGCGCCATCAGCAACCCCGCCATGACGCCCGACCAGATCCGCGAAGCCGTCAGGAAAATGAAAGCGGACGGCTCCGATCTGATCAAAATGTTCGCCTCGAAGAGCTTTCGCGACGGAGGCGGCGCCACCCTGAGCAAAGAGCAGATCGAAGCGGCCTGCGGAGAAGCTAAAGCCCAGGGCCTGCGCACCATCGTCCATGTGTACGGCCCCGAAACCATCACCCAGGTTGCCGACGCCGGCTGCAACGCCGTGGAACACGGCACGCTGATCACTCCCGAAGTCCTGAAGCACCTCGCGGCTAAAGGAACTTACTTCGATCCCAATATCGGTCTCGTCGCGCAGAACTACCTCGAACACCGCGCTAACTATCTCAACATCGGCAATTACACGGAAGAAGGCATGGCCGCGATGTCACGCTCCATCCCCGTCTCCCTGCAGGTCTTCAAACAGGCGCTGGCGACGCCCGGCCTGAAGATCATTTTCGGCACCGACGCCGTTGCCGGCGCCCATGGCCACAACGTGGAAGAACTGATCTATCGCGTGCAGAAAGGCGGGCAGAATCCCCTCGCCGCCATCACTTCGGTTACTTCACTTTCCGCTGAATCGCTCAACATGGGAGATCAGATCGGCACGCTCGCTCCGGGCATGCAGGCCGACCTCATCGCCGTGGATGGCGATCCGCTCAAAGACATCACCGCCCTGCGCCGCGTCGTCTTCGTCATGAAGGGCGGCAAGGTTTTCAAAGCGCGATAACTCCGCGTGCCTACGCCAGCGGCAGCCCGGAATCCTTCAGCGCCCGCCACCCGCCATCCAGCGAAATCGCGTTCGTATACCCCATCCGCTGCAGATTGTCCGCCACCAGCGCGGACCGGAACCCGCCCCCGCAGTAACAAACCAGCGTCGTGCTCTTATCCGGGTACTTCGTCTCGACGTCCCGCTCGATGATCCCGCGGCTCAGGTGCACCGCGCCCGCCAAATGCGCCGCGCCGAACTCGTGATCCTCGCGGACGTCCACCAGAACATGCGGCGTCCCCTCGTCGAGCATCTTCTTATAACCGGCAATATCGGTCTCTTTGACGCGCGCCTTCGCGTCGTCGACCAAAGCAAGAAATCCGGGATTATGTTGCATCGTCTCTACTCTACCCGCTGAATCGTCGCGCCCGCGCCGGACAGCTTCGCCTCGATATTCTCGTACCCGCGGTCGATATGATAAACCCGGTCGATCACCGTTTCACCCCGCGCCACCAGCGCCGCCAGCACCAGCGACGCGCTCGCCCGCAGGTCGGACGCAATCACGCCCGCGCCCGTCAGCTGACTCCGCCCCGCCACAATCGCCTTCCGCCCGTCAAGCCGGATATTCGCCCCCATGCGCATCAGTTCCTGGGCATGCATGAAGCGGTTTTCGAAAATCGTTTCTTCGATAATCGAAATCCCGTCCGCCTGCGTCATCAGCGCCATATACTGCGCCTGCAGATCCGTCGCGAAGCCCGGATACTCCTCCGTCATCATGTCCGCCGGATGCAGCGCGCCGCCCGACTGCACCTCCACCGTCGTCGCGTCCGGCGTCGTCACCTTCACCCCGGCCGACTGCATCTTCGCCACCAGCGCGCCCAGATGTTCCGCCACGCAGCCCGTAATCCGCAAATCGCCGCCCGTAATCGCTCCCGCCACCACAAACGTGCCCGCCTCAATGCGGTCCGCGATAATCTCGTGCGTCGCCCCGCCCAGTTTCGCCACGCCCTTCACGCGGATCACGCTCGTTCCCGCGCCCTGAATCTCCGCGCCCATCTTCGTCAGCAGCGCCGCCAGATCCACCACCTCCGGTTCGCGCGCCGCATTGATGATGACGGTCTCGCCCTGCGCCAGCACCGCCGCCATCAGGATGTCCTCGGTGCCCGTTACGGTAATGCGGTCGAACACAATCTCCGTGCCTTTCAAACCGTTCGGCGCGACGGCCTCGATATAACCGTGCTCCTGGAAAATCTCCGCGCCCAGATGCCGCAGCCCCGACAGGTGGAAATCGATCGGCCGCGCTCCGATGGCGCAGCCTCCCGGCATCGACACCCGCGCGCGCCCCGCCCTCGCCACCAGCGGACCCAGCACCAGGCTGGAAGCCCGCATCGTCTTCACCAGTTCATAAGGCGCTTCCGGCGACACGATGCGCGCCGTCTGCATCGTCACGGTCTCTTCGTCCACCGACATTTCCGTGCCGATATCCACCAGCAGCCGCTCCATCGTCCGGATATCGCGCACCCGCGGGATCCGGTGCAGCACCACCGTCTCTTCGGTCAGCAGCGCGGCCGCCAGCGCCGGCAGCGCCGAATTCTTCGAACCGCTGGTCGCGATCTCACCGTTCAGCGGCGCCCCGCCCGTTATGACAAACTTGTCCATTCGTTAGCTCTTCTCTTCCCGTTCCCAGGCCGCAATGGCCGCTCTCACGTTGTTACTGGCCGCCGCCAGCATCCTGCCGGCCTCTTCATAACTTGCGCCCGTCGCGCTGCCGATAATACGCGTCGCCCGGTCCAGCAGTTTCGTGTTCTTCGGCTGCACGTTCACCATCAGATTCCGCCACACATACCCCATCCGGATGAACGCCCCGGTAGTCAGCATGTTCAGCACCAGCTTCGTCGCCGTCCCCGCCTTCAGCCGCGTGGACCCCGCCACCACCTCCGGCCCCGGCAGCGGCGCAATCGCGATCTTCACCGCGCGGCTCAGCTCTGAATCCGGCGTGCAGCTGATCCCGATGGTCAGCGCGCCCAGCCGGTTGGCCTCCGCCACCGCGCCCAGCACGTAAGGCGTACGCCCGCTCGCCGCGATTCCGCACAGCACGTCGCCCGCGCCAAAACCCCTCGCCTGCAGATCCCGCGCCCCGATGGCCGGATCGTCCTCCGTGGTTTCGGTCGCCCGCGACAGCGCACCCTCGCCCCCCGCGATAATCCCCTGCACCAGTTCCGGCGGCACATTGAACGTCGGCGGACACTCCGAAGCATCCAGCACCCCCAACCGCCCGCTCGTCCCCGCGCCGATGTAAAACAGCCGCCCGCCCGCGCGAAACGCCTCCACAATCCCGTCCACCGCAAGTGCAATCTGCGGCAACTCCGCCGTCACGGCTTCCGCCACCTTCCGGTCTTCGTCGTTGATCACCCGCAGCATCTCCACCGTGGAGAGCCGGTCGATCTGCGCCGAAGCCGCATTCGGCTGTTCCGTCAATAATCCCGCAATCGCATCCGGCATCTGCTTTAGAGCACCCCTGCGTCTTTCATCACCCGGCTGGCCGCCTCGAACCCGAGCCGCGCCGCTTCTTCCACCGGCATCTCTTTCAACCCGCGCCCGAACACCTCGACCGACAGCGCGTCCTCATAGCCAATCTTCTTCAGCGCCTGCAGAAAGCCCTTCAGATCGATCACGCCTTCGCCCGGCAGCAATCGCTGATTGTCGCGTACCTCTTCAGGCGCCTGCCGCGCGGCGTCGTTGAAATGGACATGCACAATCCGGTCTTTGCCCGCCGCCAGAATATCGTCCGTCGTCGCCCCGGCATGATGCCAGTGCCACACGTCCAGCAGCAGCCCGCAGTTCGGCCCGCACTCCTTCGCGAACGCGAGCATCTCATCCATGCGCCAGATGAACTCGTACGGCAGCGACTTCCGGATATGCAGCGGCCCCAGAAACTCCAGCCCCAGCCGCACATGCGACCGCGCCAGCACGTCCGCGCACGCGCGAAACCGGTCCAGCATGATCTTCCGCTGCTCGGCCTTCGGTTTCTCGCTGGATGATAAAAGATACGTGTACATCCGCGGGCACCCGATCGCCGCCGCGAAGGCCGCTGCATCCGGCAGCATTTCCAGATCCTTCCGGAACGCCGCGTCGTCCTTCCGCGTTTCCACCGGCAACCCCACGGACGCAGGCTTGAGCCGGTATTGCGCCAGCAGTTTCCGCGTCGTCTCCAGGCCGTCCTTCATGGCGTCGGAAATTCCCACGTCCACGCCCGGAAACCCGGCCTTCGCCGCAAGCGCCGCCGACGCGGGCCACTGCACGCGGCCGCCGGTCAACTGGGGATTGTACGCCGGATACATGGTTACATTGTAGGGTCACGTTGTAGCCCGGTGCTGAGAATGTAAGGCAAATTGTCAATTTGCGCGCCGGTTGATAACCGGCGCCGTTCGCGGGTTTCCAGCCGCCGTTACTAATCGCTCATCAAATAGATACAGGGCCGCACGTCCTCATAAGGCGTCACCTCCCAGTGATGCTGCAGGATCGTGTAAACCATCAGCCCCGTCTCGCCCTCGCCCAACAGAAAATACCGGAACGACTGCCGCATCAGATTCTGCCGGCTCAGCCCCAGATAGAGCGACCTCGGGTGCAGAATCTCACTCAGATAAGCGACGCCGTTCGCGATCGCCACCGCCTGCGTCGCCTCCACCAGATACTCCTCGCCGTCTTTCGTCACCGTGATCTGCAGCGGGGAAAGAAACTCGCTCCGGTTATCCAGCAGTTCCAGATGCACCAGTGCCACGTCGCCCTTGACGTTGTAATTGGACCGCACCTTGCGCACGCGCTCGTCCCGGATCTCCTTCTCCAGGCTGCGCACCGGCACCATGTTCACCTTCTTTTCCGCCATCTCCTTCCACAACGCCTCGGACTGCGCGTCCGTGAAGTGATGCCCGCCCACCCGCAGTTCCGTCGCGCGCCAGTAGCGGCTCACCCCGCTGATCGTCAGAATCAGCAGAATAAAAATACTGGCTATCACGATACCGTCCCGCCGCTCGATGATGTTCGCCACCGTGGTGTAGCCGAAAACCAGTACCACGCCCCAGCAATATAAACTCATCGCGCGCTGCCCTTCTTTCCACAGCGAGAGCGATGCCGCAACGGACGCCGAGAACATCAGCACCAGCACGCCGGTCGCGTACGCGCCGCCCTGCGCCTCCACATTGGCCCGGAAGATCAGCGTCACCACCACATTGACAAGGAACAGCATCAATACCAGCGGACGCGCGTAAGCCACCCACTCCGGCGCCAGTCCCACCCGCGGCAGATAGCGCGGCACCAGATGCAGCAGCCCTGCCATCGCCGACGCCCCCGCGAACCACAGCACCAGAATCGTCGACATGTCGTACACGGACCCGAACACATTCCCCAGATACTCGTGCGCCATCCACGCCACCACGCGCCCGCTCGCCGGACCCCCTTCCTGATAGGCGGATTTCGGCACCAGCAGCACCGAGACGAAACTCGACACCATCAGCAGCACGCTCATCAGCAGCGCCGCCGTGAGCATCAGCTTCTTCGTGTTCCGGATCGTCCCCTCGGGCTTCTCCTTCGTTGCGTCGTCCGGATCCCCGTTGATCAGCGGCATCACCGAAACGCCGGTTTCAAAGCCGCTGAGCCCCAGCGCCAGTCGCGGAAAAAGAATGGCCGCCGTGATTCCCAGATGCTTCCAGTCGCCCTGCGCCCGCAGCGCATCCAGCCAGTCAGGAAACGCCGCCGGATGCGTCGACACCACGAACAGCGCGCGCCCCATCACCACCGCGTTCAGAACAATATAAGGGACGCACACCGCCGCCGCCAGTTCGATGGCTTCTTTGAAACCCTTCAGAAACACCGCCGCCAGCAGCGCCAGCAGCACCAGCGTCACCGGCAGATTGGCATCGTGTAGCACCGAGTGCAGGTACGGATTCTGCGTGGCATGCTGCGCCGCGTCCGACGCCGAAAGCGTCATCGTAATCACGAAATCCGTGGCCGCGAAGCCCAGCAGCACGAGCACCATCACTTTGCCCGGCCACCCCGGCAAAATATTCTCCAGCATGGCGATCGACCCCAGCCCCGCATAGGAGCGCCCCGCCACCTGCGCATAAATCGGCAGCGCGCACAATAACGTCACCGCCACCAGAATTGCCGTGGCAATGGGCGAAACGGCACCCGCCGCCAGCAGCGCAATTCCGGGCTGATAACCGATTGTCGAAAAATAATCGACACCCGTAAGCCAGATCACCATGTACCAGGGATGCGCCGGATGCTGATGTACCTTATGCGGATCGACGGTCTCATCCCGCAAAAGCCAGTCTTTCAGGAACGAAGGCGCCGGATCTTTTGCAGGGCTCGGTTCAGACACACTCCCACGTTAACGCAGTACGCGCAGCAGGAAGTTTGAATTCACCCAATAGAAAACTATTTCTCGCCCACGCATTCAAAAACGGATACTCTGATTCATTCAGTACGGAAGGCCGCCGTCCTTCTCCCACGTAGACGCCCGAGGCAGTTCCCCGCCGCACTCCCGTTTCAACCTAAAATTCACGCCCGGGAGGCAATCTTGCGAATCCTGTCTGTACTCTTTTCAACCTTATTAGCAGCGTCGATGGCCTTTGCCCAGTCCTATCAGGGAGGCGTTCGGGGCATCGTGACCGACGCCAATCAGGGCGCGGTGGCGAATACAAAAGTTACCTTCACTGACATGGCCACCAATGTTGCCAGGTCGGCCCTCACCACCTCCTCCGGCGAATTTGTCTTCAACTCCGTGGATCCCGGAACTTATACCCTCGCCGCCGAAGCCTCCAATTTCAAGAAATTCGAGCGCAAAGGCATCGTCGTCGGAACCCAGCAGTTCCTCACCGTCGACATCCACATGGAACTCGGAGCCGTCACGGAAAGTGTTCAGGTCACCGAAGAAGTCCCCCTCATCGAAACCTCCAACGCCTCCACCGGACAGGAAATCGATCGCCAGAAGCTGGTCGACCTGCCTCTCCTCGGCCGCAACCCCTTCATGTTCGCGAAACTCTCGCAGAACGTCGTGCAGGTTGGCGATCCCCGCTTCAACCGCTTTCAGGATCAGTCCGGCTCCTCCCAGATCTCAATCGCCGGCGGTCCCATCCGCGGCAATAACTATCTCATCGACGGCGTGCCCATCACGGACTCCGTCAACCGCGCCGTCATCATCCCCTCGCTCGAAGCCGTGCAGGAAGTCAAACTTCAGGCCAACACTTACGACGCCGAGATGGGCCGCACGGGCGGCGGCGTATTTAATACATTTCTGAAATCCGGCACGAACGAATATCACGGCTCGCTCTTCGGCTACACCCGCCAGACCGAATGGGTCGCCAACGACTTCTTCTATAACCGCAGCGGCCAGGCGCGCCCCGATCAGCCCTTCTACAACTTCGGCGCATCGATGGGCGGACCCGTCACGATACCGAAAATCTACAACGGCAAGAACAAGACCTTCGTCTGGGCCGCCTGGGAAGGCTACCGTCAGAAATCGCCGCTCTCCAACGGCTATACCGTTCCCACCACGGCCGAACGCACCGGCGACTTCTCGAAGAGCCCCTACACCATCTATGACCCGCTGACTTCCGTCAAGAATGCGGATGGCACCGTCACCCGCACACCCTTCGCCGGTAACATCATTCCCGCCGGACGCCTGAACCCCGCTGGCCTCGCGATCGCCTCGTATTTCCCCGTTCCCCAAAGCAACGTAGCGGGCACCAACAACTATCAGGGCACCGACACTCTCACCGACCGCGCGGACGAATTCACCGTCAAGGGCGATCACGAAATGTTCACCTGGTGGAAGGTCAACGCCTCCTACCTGCACTACAAATCGCGCGAACCCTCCGGCGACCTGGTCCACACCACCGGCAGCAACCAGAACCTGCTCTATCGCAAGGTGGACGCCTTCCAGCTCAATAACGTCTTCGTTCCCAATCCCAGCACCGTAGTGAGCGTCCGCTACGGCTTCAATCGCTTTCCGAACGACACGGCGGAACAGTCCGGCGGCATCAACCTCACCACCCTCGGTCTGCCCGCTTCTTACAACAACGCCGTGCAGTCTCACTTCTTCCCCGGCATCAACATGCAGAACAGTGAGAGTCTGGGCGACAACAGCAAAAATTCGACAGTCTTCTACTCCCGCAGCTTCCTTACCTCGGTCGCGAAATACTTCGGCAAACACAGCGTGAAAGCCGGCTTCGACTACCGCAAGCTCCACATCGATTTCATCGATCTCTCGAACGCCTCCGGCAACTTCTCCTTCGACAACGGCTTCACCCGCGCCGATCCCACCAAGCCCAGCTCCAGCGGCAACGACGTTGCCAGTCTTCTGCTCGGTCTGCCCTCCGGCGGTTCCGTCGACGTCGCCACCAAGCTCTACACCTACATCAACTACTACGCCGGCTACATTCATGACGATTACCGCATCACCAGTAAACTCACGCTGAACATGGGCGTGCGTTATGAGTTCGAGACCGGCATCGCCGAAGCCAGCAACCGCTACGCCGTCGGCTTCGACCGCAACGTCGTCAACCCCATCGGCGCGAACGTCACCGGCGTCATTCCGCGCGGCGGCATTCTCTTCGCCGGACAGAACGGCAATCCCACGGCCTGCTGCAATAACTCCAGGACGAAGGTCGCGCCCCGCTTCGGCGCCGCTTACGCTTACGATTCCAAAACCACTCTGCGCGGTGGCTACGGCATCTTCTACGCGCCGATCCCGTATTCCGGCTCCGGCAGTCTGGCCCCCGGCTACCAGGCGTCCACCTCTTACGTCTCCTCGAATGACGGCGGACTCACTCCCGCTAACAACCTGAGCAATCCCTACCCGAACGGCTTCCTGCAGCCTGTTGGCAACACGCTCGGCCTGCTGCAAAGCATCGGCAGTTCCGTCACCGTTCTCGATCAGTTCCGCAAGAGCCCTATCGTTCACCAGTACTCCTTCGATATCCAGCGCGAACTGCCTTATAAGATCGCGTTAGTGGTTGGTTATGTAGGCTCTCTCTCCCATAACCTGCCCCCGGGCTCGAACATCAATATCAATCAGCTGGCGCCCAACTATCTCTCACTCGGCAACAGCCTGTTTAACGCCGTCCCGAACCCCTATTTCGGAAATGGCGGCACCGGCGTCATCGGCGGCGCCACCATCACGCGCTCTCAGTTGCTGCGCCCCTACTCGGAATTCAGCAGCGTGAATATCGGCACCAGTTCCTCCAGCGCCCGCTACGATTCCCTGGTGGTCAAAGTGCAGAAGCGGATGTCGAGCGGCCTGAACTTCCTCGCCACCTGGACCTACGCGAAAAATCTGGATTCCAGCTTCGGCGCCGGCAACAGCCTGGTGAATTCCAGTTCTTCCCCGCAGGACGTCTACAACCTCGCGAACGAATACTCCTACGCGATTAACGACACGCCCCACACCCTGACCGGTTCTTTCACCTATGAATTACCGGTCGGCACGGGCAAGCGTTTCCTGGTCGGCAACAAAATCGCCGATTACCTCGTCGGCGGCTGGAGCGTCAACGGCACCGCTCAGTACCGCACCGGTTTCCCGCTCGCCATCACGCAGAACACCAACAGCACTTTCGAGCTCACGTTTGTCGGCACGCCGCAGGCCCAGTATTACGTCGTGGCCAACACGAATGCGGTGGACGCGATGACCAACTGGGTCGTGCTCCCGGGCAGCACAAACACGGTGACCAACAGCAGCGGTATCTGGCACTTCACCGGCACCAATGACGTGCCGCAGCGCTTTTACCGCTCGGTCGCGACCCAGGTTTGCCCCTAATCGCGACGGCGGGAATTGTAGGAATCAGCCAATGGCACCTCTTACAGCGGGCAATTCTAGCCCGGAACAGGCACGCAGAATTACAGGCTGGCCGCATCGGCCGATTTCGGCTAACGAACAGAGCAACGTATGAACCCTTCACTCGTCCGCCAGAAGATCACCCGCGGGGAAACCGTCTGGTGCGCCAAGGCGTGCTACCACGACCCCGAGCTGGTGGAGTTAATCGCCCGGGCCGGGTTTGACGGCATCTGGATCTGCCTCGAACACAAACGCCTGGATCCGGCGGTCCTCTATTCCCTGATTCAGGCCTGCCGCCTGGCGGGCGCCGACGCCCTGGTGCGCGTCAAGCCATCCAATTATAGCGACCTCCTTTACCTGCTGGAAGCGGGCGCCCACGGCATCATGCTGCCGCGCGTCCGTAATGCCGACGAAGTGCGCGAGGTCATTGCCGCCATGAAGTTCCCTCCTGAGGGCCGGCGCGGCTGCGACTGCATCCACGGCGACGCCGATTTCGGCGCCGCTTCCCCCACCGAAT
>Ga0118677_10009524_pt1 | contig 15151 bp, 9 predicted proteins | sample AliMusrvi5mmetaG_FD_86154 | JGI IMG/M metagenome (GOLD analysis project Ga0118677, IMG submission 86154)
TTTGTAGATAACAAACCAAAATATTATATTTCAGAAACTTATAATTATTCAGCCTGTTGATAAGTTGTTTATTAAATCATAAATATCAAAAATCAAAATTTTATCCTGGATAAAAATGAACAAGACTAACAGCAATTATAATAAACATAAAGAAATAGTAATCTTTTATTATTATTAAAAAAATGAAAAACCGCTTATCGGAATCTGTCACGGAACGGATACGCATTTTGAAAAAAGAGAAAAATGCTGTAATCCTTGCGCATTATTACCAGGTTCCGGAAATACAGGATATTGCCGATTTTGTCGGCGACAGCCTGGCATTATCGCAAAATGCGTTGGAAACAAAAGCGGATATCATCCTTTTTGCCGGTGTTCACTTTATGGCTGAAACAGCTAAAATTCTGAATCCCGACAAAAAAGTTCTGATTCCCGATCTCAATGCCGGCTGCTCGCTTGCCGATTCCTGCCCGCCTGAAAAATTCAGGAAATTCAAGTTATTGTATCCCGGTTACAAGGTGATCTCCTATATCAATTGTTCGGCACAGATCAAAACCATGTCGGATGTAATCTGCACTTCAAGCAATGCGGTGAAGATTGTCGAATCGTTCGGAAGGGATGAAAAGATCATTTTTGCACCGGATAAAAACCTTGGGGGTTATATAAATGCACTCACCGGCCGCAACATGATTTTGTGGGATGGAAGTTGTGAGGTTCACGATGTTATCAAAGCTGAAGCTGTTATTAAATTAAAGGCCGAAAACCCGGATGCAAAACTGATCGCACACCCCGAATGCAAGGCTGTCATCCTCGAACTGGCTGACTATATCGGTTCAACGACCGGACTGCTCAATTATACCATCAGGAGCGATGCAAAAAAGTTCATTGTCGCAACAGAAACCGGCATTCTGCACCAGATGCGGAAAGCTTCGCCGGGTAAGGAGTTTTTAATCGTCCCTTCAGATGAAACATGCTCCTGCAACGACTGTCCCTACATGAAGATGAACACGCTGGAGAATCTTCATGCGGCACTTTACAACGAACGACCCGAATTGAAGTTATCGAGGAGTGTGATCGAAAAGGCGAGGAAACCCATCATGCGCATGCTTCAGCTTTCTGCGCTTACCGTCGCCTTCCTGCTCATGCTGGCTGGTGTTTATGCACAGGATACCATTCAAAAGGACGGTTTTAACAAATTTTACTATCCAAATGGCAAAGAATCCAGCGAGGGAACCTTGAAAAATGGGAAACCGGATGGATACTGGAAGGCCTATTATGAAAACGGGACCATAAAATCGGAGGGAAACCGCAAAAATTTCGAACTTGACAGTTTGTGGAAATTTTACAACCCGGATGGAAAATTACTCGTGGAAATTTCCTACAAATCCGGAAAAAAAAGCGGGATAAAAACCACCTGGCTGGATAAGGAGACCATGAAAGAAAATTTCAGGGATGACATTAAGGAGGGATATACGAGATATTATTATCCTGATGGAAAAATCAAGCAGGAGATTCCGTTTGTCAAGGGATTTGAGCAGGGTTTCGGCAAGGAGTATGGTTCAGACGGGACCATCATCACGATGACTGAATACAAACGTGGCTTTATCGTCGACCGGGTGAGGATCAACCGGAAAGACAATTATGGGAGAAAGCAGGGCCGCTGGTACACTTTTTATGAACATGGCAACCTTAAATCGGAAGTCACCTACCAGGATGATAAAAAAAACGGCTATCTCAAGGAATACGCCGAAAACGGGGATTTGTTGAAAATAGCAAAGTATGTGGATGATGAAATTCAACCTGAAGCGGTTGAGATTCAGAAGCTGGAGGTGCAGAATGAATATTATCCCGATGGAAAATTAAAAGTCAGCGCCATGTTCCGGAATGGCATAGCGGAAGGGATCAAACGGGAATACAATGCCGATGGCAATGTTGAAAAAGCGTACCTTTACAAAAATGGTGTGATCATCGGGGAGGGAATTGTAAAGGATGACGGCGACCGTGACGGTCCGTGGAAGGATTTTTATCCCGACGGGTCGCTCAGGGCGGAGGGAAATTACGACCATGGCAAACAAATAGGCGAATGGAAATTCTATCATAGCGACGGAAAAATCGAACAGACAGGGAAATTCAACAGGCAGGGAAAATTTGAAGGCACGTGGAAGTGGTTTTTTGACAGCGGGCAGTTGTTAAAGGAGGAGAATTACCACAACGGGTTGAAAGACGGACTGTCAACCGAATATGATGAAGCAGGAAAGGTGATAGAGGAAGGCGAGTTCGTTAACAACAATGAAGACGGACCCTGGTTTGAACTTACCGGCGATTGCTTTATTAGGGGCACATACCGCGACGGGCTCCGGAACGGGATGTGGTACAACTTTTACCTGAACCGGAACGGCAGCGTCACCGACAGCCTTTGCTTTTTCAAAGGTGGCTTTATCGAAGACAATCCCGATGGAAAACATAGTTATTACTGGGAAAACGGCAAGGTGAAAGATGAGGGAAATTACGTCAATGGCAGGAAAGAGGGCGAATGGTACAAATACAACTTTGACGGAACGCTTTTCATGATCACCACATATAAACAGGGGGTTGAAACACGCTATGACGGCGTAAAAATCAAACCGCCATATGAAAAAGAGGAGGAATAGATGAGGACAGAAAAACCAGATAAACCGGAAAGATCAGGCAGGTCGGACAGGGGAGAAAAACCCGCAAGAGCTGCAAGGCCGGATAGGATAAGCAAACCGGAAAGAAAAGTTGAGCCCAAAAGAGCCGGAAGGTCGGACAGGGAAGAAAAACCTGCAAGATCATCCAGGCCGGAAAAAGCAAGCAAGCCGGAGAGAAGCAGTGAACCCACAAGGGGTGGAAGGTCAGACCGGGGTGAAAGGCCGGAAAGATCGGCCAGGCCGGAGAGAAGCAGTGAACCTAAAAGGGCGGGAAGATCAGACCGGGGTGAAAGACCCGATAGGTCCCCGGCACCCGACAGGAGATATAAACCTGAAAGGAATGAGGAAAACCAAAGAACAGAGCGTCCCGGTAAACCGGTAAGACCTGGTAGACCGGGAACGGCGGAAAAACCCGGCAGGGCGGAAAGGACCGGCAAGCCTGAAAGATCGGCCAGGGCAGAATGGACCGGCAAGCCGGAAAGATCAGCCAGACAGGAAAGAGCGATAAAGCTTGACAGGTCAAGCCTTCCGGAGAGAACCAGCAAACCCAAAAGGGTGGTTCGCCAGGGTGAGAAAAAGGCAGATCCGGATCTGATGAGGCTGAACAAGTATATTGCCAATTCAGGGATATCCTCGCGGCGTGAAGCCGACCGGCTCATCCAGGCGGGTGCGGTATCGGTGAACGGGATCATCGTAACGGAACTGGGTACGAAAGTCGGGCCCGGCGACAAAGTTCAATATGGCGATCAGACCATCAACCGTGAAAAGCCAAGATATGTGTTGCTTAACAAACCCAAAGGGTATATCACCACGGCCGATGATCCCGAAAAACGCAAAACGGTGATGAGTCTCGTTGCAGGTGCCTGCAAGGAGCGGATCTATCCTGTCGGGCGGCTCGACCGGAATACCACCGGTTTGCTCCTTTTTACCAACGATGGCAACATTGCCAAAAAACTGACCCATCCAAGATACGGGATCAGGAAGATCTATCATGTTGAACTGGATAAAAACCTGGCCCGGACTGATTTTGTGAAAATAGGAGAGGGGTTTAAACTTGAAGACGAAGTGGTGACGGTCGACAGCATCGAATACATTGGCGACGGTAAAGACAAAAAACAGATCGGCATCGAACTGCATTCAGGTCAGAATCGCATTGTACGGCGCATTTTCGAACATTTTGAGTACAAGGTTTTGCGGCTTGACCGGGTATATTACGCCGGTTTGACCAAAAAGAACCTTCCCAGGGGAACCTGGCGCCTGCTCGACGAACAGGAGATAAATTTGTTGAAAATGATCAGCTCAAAACCCTGATATACGATGAATCCAATCAGTATTTATATCGTTGAAGATGAGTTGCTGATATCAGCGAATCTAAAATCACAACTCCAGCAGTTCGGATATGAGATTTCCGGCTCTTCCATACGCGGAGAGTCATGCCTCGAGGAGATCGCTGAACTTTCGAGGCAGGGAAAAGAGCCTGAAATTGTGCTGATGGACATCCATCTGCGTGGCGAAATGGACGGAATTGAAACGGCCAAACTGATCAATGATCAGTTCAATTGCGCCATCATCTTTCTCACCGGGCAAAGTTCAAAAGAGATATACGACAGGTCGTTTAAAATAAAACCGTTCGGATATCTCCTGAAGCCAATCGACATGGAGCAGACCAAAATGACCATTGAAATTGCATCCTACCAGCGCAACCTTGAAATTGAGAATACCCTGTACCAGAAGGATCTGGAAGCGCTGCTTGAAAAACGGTCGCAGGAAAACAAAGACATAATGGCCATGTACCAGACCATTGTGGATAATTCACTGATGGGACTGACCATCGTCCAAAATGAAGAATTTGTTTTCGCCAACAAGAGGACCGCTGAAATATTCGGATACCCGCTTGATGAATTTTTAATGTTTGGCAGTTCAGGTATACTGAACCTGATTCATCCCGAAGACCAGGAAAAGCTGACCGCGCTTTCGGTTTCACGCCTCAACGGAGACGAATTGCTGCAGAATACGCGAATCCGGATTTATACCCGCGACAAACAGCTGAAACAGATTGAAACCCATATCAAGGCAGTTCAGTTCAAAGGAAAACCGGCACTTCACCAGACATTTCTTGATATCACAAATTTTTACCAGACATGAAAAAAGGCATGCTGTTGCTCCTGCAACTAGGTTTCATTACCTGTTTTTATGGTCAGTCTGTCGCTGACCTGGTTCAGAAAGCCGGCGATGCCGCCGCATATCCCAACCATGACCAGCTGATCATTTTTGACAGCACCAACGTCGATATGCAGGAAACGGGACTGACGTATATCGTCAACCATACCCTTACCAAAGTGCTGACCAATCACGGGGCCATCGATCTGAGCGCGATCAAATATGGCTACGACCCGTTGTCGGCATTTGTAGAGATCAGAAAAGCGGTGATTTACCGGCACGACGGCCGGATCATTGAACTTGACGTTCACAAAACACTTGATTATCCTGCCCCGGCAAGGGCGATATACTGGGGAGCCAGGGAGATTATGCTTGAAACCGGACGGCTGGAACCGGGCGATGCCGTGGAGATGGTCATGTTCCGAAAAGGGTTTACCTACGCGCTGCTCTCCCCCGGCGAGGATGACAGATATATTCCGCCGATGAAAGGCCAGTTCTATGATATCGTTGAATTTTTTGGCAACTATCCCATCAAAAATAAAGTTTACCGGGTCACCGTTCCGAAGGACAAACCGCTCCAGTATCAATTTTATAACGGGGAGGCACAGGTCTCTTGTTGGTTTGAGAATGGCAAAATGGTCTATAACTTCAGTAAAAAAGAGATCTTCCCGATAAAAATGGAGCCCCGCATGGTGGCCATGGTCGACGTTTCACCGAAGTTGTTGGTATCAACCACCCCCGACTGGAATGCGAAATCAACCTGGTTTTATAAAGTGAACGAGGATTTTGGCAGTTTCATTCCCGGAAAAGAGATCGGCGATAAGGTAAATGAGATCCTGAAAGGCGCCCGGGATGAGATGGATTCGGTTTCCAGGCTGACCCACTGGTGTGCCGACGAAGTTCGCTATTCGGGCATTTCAATGGGCTGCGGCGAAGGGTTCACCCTGCACAAGGGGACAATGACCTTTACCGACCGGTGCGGCGTATGCAAGGATAAAGCCGGGATGCTGATCACCATGCTGCGGGCAGCCGGATTTAATGCCTATCCTGCGATGACCATGGCCGGATCGCGTATCGACTACATCCCTGCCGATCAGTTCAACCATTGCGTAACGGTTGTCAAACTGCATGATGGAAAGTACCACCTGCTCGACCCGACCTGGGTTCCGTTTGTCCGTGAACTATGGTCGAGCGCCGAACAACAGCAGCAATACCTGATGGGTGTTCCCGAAGGCGCCGACCTGGCAACAACCCCGGTATCCGATCCTGAAAACCATTATATAAAGATTGACGGTGTTGCCCGGCTGCAGGCAAACGGAACCCTTGCCGGCCGGATCACCGTCACGGGCGAGGGGCAGTCGGATGCTGCGATCCGCGGATTGTTCAAGAGTTCGAACAGAACAGCCTGGTATCAGAATGTTGAACGGGAATTGCTCCGGCTGTGGCCCCAGGCAAAAGTATCGCAGGTCAAATACACCGACCCGGTGGATTACCAGAAATACAACATCTGGATCGCGATCGACTATGAGATCCCTGAATTTGCCCTGGTTTCGGGTAACATGATGATGTTTACCCCGCTTTCGGCAGGGGAGATTTTCAAGCCTTACCAGGGCCAGCTTTCTTTTGAAACCGGGATGAAGGAACGCAAATATCCCTTCCGCGACCGATGCTCCCGGAAAGTGGAGATCAACGAATCCATCGCGCTCCCGGCACCGAATAAAATGGTTCAAATCCCTCTCTCTGTCGCAAAATCCGGGGAGGCAGCATCCTACCAGGGCTCCTATTACGTGACCAATGGCTCCCTGATTTTTTCAGGGAACTCGGTTTTCACCAAACGGCAATATGAGCCTCAGGAGTGGCCCGAATTTAAGGCCGCCATCGACGCCCAGAACAGGTTTGCCGAAGAGCCTGTCATCATTGAGTTATAAACCAAAGTTCCTTTAGAAACCTTCAGGCATGAGCGCAAAAGTTCTGATCTTTTTTCTCTTTTTCACCGCGACAATTCTATCCCCGCCAATCCAGGCCCAGGATGACAAATACGATGCATGGTACGCTTCCCTGGTTAAAGAGTATACCCTGAATCCTGACGGAAGCATGGATTACAGGTTCATCAAGCAACAAAAATTACTGACCTACCGTGCGTTTCATAATCTTTACGGGGAGACCTTTATCACCTGCAACCCGGTTTACCAGAAATTGAAGATCAATGAAGACTACACCCTGATGGCCGACGGGAAAAAAATCGTTGCACCGCAGAATTCATTCAATGAAGTGCTGCCCGGTTTCGCTGCCAATGCCCCTGCCTATAATTCACTGCGTGAAATGGTGATCACCCACACGGCACTTGAACGCAATGCGACCGTAAACCTGGATTATGAGATCCACACGGTTCAGGGGGCCTTTCCGGCCATGATGGGCAATGAATTGCTCGCCGAGAATGAGCCGGTGAAAAATCTTGAAATCCGGGTGCGTATTCCTGCCGGGCAGAGTCTCTTTTTTCACCTGTTCAATATGGAACTTCAGCCTGAAAAAAGTTCAGACGGGAAATTCCAGGTCTATACCTGGAAGTTGAATGATCTTGCAGCCATTTCTGCCGAAGAGGCGCAACAGGGGGCAAACGAACGCTATCCCCGGCTTGTTTTCAGCACTTCCGGAAAGCGTGAGGAGGTGTTTTCTTTTCTGACAGGTCAGCCTGCATTTGGTTTTGCCCTTTCGGACCAGATGAAACAGGCTGTCAACACGATTGCGACGGGTAAAAAAGATAAATTTGAAATCGCCCTGAAAATCCAGGAAATGGTGGTGAACGATTTGCGTTTGTATCCTATTCCATTGCGTTACGCGTTGTATCAATGCCGCACCCCGGAGCAAACCTGGAACAGCAATGGCGGTACCGCGGTTGAAAAAGCGGCATTGCTTGCCGCGTTGCTCACCTCGGCAGGAGAGGATGCGGAGGTAGTCGGAATTGTAAGAACCGCCTTTGCCGATGAAAAAATCGCTACCCTGGCCGACATCGAAGATTTTGCCGTGAAACTGGAAAACAAGGAGCGGGGAACATGGTATATGTCGGTTACGGGGCTTAATCCTGTCAACCTGAAATCAATCCTTCCGGGCCGGTCATTCATCCCATTGAAACCAGGCGCGAAGCCGGCCATTGTCAAAACGGAGATACCAAAGCAAATGGTCAAGGTTATCGGAAATTTTATCGTTTCATCCGATCCTAAACTTACCGGTGAGATCTCGGTTTATTATGAAGGAGCCGTTTATCCGCTGGCCGGCCTTTTGCGTGACAAAAAAAGGATGAAAAATTCGATTTCCGGCGGATTGATCGGAAACGACACCACCAACCTGAAAGTTAGCACGCTGAATACTGAAAATGGCTTTCAGACATTCATCGCGCAAAGCGATAAGCCATTCCGGAAGGATTCGAATTACTACTTTTTCAACCTTCCTGTTTCAACGGCAGGAATAGAGAGCTGGGGAATCAAAACCCTTTCGGCCAGGCGCGAAACACCCTATGAAATACCCTCCCTGGCCGATGAAAGTTATTCCTTTACCCTTACGCTGCCTTCCTCTTTCAGTTTGTTTACCCCGGCAAAAAAACTCGACATCAGCAACAAGGCCGGAACCTTTGTGTGGGAGGTAAAAACCGCGGATGGAAAGGCAACCATAAAGCGGCAATTGAAATTCAGCGAACGGGTTTTCGATGTTTCTTCCTATCCCGATTTTAAGATCCTGATGGATTACTGGAACAATCCCTGGTACCGGCAGCTGATATTCGTGTCCGGGAGTTAGGGGAGGTCAACGGGTGATGATCCGACCGAGCCCGTCCTTGTTGATCAGGATGCTCTGCTTTTTCAGTTCGTGAAAGCTCTTCATCAAAGCCCCCTGCTCTTCAGGAGATGTTACATCCATTAATTTTTTCCGGGTTTCGGTCATCATCCTGTCCAGTTTTCTTGCCTTGAAGGCATGCAGCGCAAGCATGACATGCATCTGCAACCGGGTCTCCTCGGTGGTGACCATGATGTTGTTTTTCAGCCAGTTTTCACTGAGTTCATAAGGGTTGAATACCAGGTTGACTGCCAATGAAGCAATTTCAGGATTGCTGTGGGCAAGAAACAAGGCACGGTCGGGAATTGCATCTTTTTCGACGCCTTGTGTGTATTCCTCAAAAATTGACTTGTAGAGCGGATTTTCGAAAATCATTTCATCATTGGTGATGTCGTTCACAACGTAATCGGCTATACCAACCGGAACTTCCTCTTCGTCGGCAGGGTTTAGTCTGATATGGATGACTTCCGATCCGAAAAGCAATAGCAGTCGTATGATCTCCCTCTCCTGGTATTCCGCCGAATCAAGGTCAGTATCGATCTGCGGTTCAGAAGGAATCTGTTCCGGGGGAACCACCTCCGCCTCCCTCTCCGCTTCGGGGGAACTTTTCTTCAGCTTCGCGCGCAGGATTTTATTCAGTTCGTTCATGAGCACCTGCTCGGAGATGGTCATCAGGCTGGAACATTCCTTTACATACAGCGAGCGGGAGATCCCGTCGGGAATGAGTGCGATGGTGTTGACAATTTCCTTGATCAGCGCCGCTTTCCTGATCGGATCATTTTGGGTTTCTGCGAGGAGCAGCCTGGTTTTGAACAGGATGAAGTTAACGGTATTGGCGGCAAGGAACGATTCCACCTCTGTCGGGTGGTGCTTGCGGGCAAAGGAATCGGGATCTTCGCCGTCGGGAAAAAGGACGATCTTCACATTCATCCCCTGTTCCACGATCATGTCGATGCCGCGGAACGAGGCTTTGATGCCCGCGGGGTCGCCATCGTATAAAATGGAGATGTTCGAGGTATACCGCTGGATCATGCGCACCTGGTCGTGCGTGAGGGAGGTTCCCGACGACGCTACCACGTTTTCGATGCCGGCCTGGTGCATCGATATCACATCGGTGTAACCCTCCACCAGGAGGCAGCTGTCCTTTGAAATGATGGCATTCTTGGCAAAATAGATCCCATAGAGGGTTTTGCTTTTATTGTAGATCTCTGATTCGGGTGAATTGACATATTTGGCAAATGACTTGTCATTTCCCAGGATGCGCCCGCCGAAACCGATCACGCGGCCGGAAGCGCTGTGGATGGGGAACATCACGCGGCCGTGAAACCGGTCGTAGAGACGGTTCTCTTTTTCGATCGACAGGCCGGTTTTTACCAGGAACTCCTTTTTATAACCCTGCTGAATGGCATGTTCTGAGAAGGCATCCCATTTCACCGGGCTGAAACCCAGCTGGAACCTGTTCACCAGGTCGTCGCGCATGCCGCGTTCTTTGAAGTAAGTCAGCCCGATTGCCTTCCCCTCTTCCGATTCTGTCAATATTTTTGTGAAATACTGCTGCGCGAAGAGGCTGAGGTTGTAAAGACTCTCCTTTTCATTCAGCTCCTGGAGCTGTTCGGGCGTTTGTTCCTCCTCCTCGATCTCGATGTTGTATTTTCTCGCGAGGTATCTGAGAGCTTCGGGATAGGAGAAATGTTCATGCTCCATGATGAAATTGACCGAATTCCCAGCTTTTCCACAGCCAAAACACTTGTAGATCCCTTTGGCCGGGGAGACCGTGAAAGAGGGTGTTTTTTCGTTGTGGAACGGGCACAAACCGATCTGGTTGACCCCCCGCCTGCGCAGGTTCACATAATCGCCCACCACCTCCTCAATGCGGGCGGTCTGGATGATGGTATCGATGGTATCGTGCGGGATCATGTTCCGGGATCAATATTGGCGAAATTACAACTATTTGATCATTGGATCAATGGTTGCCTGGAGGCAATATTTTTCAATTTTCCGGCAATATCGCCTTCAGTCCTGGCCCGGGTGGAATCTCCGATATTATGATATAAACGGGATAGATTGCCATGCATCATCGAGAAATAATCAAAAATGTCGGATTCGCTCCGGTCCCTGCACAAAAAAGAGGGTCCGGCATTGGTGATTTTGCCGGGTTCATACCCGCTGAGGAAATCCTTGATCGACCGGGCAACCTTGTCCCACTGGTGTTGCCCCAGTTGCGCCTGAATATTTTTGGTATAATGCACTGACCATATTTCGGTATAATCGTTTCGGGTAATTTTACTGACGGTCACCCCTCCTGTGGATGAAGCCCAGAAACCCAGGAGAACAAGGGCTGCCACGATCGCATAGTTCTTCCATCCTTTCCAGGATTCCAGCAATTCAACGACGGTAAGCGCTGCAAACGGGATCAGCACCGGAACCAGGATGATGCGGTATCGCGACAACACCATGAATGCGAGCATCGGGAACATAAATACCAGGAACATCAGGTAGAGGGGCCAGGCATCTGTTTTTTTGTACAGGCTCAGGAATATCCCGGTCAGCGCCAGGGGAGAGAGGACCAGGAAAGAAAGGAAGGTGAGGAAAAGAACGGGTATGTAATCCCGGTAGAGATAAAAATTGACATTGTTGGGAATTTCAAACCAGCTGAAGGTGGCGTGAAATTTATCCCATTCCATCGAAAGATAGCTTGCTGCCGATGGATGGGTCTTAAGCGTAGGGAGGATGGCCTTTAACAACCGTCCATCCGTTTCGCCCATGATCTCCGACAGATGCCCTGCGTTGATGTTCCACCCGATGAAACTTTTGAAGGACTCATTGTTCATGGTCACAAAACTCAGGGCACCTGTACTGCTCAGGCTCATGGGAGATGCGCCAACCGTATAATTGCGGTAAATTACAGGTGATATCGCAACGAAAAGACCAAGGATAAGGGCAGCGGCCCAGGAGATCCCTTTCCTGAAGTTCTTCCTGTAAATAATGAAAAGGGCCAGGAGGGTTCCCAACAGGAAAAACAGGAAAAACATGTGAACCATCAAAGCCAGGCCGGTTAATATTCCCGTGAGTATCCACCAGGCAATGCTGTTTTTTTGGATGGCTGTGCCGGTATCATAGATGAGCAGGATACCGGAAAATACCGCCATGGATGAACGGAGAAGAATCATTTCATAAAAAAGCATGGGACCGAAAAACACCGCCATAAAGGCAGCAATGGTTCCGGCAAGATCGCCGAAATAACGGCGGGCCACAAGATAGACAAGCAGGTTGGTGAATATTCCCATCAGCAGCTGGAAGATAAAGACCCACCTCACGTTTTTCCCGAAAAGGCTGTAACTTACAGCTACAAAATAGGAGTAAAGGGGTTCCTGTTGAAAAGTCTGTGAACCGTACCATTGCTCCCAGAGCAGTTTGGCGGGGTTGTTCGCAAGGGTATCGCTGCCTGCCTTCGCACGGAACTGCTCCAGTTTTTCCGGGTGTGACTGGAAATAGCGGTCGGCCACCCATTGCATCCACTGGTGCCGGGGATGGCCGACCGTTTTTGAGAGCCAGTCGCCATCTGCAATTTTAACAGCACCCAGGTGAAAAAACGACATGTCGCTTTCGGGGTTGGTATGCTGGTTGATGAAAACGGTATCATTGACCTGCTGAAAATAGACCATGCGCAATGCCAGCGATACGGCGAGGATGGCTGCCATGATCCAGCGGCGCTGCTTGCGGCACCATTGTTCGAGAAGCAGTCTCAACGATCCACCTGCTTTCACAATCACCTTTTTCTGAACAGGGGTGGAGGGTGCATTTTTTTTCATGAAGACGGATTAAGTCGAAATAACCAGGGTTTGATCCGGCAAAAAAGTCTTTAAAATTAGGAAGAATTATTTACCACAACATTAAGCGGCTTCAAAATGACTAACTTTGTGTGGAATCTTAACCTTTATGGCTTATACCATTTGCTCATTGGATAACGCCCCCCGCGTTCCATTCAAATTCGACGGGCGGATCCTTTTTTCTTCCGGGCGCTACGAACTTGTCCACCTGACTCTTCAGCCCGGAGACGGGATGGAGGCCCACACCCAGCCCATGGATGTTGTTTTCTATGTGACCGAAGGCACCGGCACACTCGCCATCGGCGATCCGGGCAGCCATCAGGAGATGGTGGAAGTTGGTTGCGATACGGCCGTCCACCTCAAAGCCGGGATCTCCAGGGCCTGGAAAAACACCGGCGGCCAGCCCCTGGTAATCCTTGTCAATAAACTGCTCCCTTAGCGCTGGCAATGGAAAAAGAGTGACACAACTGCGGATCAACAGACCTAAATCATCATAATGGAAATCCTTACATCCACCGACTGGACCGAATATGAGCTGATCGACACCGGCAACCGCGAAAAGCTGGAGCGGTTCGGGAAATACATCCTGATCCGCCCCGAGCCCCAGGCGGTCTGGCAGAAATCGCTTTCCGAAAGCGAATGGGAAAAGCTCAGCCATGCACGGTATGTGCGCATGAAAGGAAAAAAAAGCGCGGGTGATGAGAACGAGCGCGGATCATGGATCAGGAAACCGAAGATGCCCGATCAGTGGATCATCGGGTACAATTACAGGCAGATGCACCTGAACTTCAGGCTTGGCCTCACCGCCTTCGGCCATATCGGGGTCTTTCCCGAGCAGGCCATCAACTGGAACTACATCTATGATGTGATCACGGAGCATCATCTTGAACCCGGCGGCTCGTCACGCGTCACGCGTCACGTGTCACGCATTCTCAACCTCTTCGCCTACACCGGCGGTTCCTCCCTTGCCGCGAAGGCAGCCGGTGCCGATGTGGTGCATGTGGATTCGGTAAAACCGGTGATCACCTGGGCCAGGGAGATGATGGAGGCCAGCAATCTCGACAACATCCGCTGGGTGGTGGAGGATGCCATGAATTTTGTCCGCCGGGAAGTGAAGCGCGGAAACCGTTACGACGGCATCATCCTCGATCCGCCGGCTTACGGAAGGGGACCCGACGGGGAGAAATGGATCCTGGAAGATTCGATCGATGAAATTATTGCCATCTGCAAAGAGCTGCTCGTCCCCGAGCAGGGGTTCTTCGTACTGAGTTTGTACTCCATGGGATTTTCGTCGCTGATTCCCGAAAACCTGGTTAAAACCCGTTTCGGTGAAATCCCCGGCATGCAGAGCGGGGAGTTTTATTTCGCCGACAAGGGTAAAAGAAAACTCCCGCTGGGAACGTTTTTGAGGTTTGACAGGGGTTGAAGCATCATCACCAGGTATGGCAACCTGGGAACAAAACCGGATAAAATTGTCAATTGTCCCGAAGACAACGGACAGAAGCTCCGATCTCCTTGGCGTTGGCACCAACGCCACCAGCGTTAGTGCCAATTTTGTACACAAGATCATAGCCACCCGTCGGGCCCCACTGTGTGCTGCTCCAGTAGTAAAAATATGAACCGCGAGAATTCAAATCACCGTAATAGGTGCCCAGATTTCCTGAGGCATGTATTTTTAACCCTGAATTCCAGGGCCCGTTCCAGTCAATCCAGCCCCCGCCGACAACTACATTGGACCATTCAGTAATTGTTGGTAAACGCCAGCTCCCTCCTAGTTCAAGGGCACAGGGGTCGTTGGCTGGCTGCCAGTCAAGGCTGTCAACGATTGGATATATCCAGGTGGTATTGGGAGTTCTGGTCGTGCCGTCATGCTTATACCCCTGTTTGCGGTTAAACTGCCAGTACCATCCTGCCGAAGCTTCGGTAGCATCATAAACTGCAGTGGCCTGGTGATCTGCACCCAGGTTTTGTGTAATCCAGCATTTTGTCGGTTCACCCGGAATACTATTTCCGGCACCGTATCTCACGGTTTTTGTCACCGGGGCTATCGCTCCTGCCAGATGGGTGATGGTGAACGGAGGGCAATTGATGCAGGTGAGCGTTGAATCCGTTATGATGGTGACCGGAGAAACGGTGCAGAAATTGTAATCCCAGACATACCTTGTATAGAGGGTATTGCAGGTAAGCCCTGTTTCGGTGTGCATATAGGATGAACCGACATCTATGGCGGTATTGTAGTCGTTTATTGTGTTCCATTTAGACCCCGATGAATATAACCCGGGGGTCCAGCTCCAGGTAATTTCTGTAATGGATGGATTGGCATTAGGATATAGGGGAGCTTCGGGAACTAGGTTTAAGGTTATGGCTGTCATCAGGGTGGCAGCAGATACACCGCACGAATTATAGGCCCATACATAGGTTGTATACTGGCTGTTGCAGATCAGGTTGATCTGAAGTCTTGCCGTATCGGATCCAACATCTGTCGCTAAATTGTAATTATTGACCACACCCCATTTGTACCCGGTCGCGCCGGCCACTTTATTCCATTTCCACAGAATGTTGTTATAGGAGACTACATGGGTTCCGGCGAGCGGACTCGCCACGGAGGCCCACAAAGTTGTTGAAGTTAATATGGTTGCCAGGGATGCTCCGCAGGCATTATAAGCC
>Ga0118677_10009526_pt1 | contig 15149 bp, 4 predicted proteins | sample AliMusrvi5mmetaG_FD_86154 | JGI IMG/M metagenome (GOLD analysis project Ga0118677, IMG submission 86154)
TTTAGGTTTAGTTAGGTTAGTTAGTTTGGTTAGTTTTAGTAAAAGGATGGAGCCGCCCGGTTCCGTCCTTTTCAATTAAGGGCGGTATGGAGAAAACTGCAAGGTGAGGATGAACCACGGAGACACGGAGGACACAGCGCTTCACGGAGGGGAGAAAAACGAAAGAAATAAAATTGGGGTGAACTTCACCACTGATTTATCATACAAAGAACGAATATTAAACCCCATAAATTCATTGCCTGAATCGTTCCAAATGGGGGAGAGAATCGGCAACGTGATCTCCCCCTTTCCCAAAAGGGGGGCCAGGGGGGATTTAAAATTGCCAAAAAAGAAACACAAATGCAACGGATAACCACTGATCTGAAAGGCAATCCGTAAAAATCAGTTTAATCGGTGGTCAAAAATGGAACACGGATGACGCTGATGTTACGGATAAGCACTGATTAAAAAATCCCCCTTGATCCCCCTTTGCGCAAAGGGGGATAACTTCACCACTAATTTAATCTACAAATAACGAAAAATCGATCCCAGAAGTTAAACATCATTATCGTTCAAAATGGAAGAGAGAATCGTCCGCAGGATCTCCCCCTTTCCTCAAAGGGGGAGAACTCCCCACCGATTTATCATACCAAAAACGAAATATTCCCTTCCACAAATTCACCATCAGTATCGTTCAAAATAGTTTGAGGCAATTCGGTTCGAGGTAGGAGTAGTTTGAAAAATCCTGAGTGGCAAATGGCAAATTCCCGGGTGATTGAACGTAAAATACACAATTAAACCGAAAATAGACTTCAAAACCGAACAGTTATAATTGCCAATATGTTAAATACTTATCCGATTAAAAACGGTTATAACCGGATATAAACGTAACTATCCGTTTATATCTAACACCCTAAAACCCCATCCCATACATTTGTGTAATTCTTATTTTGTTCAATCGCAAAATGGAATAACCTAATTCAGCCATTTCCTGACGAACCTGGTTCTTATGAAAAAGCTTTTCCAAATTAATCCTTTCTCCTGGAACGCCGACAATACCGGCGGGCGAGATGATTCGGGAATCGCAACACCGGGCGGGAGATTTTATTTTGGCGCTGAACTGACTGTTCCCCCCCCTCTGGTTCAAAATAACAACAATGGGTATATGAACAAGCCAGCATGCCCCACGGTCGGCAAAACCCTGGTTCGTAAAAGCAACAAAACCAAAAATAGGAAAACATATTTACGCAAATTGGTTGTGTTTGCCATTGCAGTTATGATGGTGAATTTGTTTTTTTTAAATGACGGGTATGCCCAAATTGCCCAGCGCGGCACGGCCACAACAGCTGCTATCACCACAACCTCTGTTTCGATCAATAAGCCTTCCGGTGTTGTGCAAAACGATGTGATGATCGTGAACATCGAACAGGGAGGCAATACAGGAACTAATCCAATCTGTTCTGGCTGGACACCTATTGCCGGGGCTATAACTGATACCGGGGGAAAATTACGGCGACAGACTGTGCTATACAAAGTTGCAGGGGCATTAGAAGGGTCATCTTATACATTTACGTTGGGAACTGGGGTAAATGAAGGAAGTGGAGCGATTGTCGCATTTTTAGGAGTAGATGTCACTGGCGGATATCTTGTTGGCGGAGCAACCGGCGGACCTTTCGATGTAGCCCCTGGAACTATAAATATAACTTCAACAGCTAGTACTACAGCAACAGCGAACAGCATTACAACAGCTACATCCGATGCTGCGGTCATCATGTTTGCCAGTATGATGGACGGGGGTTCAGGCTCAGCTTACAGTGCCTGGTCGATAGCAACCGGCCCAACCTCACTTACTGAACTATACGATTATAATAATAGCAGCTCAACAGAAGCCATCGGGGCAGCATGGACAACAAAATCGACAGCAGGAATCACGGGGTATGGAACAGTAACACTAAGTGCAATCAAAAAATGGGGGGCAATCCTTCTGGCACTCAAGCCTTTTGTTTGCACCACTAGCACTTGGCTAGGAACAACCAGTACAGATTGGTTTGAACCAACAAACTGGGATTGTGATGTGCCTGGTGCTACAACTAATGTTACAATTCCATCCGGCGGCAATCAACCAAATATTATTGCACCAGGAGCAGTATGCAACAATATTACCATTAATAGCGGCGCTACTTTAACAATATCAGGAGCTGCAGCTAATACTTTGACAGTTAGTGGCACTACTTCTATTTCAGGCAACCTGAACATACAAAATACAGGTAATCATACCTTTACTGGCGATGTTAGTGTAAATTCAACAGGCGTCTGGATTGAAACGGCCGCTGCAGTTATCGGCTTTGCTGGCCATCTTCAAAATGACGGCACTTTAACAGCGAGTACAGGAATTCATACTTTTACAGGAACCGGCAAAACAATCAGCGGTGTTCATGAAGTATCAATTCCTGCTTTGACCATAAGCGGAACAACAACCAACAATGGTACACTTACAGTTTCTTCAACGCTTGCAGGGGCTAGTACATTGACAAATGGTGCTGCAGGTATATTAAATTTTGGTGGTTCTTCAATTTCACCGACCTTGGCAGCAACAGCTGTTGGCAATACCGTAAATTATACCGGGATCGGCGCTCAGGCTGTTTTGAATACTAATTACTATAATCTAGGCTTCTCCGGCGCACACACCACATATAATATTACCATTAACGGAGCGGTAGGCATTGCCGGAATCCTAACAAAATCAGCAACTTTCACATCAGGCAGCTTTGTACTTTCTGGCAGCACGGTTACATTTAATGGAACTGGCCAATCTATCCAGGTGCTACCTTATAATAATCTTACCCTTTCAGGCAGCGGTACAAAAACCTTTGCAGGTTCTACTGCTATTGGAGGCTTACTTTCAATTGGAATCGGCGTAATTGCTGATCTGGGTACAGCGAATCACACAGCCGCATCCCTCCAACTTAACAGTGTGGCACAACCTGGCTGTACATTTGGAGGTACTGGTTCAACCGCATCCTTTATAAATACCATTTATTTTGCCCCCAATACCGGAAAAGTAACGGTTTCAAGCGGAAATTATGCATTTACATCCACCGTTGCTTTAGCCATAAATGCAGGTATGCCAACAACGGTTACCCTTTCGGGAGGAGCAAATATTCCGGATGGTACTTATACTGTATCCTATACAGTAACAGGCACCAATAGTTTTAGTGGAACACCAAATATTACATTTATATCTGGTACAGGCACATTTTTGACTAATATATTTACCACTGGTGGTGGTTCAAATACATTAACTATAAACAGTCTTTCAAACGGATGCTCAACAGCAATTTCAGCTAACAATTCTTGTACTGTATCTGTAACATCGACCGGAACACTTACATATCCTGCAGCAGGCTCATCATTTACCCCTCCATTTTGCGGAAATTATACCGTACAAGTATGGGGTGGAGGTGGATCTGGAGGAGGTGCGAGTAGATCTGCAGGTACTGTAATTGGTGGAGGCGGGGCAGGCGGCGCTTATGCTACAGCTATCTTGTCTTTAACAATTTCAGGTGGAGCACAGGCTGTAACTGTAGGAGCTCAAAAAACTGTCGCCGCATATAACGCAACTGCTTCAACAAACACAGGTAACTTTTCATGGTTTGGAAGTTCATCAACGGTTTATGCCCGCGGAGGGGCTGGAGGAGCACCTTCAAGTTCAGGAACGGGCACACCTGGAACAGGTTCCAATACTGGTTGTATTCCAACACCAGGTACTGCTGGCTCAAGTGGATCAGGTGGTGCCGGAGGACAAGGTGCTAATGGCGGCGGGGCAGGCGGAGCACAACGTACTAGTAATAATGATGGTAATTCGGGAACCGCTCCGGGTGGTGGTGGTGGTGGCGGATGGAGAAATTCAAATGGAACTCAAGTTGGCGGTATGGGCGCTGCTGGTCAGGTAATTGTATCCTGGACCTGTCCATCAGCTAGCATCTCTTACTCATCTCCATATTGCAAGTCGGTAACTTCGGCTAATACAATTTTAACAGGATCAACCTGTGGTACATATTCCTATACAGGCCCAGGCACGTTGGGGTCATTTAGTGCATCTGACGGAACTTTTAATCCATCCACTTCTGGAGCCGGAATCTATACCGTGCATTATCAGATTGCTGCTTTGGGCGGGTGCGCAGCAGTGGATGCAGAGACAACGGTAACTGTTTTACCAGTTGTCAGCTATGGCACTGCGAGCGATGCGTCGGGAAATACACAGACAATCTGCTACAATACGGCACCAGCAGGTAATATGGTGGCAAGCGGAGCGACAGGCTCAGGTAGTTTCACCTACCAATGGTACTATCAAAACGCTATAGTATCAGCACCAAGCGGGACTGACCATTCTGCATGGACGGCTTGTACTTCTACGGAAGGAACAGGTTTTGCTACTGCAACTTTCACTGCATCAGCCATCACCAGTAACCGCACCTATACATGTTTTGTAATACCAGGTGCGAGCCCAACATGCGGAATAGCCACTTGGGCAACAGGCGCGATTCAAATAACTGTTTCGACCTCAAGAACCTGGATTGGTGGCGCTTCTGGCAAGGAAACTGACTGGAACGAACCAACTAACTGGTGCGGTGGAATACCTACCTCATCTACGAATGTAGTAATTCCCTCAGGAGGAAATCAACCACATATTGGCGCGGCAGGTGGATTATGCAATAATATAACGATCAATAGTGGGGCTAGTTTAACTATAGATGGGGCAAATAACCTGATATTAAGTGGAAGTTGGACAAATAGTGGAGGCACATTCACTTCCAACAGCAGTACTGTAACTTTTAATGGGACATCTGCAACTATTATACCTGGCTCAAGTCATTTCTACCATGTTTCGCTTAGTGGGTCTGCATCCGTAAGCACTTCTAATTTAGCAACTTTATTTGTCGATGGAAACCTTAATGTGGCTGCAGGTACAACCCTCAGCGTTTCGAATCCGAGCCCTGCACTTTCGGTGGCCGGAACTACAACTGTAGCAGGAATATTAGCTTGCAATGGGGCAGGAAAATTCTTTACCGGCGACTTTTCTGTGAGTTCCGGTGGATCATGCAGTGAGGCTGGTCCTTCACCATCGTGGACCTTTTATGGAAATTTTAATAATGATGGAAGTTTAACATTCACTCAAACTCCAACCTACAATTTTTCTGGTACTTCCGGTTCACAAACCATAAACGGTAATACAGCGACAACATTTTACAATTTAACGATTAACAACACCAATGGCCTGTCGCTGAACAAAAATATAACGGTAGCTAATCTGCTAACTTTCACAAGCGGAAAAATAACAGCGGGATCAAATATCTTATCGCTTGGTTCATCCGCTACAGTTTCAGGTGCCGGATCCGGGAAATATGTCTATGGTTCCCTACTCAGACCATTTTCATCCTCATCGCTCTCATTTACATTCGATATCGGTGATGCCTCAAATTATACTCCGGCGGCGATTACCTTCTCAAGTATTTCAACCGCAGGGAATATTACCGCCAATACAATATCAGGCCAGCATCCTACTATTTCAACCTCCGGAATTAACTCAATAAAAGATGTGGCCCGCTACTGGACGATATCAAATAGCGGTATAGCCTCCACTAATTACTCGGCAACATTTAACTTCGTTTCCGGAGATGTTATCGGAGGTGCTGCCACAGGCAATTTTGTTGCCCGGAAATACAGTTCAAGTGAATGGAGCGCACTTAACGTTGGAACAAAAAACACAAGCAATACCCAGATTACGGGTATAACTGGATTCGGAGATTTTGTACTGGGTGAACAATTAGCCGACGCCACACAGTCAACCCTAACCCCTGCCACGGCAAGCATCACAGCAGATGGAACTTCAACCCAAATATTAACCGTTCAGGCAAAAGATGCAAATGGAAATAATCTAACCTCAGGTGGCTCAACAGTTACAATCACGAAATCATCCGGAACAGGAACCATCGGATCAGTAACTGATGTTGGTAACGGAACATATACCGCTTCAGTAACATCTCCAACCTCAACGGGCAGTGGCATATTTGAGGCAACGCTGGGTGCTGCTGCGGTAAAAAGCGGAACGGGAAGCCAGACTCAGTCGACTATTAGTTATATTCATGGCTCAGCAGACGCCACAAATTCAACCTTAATTCCAACCAGTGCCACTATCACAGCAAACGGATCAGCCACCCAGCTTCTGACAGTGACGGCCAAAGATGTCAACAACAATTTTGTTACCGGTGGTGGGGCAAATGTTACAATAACAAAATCATCAGGGACCGGAACCATAGGATCAGTGACCGATATTGGTAACGGAACCTACACGGCTACCGTGACATCTCCCTCTGCCACCGGCAATGGAGTATTTGTGGCAACACTATCTGGAAATCCGGTAAAGAGCGGAACCGGAAGTCAGACACAGTCAACAATTACCTATTCTCCCGGTACCGCCGATGCCACCCAGTCCACCCTAACTCCTGCCACGGCAAGCATCACCGCCAATGGAACTACAACACAAATATTAACCGTTCAGGCAAAAGATGTCAATGGAAATAATTTAACCACCGGAGGTTCTACAGTAACAATAACCAAACAATCCGGCACTGGAACCATCGGATCACTATCCGATATTGGTAATGGAACCTATACAGCTACGGTAACCGCGCCAACCTCAACAGGCATTGGATTATTCGTGTCAACACTGGGTGGAGCTCCTGTTAAAAGCGGAACAGGAAGTCAGACTCAGGCTACAATTACCTATACACCGGGAAATGCAACCAAATACCTCGTAACTTCCAGCAGCTACAGTCCTGTAGCCAGACAAGATGTAACAATCACAGCACAGCTTACCGATGCAAACAATAATCCGGTAAATACATCAGGTCTCACTGTCACCTGGACAAAATCAGATTCGAATGGCTCTTTTGCCACTGCTACAAGTAACACAAATTCAAGCGGTGTCGCCACTGTAACTTTCACCACCCATACCGTAGCCGGAACGGCCACGACAGTAACGGGGACTGACGGCAGTTCATTGACGGGCACAAGTTCAACCATAACCACGGGCACAGGTTCTCTTGACCATTTTGCTATTTCATCCATCTCCTCGCCACAGACCATAGGAACAGCCATCACCGGAATTACACTTACCGCTCAGGATGCCAACAATAATACAATAACAAGTTTCAACGGCACGGTTGCCTTTAGCGGAACAGCAGGAATAACAGGAACTTCGGCATCCTTCTCATCAGGCCAACTGACAGGGGTAACTGTAACCCCTTCAGCTGTTGGCACCAACCTGACTTTTGTCGTTACCGCCTCAGGCAAAACCGGAACAAGTACATTTCAGGTAAACCCTGCAGCCCCGTCTGGCAGTGCCTCTCAGATTTTCTGCACCTCAGCTTCACCCACAGTGGCGGATTTAGCCGCCACCGGATCGAATATCCAATGGTACGCAGCAGCGAGCGGTGGAAGTTCACTTGCTACTTCAACACCATTATCCAATAATACCCATTATTATGCAAGTCAGACCTTAAACAGCCTTGAAAGCGTTGCAAGATTTGACATAAAAGCCACAGTTTATCCCAATTTCACGGCCGGTACCATATCAAACACAGGAGAATCAATCTGCTATAACGGAGACCCTTCCCTGATCAGCAGTTCCACCGCTGCGAGTGGTGGTGACGGAAACATCTCCTACCAGTGGCAAAAAAGCGCAATCAGTTCATCAACCGGATTTACAGATATCTCCGGCGCAACCAATGACAGTTACAATCCACCCGCAAATCTGACTGCCACAACGTGGTACCGCCGTCAGGCACAGGATGGAACCTGCTCAACCGGCTTTACCTCTTCTACCGGAGTGTGGCAGGTAACGGTTCGTGGTAATTTCACACCCGGAGCCATCTTAACTACCGGCGAAACCATTTGTTACAACGGCAACCCTTCACAGATCGGAAGTTCGACTGCTGCAAGCGGTGGCGATGCATCAATAACCTATAAGTGGGAATCTTCCACCAACGGATTTGTAACTTCCGGAACGCTGATCTCGGATGCAACCTCAGAAACCTACAATCCTCCGACAGGATTAACCATAACAACCAGCTACCGTCGCTATGCCCATGATGGAACCTGCAACACCTCTTTTGAAGTTTCAGCGGGAACCTGGACCGTGACAGTCCGTGCTGATTTCACCCCCGGAGCCATCGAAACCGCAGGCGAAACGATTTGTTACAGTTACGATCCTGGAGAAATTGGAAGCGCAACGGCAGCAAGCGGTGGCAATGGTTCAATTACCTATAAATGGGAATCTTCCACCGATGGTTTTGCAACTTCGGGAACCCTCATTTCGGATGCCACCTCCGAAGCATACAATCCACCAACAGGATTAACCGCCACCACAAGCTACCGCCGGTATGCGCATGATGGGGCTTGCAACACATCTTTTGAGCTCTCTTCAGGCACCTGGATTGTAACAGTCCTCAACAATTTTACCGCAGGAACGATTGCATCCACCGGCGAAACGATTTGCTACAATGGCAATCCCGGAGAAATTGGAACTACTGCTGCTGCAAGTGGCGGAGACGAATCGATTTCCTACCGGTGGCAAAGCAGCACAGACATTGGGTTTACTTCACCCGCCAACATAAACGCAAATACCCAAACTTATGATCCTCCAGCCGGACTAACAACCACAACGTGGTACCGTCGTCAGGCACACGATGCAACCTGCAATACCGGATGGAATAACTCAACGAATGTTTGGAAAATAACCGTTTATGAACAATTTACTGCGGGCACAATTGCAAATACAGGTGAAACAATCTGTTATGCCGGAACACCTTCGTTAATTGGAAGTTCTTCCGATGGAAGCGGTGGTCACGGGACGATTACCTACCAGTGGCAGAGCAGCTTAACTTCGGATTTTGCGGCCTCAACAGTTCTCACAGGCAGTAATTCGGCAACCTATACTCCCGCTGACGGACTTACAGTCACCACGTGGTACCGCCGTCAGGCACACGATGCAACCTGCAATACCGGATGGATCACCTCGGGTGAGACCTGGAAAGTAACGGTCTATGAACAATTTACCGCAGGAGCCATTCTACCTGCGGGGCAGACGATATGTTATGCCGGAACACCTGGTGAGGCAGGTAGTTCATCCCCTGCGGGCGGAGGTCATGGAACAATTACCTATCAATGGCAGAGTAGTCTGAACGCAGATTTCACCGGCACTCCGACGGTTTTGAACAACAGCAATTCAGCTACCTATACCCCCGGAGCAGGTTTGACAGTCACCACCTGGTACCGTCGTAAGGCAAAAGACGCTACTTGTAATACAGTCTGGAACACATCAACCGGAACCTGGAAAGTTACCGTTGTCGACACCACTGCACCGACAGGTCCAGCAACACAAACCTACTGTTCGGCAGAGGGTAAGACAATCTCCGACTTAACAGCCACCCTCACCTCCGGAACGAATATCAAATGGTATTCCGCCTCAACAAACGGAGCACAATACCTTACTACCGCCGTTTTGACTACTGGTTCCTATTTTGCCAGTCAGACCAATGGCGACGGATGCGAGAGTACAACCCGCCTGGAAGTGGCTGTAACAATAAATGCCAATCCTGATCTCACCGGCCTCACAACAACGGCCTCCGACGTGTGTCAAACCGAACAGTCGGTGGTCACCCTCAGCGCCACAACTCTGCCCAACGGAACATACTCGGTGAACTACACCCTCACGGGTAACAATGCCCAAAGTGCAGCCGATGTTTTGATGAGCGTAACCGGCGGAAGCAACAGCGGAACGTTCACTACACCCAGTCTTACCGCTGCCGGGACCACCACTGTAACCATCAATTCACTCACGCTGAATAGCTGTCCCACCACTGCAACTTCAGGAAATACGAACGATATTAAAATCACAGCTACCGGCACCTGGCTCGGCTCGACAAGCACCGCATGGAACACCCTTTCCAACTGGTGCGGAGGAGTTCCCACGTCCTCCACCGAGGTTGTAATCCCCTCAGGGGGAAATCAACCCACGATAAACGGTGCAGCCGTTTGCAACACCATCACAATTAACGATGGCGCCACAGTAACCGTCAGCGGTTCAAATACCTTGACCATCTCAGCAAACTTTGTCAATAACGGAACCTTTACGCCCAATACAGGGACGGTGATTTTTGATGGCACCTCTACAATCAGCGGATCGTCGGCCAATACTTTTAACAATCTAACTATTTCGGGAACCCTCACCGGACCATCCACTGCCTCAATGAATATCACCGGAAACTGGAGCAATAACGGAACCTTCACACACAATAACGGCACTGTGGTTTTCACGGGGACAGGAACTCAGAGTCTTGGCGGAAGTGGCACCTCTCCCTTTAATAACCTCACTGTCAATAAATCATCAGGAAGTATCCAATTAACAAATGATCCGACGATTAACGGAGCGCTCACCTTGACAAGCGGCCTGATTGACGGAATCACAAATAGCAAGACACTCACAATTGGTTCTGCAGGAAGCGCTACCGCCGGAAATTCAGATTCTTATGTGAAAGGTCAGCTATCGCGGATCTATGGAGCCACGGGTTCGAAGAATTTCCCTGTCGGAAACGGCAATTACCACCCAATGTCCCTAACCTATACCCAGCTTACAGGAACTAGTACGGTGACGGTACTGGAATCTGAGGATGGAATAACAATCCCTTCAAATATTCTGCCTTCGCAAATTACAAATGCAATAACCCCGATTCCGCGTCACTGGACGGTCAGTCAGTCAGGGGGTTCGGGCTTCCGTTATACGGTAAATCTCGACGGAACCGGAATTACCCCTTCCCATCCGGTTATCATGATCCTAGCCAACCACTCAACCGTTGATCTTAGCGACGTCACCACTCCCAATTATACGAATGCGAAGGAGTTCACCTCTTTCAGTGATCTTGGTCTTGGCGAACTGGCGATTAAAACCAGTATCGCTGATGACAGCTGGAATACGGACGGCACCTGGCTTCCATCGGGCACACCGGTCTCAACAGACAATGTTTTTGTGAATAACGCGGTGACTATCGGTGATTCACCGGCTGCCTTTTGTCATGACCTTACGATAAATACCGCAAAGATGTTAACTATCGGACCGGACAGGGCACTCACTGTAAGCGGAACACTCACAAATTCCGCAGGCACTTCAGGACTTGTATTATCCTCCGATACGACAGGCACCGCCTCGCTGATCCACAATTCGGCCGATGTCCCGGCCACGGTAACACGGTATATCACGGGCGCCAAAGAGAACTGGCACTTCCTCTCCTCTCCCGTTACAGAACAAACGATTGGTGGTGACTGGCTACCTTCCGGGACGTATGGAAATGGCACGGGTTACGATCTCTATCTCTGGAACGAACCAACGAGTTGCTGGATCTACAAGCTAAATACAACCTCAACGGTGAACTGGAATACCGTCCATCCGCAGAGCTATTTTATCCCTGGTCGCGGATACCTCTACTCGGTGCAAGCCAAGAATCCCGTCATGTCATTTTCCGGAACCCTTACTAACGGCGCAGTTGAATATGTACTCACCTCCGCCTCGGCCGATACCACCGGTCTCAAAGGATTTAACCTCGTGGGCAACCCCTACCCTTCATCGATTGACTGGCAGGCCTCAACGGGATGGAGCCGTTCAACACTTAAAGCCAGCGGCAGCGGTTACGATATGTGGATCTGGAACCAGTCGGCCAATAATTACGGAGTTTGTAACTCGTACGGTGGTGCAGGGACCAATGATATCACCCGGTATATCGCCCCCATGCAGGGATTCTTTGTCCGGGCTGCGAGTGCCGGAAACCTGGGATTTTCGAATTCGATACGGGTTCACGACGGCGCAAACAGCTGGAAGAGTTCCGTGCTGAATTCGGATGTGATAAGTGCGGTAGTGCAGTCAGGACGTGACGGCACTTTCGACGAGGTCAGGCTTCTGTTTGGGTACTCCGCGGGTGAGATTGGCGCCGCAAAGCTTTTCAGTCCCGTGGCTACCGCTCCGAGTCTTTACCTGAATAGCGGAAATTCGAACTATACGGTGCGCTATCTGAGCGATACGATTGCCTATCCCACTGTACCGGTAAACTTTAAGGCCGGAAGCAATGGCGCATACACCCTTTCGTTCACGTTCGACAGCGGGACCTTTAAAAATATCTTCCTCGAAGACAAACAGACAAAGGTTATCCTCGATCTGAAGAGCGAACCGTTGTATCGTTTTAACGCTTCAGTGGGTGATCAAGCCGGCAGGTTTGTACTGCACTTTGTCCCGGTAAAACCACATACCGGCAGTGAGCTCCATGCGAGGATCTATACCGATGGGCATAAGATATTCATTGATCTTACGAAGGTAGTGGGTGAAACGAGGGTCTCAGCTTACGATGTATTGGGGAGAAAAGCGTGGGATCAGACCCTTACGGGAGAATCCCTTCATCCGCTAAGTTATATTCACGGAACACAATTCTTAATCATACAACTTCAGAATCCTCAGGGACGACTGGTCCGCAAAATAGTGTGTAACAACACATCACAATAAACATAAGTCTAACCCATAAAAAAATCATGCTTCAAGAACCAGAAACGAAACAGTGAGTATGAAAAACCATCAGGGAAGCGGCATAGCGACCCGCCTTGCGAGACATTACCAGGTATTGAAAGCAAGGAGATTATGCAAAACACTTACTCTTTTTAATAATTTAATACAAAAACAAAATGAAAAAATTAAGTATGATTTTCGTTGCTGTCTTAATGATGGCGGGGGGTTCGATGAAGGTGATGGCACAAACCTCGGCAGCAGTAACTGGAACTACTGCAGGAGCAAAATTAGTTGTCCCGATGGGTTTAACCCAAACAGGAGTTTTACATTTTGGAACAATTAACATCTTAACTGGCGCAGGTGGAACAGTTACACTTCCTGCTAGCAGTTTAACACGCGAATTTAGTTCTGGAGTTTCCGCATCACTGGTAGCACCTGTAGCTACTCATGCGTCATATAATGTTACTGGAACGAAAAATGTAACCTATGCACTTACATTGCCCGCAACAATTACTGTAACGGAAACATTATTGTCAGTTGCAACAATGTCAATTGCTCCAACCGCTCGATTTAATAATGCAGTTGCCGATGCTATAACAAGTACGCTAAGCGCAACCGGAACAGATAATTTCACGGTCGGCGGAGTGTTGACTGTCGGTGCATCAGCCGTTGGCGGAATTTATGCAGGAACGTTTAATGTTTCTGTTGACTACAACTAAACATTGCATATCAATAAAGGGATGTGTCTTTAAAAGAGGCAATCCCTTTATGTTTGTAGATTCTATAATCCAGTCTTTAGGAAAAATCATTTAAACTATTGCCATGAAAAGACATTTATTCCTTTTAATTTATATATTAATGACTGGGCAGGTTTTTGCGCAGGGCGATCTGCTGGTCACTCCCAGACGGGTGGTCTTCGAGGGAAATGCTCAACGCGAAGAGCTGAGTTTGTTTAATATGGGGAAAGATACTGCTACCTATTCGGTCTCGTTTATACAAAAAAATATGAAAGAGGATGGAAGCTTTATAACTATAAGCAATTCCTCAAATGTAAAGATGAGTGCTGAGCCATACTTGCGTATTTTCCCGCGCACAATAACCCTTGCACCCGGTGAACCTCAGGTGATTATGATACAATGTCGACGCAGTCCGAATATGGCAACTGGAGAATACCGATCGCATCTCTACTTCCGGTCTGAAAAAGACTATAAACCCCTTGGATCAAAGAATCCTTTTAAAGACACGACTCTGGTCAGTATCCAGCTCATCCCAATCTTTGGAATCAGCATTCCAGTGATCATCCGCACGGGGGAAGTAAATGTTACCACATCCTTCACCAACCTTAAACTTGAATTTCGGCAGGATTCGATTCCTACGCTCGAATTTATGATTAACAGAGCCGGGAATTGCTCCACTTACGGTGATCTGGTGGTTGAATATATCTCCGGAAAAAGCAAGCCGATCACTGTTGGAAATGTTAAAGGAGTAGGAGTCTACACGAATATCGATCATCGAAAGGTTACCGTCAAACTTAACCAGGTGCCCGGAGTAGTCCTTAAAACCGGCAATCTTAGGGTACGATATACTAGTCCCGATGATGCGAAGTATGTGGTTTATTCCGAGGCCGTGCTGCCAATTATGGAGCAAAATGGAATTGTCCAGCAGGGAGCTACCAAGGATAACGGACAATGAACCGAATTTTCAATGAGTTAATGTTCAATATTAAAATTAATCATTGAGCATTGATTTTCTGCAACTTCAACGGTAAATATTTAACCTTAAAAGTAATGGTTTGATATTTTATGTTGCGTGTACCTCTGTGAAAATCTGTGGTAAATTTTTAATTCACAAAGATATATAATTGATTTTTAATGACATAAAGATGATCACCCAAAATTGCCCTATCCTGCTGATCAAAGATTTTTTGTTAATCACAATCCTCTTCTTTTGCGGTTCACTGGCCTTTGCCCAACCTATATTGCCACAACGAAGCATCACTATAACTCCAACCCAGGGAATACATTTCGGTACATTTTGTAAGACAGGCACTTCAGGCGGAACCGTTATTTTGGGATGGAACGGAAGCAGGACCTGTACCGGGGATATTGCACCTTTGAATATGGCGCCAACTGCCCATGAAGCCATTTTTGCCATCAAACTTTGTGAAGGGAGAAATGTAACCGTCACTTACGATGCGACATCAGAGCTAACTGGCAGTAACGGAGGAGAGACCTTAACACTTGACCTGGGCCCCACCGAAAAAGGAGGTATTGGCTCAAGCTTTTCAACCAACAGCGATTGCAACTTTATTACCCCCTTGCGCATGGGTGGAACTCTTCATGTACCGGGCACAGCTGTTCCGGGAACTTATACGGGAAGTTTCGCAATTACCTTTAACCAGCAATAACGGATGAAAACCCCGAAACCCAATGGTCATTTACAGATCCCATTCCCCTTAACCGGAAAAGGTCTGTATGCAACTTGGGTAAAAGGGATCTTGCTAATTCTTGTACTGATTAGTTTTCCAAATTATAAGGCTCAGGCTCAGGCAACAATAAAC
>Ga0118677_10009528_pt1 | contig 15147 bp, 13 predicted proteins | sample AliMusrvi5mmetaG_FD_86154 | JGI IMG/M metagenome (GOLD analysis project Ga0118677, IMG submission 86154)
GGTAATAATGAGCCTGCTGGCGCAACTGGATGTTTTCCAGCCAAAGTTCTTCCTCAGCCTCAGTCACTGGAAGCCAAGGCTACCAGGGGAGAACCCGCGTGTCCCGAACAAACTGCATTCCCGGGAAAACAGTTGGTGGAGCCGATTTACCCGCCGCAACCCAGTTCTGGTCATCCACCGAATATTTACACTTTGTCCTGGGCCGTGGCGGCGCACAAATTTCTTAGACGCGGCCCCCCAACCCCTTCGCGGACCATGAGCTTGAGGTTGTGGAGCCTCAGTAAACCCGGGTGCTGTGGTCCTGCATCCAGTACACGTCCTTGCTGTTTGGTTGAGGGACGTTCAGTGTCAACACGGAGGTGAGTGGAGGGTAGGTGCGAGCATCCTTCCACTTGTGGATCTCGGCATGGCCGTCGGCGAAAGCGAAGGCAGCCGCCGCACCGTGATAACTGGCAGGAAAATCAACCATGGTAGTCTGCGCCATGTTCCCGAAGCCATCCATCTGCACGATAAAGAAGCCGTCGTTGATGCTATCCTCCCGTTCTTCCAGAAACACAAAAGTATTGGACGGTCCGGGCTTCGTCATCTCCGTCAGCTTGCGAAAGACCTTCCAGTTTGAACCCGTGCTCCAGCCGCCTCGCGGATCGGTCGTGTCGCCTCTGCCGCCCGCCCAGATGTTCATGGAGATACTGCGAGGTCGGGATACCTTGTCACCGTTTGCCTTCCTACCAAGGCTTCTGTCGGCCGGGCAATGCCAGATGCCGACGCTGTTCCCGCAGTAAGGCCACATCAGGCTCTTCTTGATAGTGTTATCAGCATCCCAGTTGCCCAGCGTCGTGGGGGCAGCCAAATCCAAGTCATACGGCGCTCCGGATGGAACCCAGGCATAATAGTTTTGTAGCGTAGGCGTATAGCCAGCCTGGTAGCCGTAAGGCATTATGTCACGGCTGTCTTCACAATACTGTCGCCACGCCAGCAGGAGCTGGCGATTGTTGTTCATGCACTGGATGCCCTGGGCCTTAAGCTTGGCCCGGCCAAGTGCTGGCAGCAGGAGGGCAGCCAGGATGGCGATGATGGCGATGACGACGAGAAGCTCGATGAGAGTGAAGGCTGGATTTCTCTTGCGTGAGATCAATGTGGCGGTTGACATAAGTTTCATTCAGTTCGAACTGGCAATCATTCTTCCGTTCGCATCTTCCGATTGCAAACTTCGCTCAAGAAGCAGGCTATCGTATGTCTATGTGGGCGTGCAAGCCAAAAGCGCCACCGAGCACGATATCCAGCTCCTTTTGTTGTTGCTCTGCGCGCGGTCATTGGCGCAAGCTCACCGCTAAGCAGAAAGGCCTGCGGTAATGCACATTTCAACAAAGCGTGGAGTCCGCGGCGCGCGAAACGCTGGCTTTACCCTCATCGAACTCCTGGTCGTCATTGCCATCATCGCGATACTGGCCGCTCTGCTGCTGCCCGCGCTGGCAACGGCCAAAGAGAAGAGCAAGCGCGCCGCCTGCCTGAGCAACCTGCGCCAGACAGGACTCACCGTTCACATGTATGCGATGGATTGGCAGGACTTTGTGCCGGATGGGCGCGACAACAACAAGGAATGGCATGCCATCCGCGTCAACAAGTTCACCTACACGAACATGATCCAGTACACGGGTAATCTCAAAGTCATGGACTGCCCGAACTACACCTACGGCACCTTCAATCGTTTCTCGGATTCGTATGGGTTCCTGGTTGGCTACTGTTACCTGGGGCATGCCTTGGACGGGGACGCCGCGAAAAGTTGGTCCCTCACCTCGGCTTACTTCTGGCGGCCGGCAATCAAGACCTCCGATTCGCCCACCAATTTCATCGCCGCTGATGCCAACTCCTGGGGCGACGGTTTGAACATGGCCCCGCACGGCAAGGGCGGCTCCTGCAATCGCATCAGCCCTGCTTCGACCGTACCGGCTACCTTTATGAACAATGCGACGGCCGCCGATACTCCATGGAGTATCGGCGGTAGGGGAGGCAATGTGGGCTTACTCGACGGCTCCGTCCAATGGCGTAACACGCGACTGATGAAGAAGCGCTATGCCTCGTCGTATGTTCTCTACTACGGCTACTGGTGAGCCGGCCCGGGCGCAGGCTTCAGCCCGCAAGATTCAGCCGTTCGAGCGTTCCGTCTCGTCGGAGCCGCATCTGGCGGCCGCGCCATTCGACGCGGTTGCCCAGGAAGGCCAGAAGCCAAATCGCCGTTTGGAGCAGATCTTTAGCGGGCACCAGCCAGCTCTGGGCAAAGAAGATCGGGCCTTGCGTCAGCCTTTGCACCAGGTTTAGGGCGGTCGCGATGCGGATGAGCCAGCAACAGAGGGCGAAGGCGCAGACGGGCGTGACGGGCTGGACGATGAGCCAGAGGAGCGGCCAAAGCGTCGCGTTGCTGAGGAGGCTGAAGAAGTAAGGGACGGGCTGGCAAACGCGAATGGTGCGCGCCCAGCGGAGTTGGTGTTTCCACACAGCGGCCCACCCCATCGGGGCGGAGCAGCATTCCACCACGACCGGCGAGAGGGCGATGCTATAGCCACGCCGGGCGATGCGGTTGCCTAACAGGTAGTCATCGGCCAGGCAATCCACCAAGGAGTCGAAGCCGCCGATTTCCTGGAGCTGCTGGCGGGGGATAGCCATGACCGCGCCTAGGGCGAAGTCAATCGGTTTGAGGCTCCTTGCTTGGAGCACTTGGCTCCAGAAATCGGCGTTGATGGCAATGACTTCCCATTGCATCGCGAGAGTGGCAGGGTTGGCCAGGCGATAGAAGCAGCAGACTAAGCCGGCCATTCTTTCAGGATGGTAGGGCGCACAGTCCTCTGCGCGCCGTTGAGAGATGCTCGGCGCGCAGGGGACTACGCGCCCTACCTGGCCGGCCATGGGATGGGAGAGGGGGACCGGATTGATGGGCGCGACGAAGTTGGCGAGGAAATCCGGAGGGACACGGACATCGGCGTCGCTGATGATAAGAAGGTCGTGCTTCGCTTGGCGCTCCAGTTCCACCAACTGGGAAACCTTGGCATTCATGCCGGGCGGCGGGCCGCAGACGATGAGCTGGGCGTCGCGATCCGGGAACTCCTGCAAGAGCTTGCGGACGACGCCGCAAACGGGGTCATCGGCCGCGGCGACGCCGAACAGGATTTGCGTGGGACCGGCATACTGTTGCGTGAACCAGCTTCGCAGGCAATCCGCCGTCGACGGGTCGCAGCCTTTGAGGGGTTTGAGCAGGGTGACCGGAGGTTGAGGGTTGAGGGTTGAGGGTTGAGGAACGCGCTGATGCAGCGGGAAACGACGGGCGACCAGCCACTGCCATAGTGTCAGGGCCAGGCTCAACAGGGCGAGCGCGCCGAATATGAGGCTTAGGATCACGGCTTGGTCTGTATCGTCTGCGTGCGGCCCATCGTAATCGAGCCTGCGTTGCGAAGAAAAGCAACGATTCCAGACCGGAGTGAGAAAGTCCAAGCACCGGACTCGGGTGCTTAGCTCGGGTTTTTCACACTCATGTGAGCAGCCGGGCTGTCTCGACTGGCGCTGCGCTGTCGTACCGGTCAGGGCATCCGGAAGGACACGTTCTGGTCAAGGTTGGCGGAGGCCGCCTTCGCTATGCGAATCGCCCGCGCGTTACGTTGGAGGCGGTGGCCTGGGGGTCCGTTGTTGTTCGGTTGTATTCCCGTTGTTCGCCGGTTGTTCGTCCGCTGCACGTCGGTTCCGCATTCCCCGTGCTCTCACCCGCATATGATCCGTCCCGGGCCATTGTCCGTGGAGTATTCCTGGAGCGCTTTCCGAGCGCTGTGGTATTCCCAAAGCGGCTCGTGAGGCCTCTGTTATGGCGGGCAGGGCGAGCAGTCCTCTGCGCGCCGGGCCTGGGCTATGGATGTGCCGCGGCGTGCAGAGGACTGCCCGCCCTACCTTCTCCCACGATCACTGAGGCATTATGGCAGCTTCTCGAATTTCCTAGACAAAAAGAGCGATGGCGCGCGTCATCCTCGTGAACCGATGGCGTCACTCGACTTTGAGCGGTTGTACGACGAACACGCGCAGGCGGTGTTCGCGTTCCTGCTCAATTTCACCCGCCATGAAGCGGACACCCGCGACCTCTTGCAGGAGTTATTCGTCAAGCTCGCCCGGCGGCCTGAGTTACTGGAAGGCGTGCGGGACGAACGGGCCTTCCTGCTGCGGTTGGCGCATAACCTCGCCATTGACCAGATCCGGCGCCGCGGCACGCAGGACAAGCACCACGAGCAATTGGCGGCAGAGACCTTGCCGGTGTTCGCGCCGGCGACCGGCCCAGATGAAAGCTCCTTCCGGCAAGCGCTGGGCGCCGCCCTGGGCGAACTCCCGTCCGACCAACGCGCCGTTGTTCACCTGAAACTCTGGGAAGGGCTGACTTTCGAGCAAATTAGCGAGCTGCTCGGCATCCCCTTGAACACAGCCGCGAGCCGCTATCGGTATGGGATAGACAAATTGCGCGAGCGCCTGCGTCCTCTCTATGACGAAATAAGATGAACAGGCAAACGGCAATTCGCGATACGAGAAAAAGTAAACACTCGGCAGACCCGCATAGGAGCGCGGCCTTTAGGCCGCAGCAATGTCGGATGCGGCCAAGCACCGGCTTTCTCCAGAGCGCTTCTGCGTTCGGACGTTGCTGCGGCCTAGAGGCCGCGCTCCTCGGCTTGCGTGTTTGCCGGATGTTCGCGAGAAAAAGGCACGCATGAAATCTGACGACTTCGAGAAACACCTTCAGCGCCAGCCGTTGCGACAAGTGCCGGCCGAGTGGCGGGACCAGGTGCTCTCTGCAGCCCGGCAGGCAGGCCGTCCGCGACTTGCGTCCCGTGCCGCGGGCAATGGCTTGCGCGCGGTTCTCTCAACTCTCAACTCTCGACTCTCAACTCTCCTCTGGCCTCACCCAGCGGCATGGGCCGGGCTGGCGGCGGCCTGGGTGGTGATTGTGGGGCTGAGCTTTACGACCCGCGACACCGAGCGGCATGTGGCCAGGGGGGTCTCGTCGCCCTCTCCACAGGTTTTCATGGCCTTTCAGGAGCAGCAACGGCTGTTGAACGAACTGGTCGGGCCACGGGAAATCCCAACGGCGGAACGGCCGAAAGCCGCCCCGCCGCGGCCCAGGAGCGAGCGACGGAGCGCGCTGATGATGACGTAATAGCGTCGTCCCAGACGGAATGCCTAATAGCTGACAGAAGATAGCAAATGGCCAATGGCAGATAACAAATAGACACCGATGCAAATGAACGAGACCACTGAATCCCAACAGTCCCCTGCCCCAGGACCTGAGGCCGAACCAGGAGACCATCACGGCTTGCTCTGCTGGCGGAATGTGCGCCGATGGCTGTTTGTGCTGATCTGCCTAGCGACGCTAATCGGTCTGTTCTATGCGGTGGAGAACTGGCGAGGCCGACGCGACTGGGAGCAGTGCCGGCGCGGTTTGGAAGCTAAAGGCGCTGTGCTCGATTGGAATGCGTTTATCCCCGCGCAGGTGCCGGATGAGCAGAACATATTCAAAGCGCCCAGGATGACGGAGTGGTTCGTGAGGGAGTCCTGGAAGGAGACTGTCTCCGGTGCGCCGTCCAAGTCTGCTAATACTAACGCACCTTTCAGCCTCGCGCCGCACCCGGCTAAGGAGTCTGGCCCGGTGCTGGTGGCGGAAGTGGACGTCGTTTCGCCCAATGAGCCGCTACCGCCGGGGAAGGCCGACGCGGTGTTGCGGTTCGACGATCCGGCAGCCCGCGAGCAAGCGGCAAAGCTGCTACGTGAAAGCACTGGGCCTTGCGCCGAGGGCGCCACGAGTTATGGGCTCGTAGCGAGGCCATCGGATCAGATCAAGCCGATCCACTTGGTGCTGCAGGCTGACGCGGTGCCCACCAGTAAGGCGCTCGACGAATTCCTCTCCGCGAGCTTTAGCCATTTCGAGGTCGCGCCGGCTGGTGGCAACCGGTTTCGTGTGTCGTTGAAATCACGGTTCTATACAGCGGCCGAGTATTTAGCCCTCAGCCAGCCAGCGGTGCCCGACCTTGACCTGCTGCGCAAAGCCCTTGAACGGCCCTGCGCGAGAATGGACAGTGACTACCAGCGGCCTTTTGAGCGCCCGATTCCGCACTTCGTGAGGATGCGGACGGTGGCCCAAATGCTGGCGCAGCGAGCACAGTGCTACCTGCTGCTAGGCCAATCGGAGGCGGCGTGGCATGAACTAGCGCAGGTCCGTGGCGTGTGCCATATGCTGGAGGCCAAGCCGGCTAGCGATTGCCCGACGTTGGTGGAGGCGATGATTGATGTGGCGATCACCGGGCTTTACACGAGCGTCGTCCAGGATGGCCTGCGGCTAAGGGTTTGGCGGGAGGAGGAACTGGCGGCGATACAGCAGCAGCTTGCCAGCGTCCACCTGCTACCACTAGTCCGCGAGGCGTTCAATGCCGAACGAGCCGCGTCGTGCCGGACATTCGAAAGCACCCCGCCGGCTGATTTGAAGAAGTTGTTTTCCTACGGCACGGGTCAGCGAGGGGTGTTGGATAAACTCACAGATCCGACCTTCCTGTTCCTCACGTTTGCGCCGCGCGGCTGGCTGTATCAGAATATGTGCGTGGGTGCCCCGCTGGAACAGATGATCCTTGAGGGCTTCGATGTCTCAGGAGACCAAGTCCTTCCAAGCAAGTTCGGGAGTATCGCCAGCAAAGTCGAGACGGTTGCCTGGCATCGCTCGCCCTTCAGCTTTCTGGCGGCAGCGGCGCTGCCCAACTTTGTTAAGGCGTCGCAAAACATGGCGCGGAATCAGACGCTGGTCAACGAGGCGTTCATGGCTTGCGGGCTGGAACGTTACCGACTGGCGCACGAACAATACCCCGAGAAGCTTGAGGCGCTGGTGCCGCAGTTCGCAGAGAAGGTGCCGCACGATCTTATCGGCGGCCAGGCCCTGAAGTACCGCCGCACCGCAGAGGGCCGGTTCGTCCTCTATTCGATCGGCTGGAACGGCAAGGACGATGACGGGGTCCCGGGCAAAGCGGCTGATGAGGGCGACTGGGTCTGGTGGTAGAAGAACGGGAGCGAGTCCCACGGATTCCGTGCCCCCCTGCATCACTCCACTACTCCGTCCCTCCACAACTCCATTCCCATTTGAACCTTTTCTCGCCATCGGCATTCCACTGGATGTAAATGCTGGTAGTGGCTGAGCCTGAACAACTGCCCGTCCCGCAAGCCAGGGCCGGAGACCCGGCGGCTTGGGACATAATGTTCCGTCGCTACCAACTGCCGCTATACGTTTATGTGTTTGAGTTGGTCCACGACGAGCAAGCCAGCCTGGACATCGTCCAGGAGACCTTCATCAATGCCACGCGACACTTGGGCAGTCTGCGGGAGGACGGCAAGTTCGGCAGTTGGCTGTTCGGAATCGCACATCAGAAGTGCCTGCAACGCTGGCGCAAGCTGGGGCGCGAAGCGGCGGCGCTGGAGGAATTCGCCGCCGCGCCGATTGACTTGGAGGATGATCCGGCAGAACTGCTCATCCGAGCGGAACAGGAGGCCTCGGTCATGAGACTGCTGAACCAATTGCCGGTCGCTCAACGATCCGTGCTGCTGCTGCATTTCGTCGAGGATTTCCCGCTGGAAGACATCGCTGCGGTCACTGGCGCGGCCCTCGGCACGGTGAAATCGCGCCTGCACTACGCCAAGAAGGCGCTCAAGAAACTAACGGAAGAGGAAAAGTCATGAAGACATTGCGTGAAGTTCTGCTGGAGAAGCATCAGGCGGCCGAGCCCAAGCTCGACGCGATTCGGGAGCAAGTCACGGCAGGACTGGCCGCAGGCACCACGAATGCTCCCGCCCGGGCGAAGGAGAGAGAAAGAAGCTGGCAGCCGGAATCCTCTAAGTTCCAGATCGGTTGGCGCCGGCTTCTGTGGTCTTTGCGCTGGCATTTAGCTGGGTTGAGCGCGGTGTGGCTAGTGGCACTTCTGCTTAACCTCGACCCTACGCCGGATTCGATGCAGGGCGTGGCCCGTCGGAACGTGCCTTCCCCGCGACAGTTGTTGGCCGCACTGCGCGAGAACCAACGGCAGCTCCACGAGCTAATTTCGGCGCCAGCCTCGGAACCAGCCCCAGAACCGCCTAAGCCCACTCCATCGCCCCGGAGCGAAGCCCGACCTTTCTCAGTCATCGCAGTCTAATTGTCCTCGGATTCCCAATCCTTATGAATGCACCCGAAGAATCCTCAATGGTAGAACGCAGCAATACTGTGCGCTTTTTGCGCTGGTTGTGCACATGGCGGGCGGTGAGGCGCATCCTGATCGGGCTGGCCTGGCTCGTGGCGCTGATCGCGCTGTTCCACGGCGTGGAGAACTGGCGTGGGCGGCGCGCATGGAACCAATGCCGCCGCGAAATTGAAGCGCGAGGCGAGCCGCTGGATTATCGAGCCTTGATTCCCAAGCCGGTTCCCGACGAGCAGAACTTCGCCGCCACGCCGGTCATCAAGTCCTGGTTTGAGACGAAGGCCGCGAGTAACGGCGAACCGAGCTGGGGGGACGCATACGCGCAAATCGGTGATCGCGTGCATCAGCCTAAGGCCAAGGACGCCCGGGCCAGCCGAATCCTGGTGGATCTGTCCGGCTGGGAATCGGCCTTTGCGGCGGTCCGGTCCGGCGAGGTGGCTGGGCATAATGAGTTTTATTCTGCTAAACTGGATGCTCAATCGCGCGCTCAAGCGGCCCCGGCGGTATTAGAAGGATTGAGGACTAATGAAGCGCTCTTTGGAGAACTGCACCTGGCCAGCGGGCGGCCTCAGTCCCGCTACCCAGTGGACTATGCGATGGAGAATATATGGGCAATCCAATTGCCGCACATCCGGATGCTCAAAGGGGCCTGCCAGCGTCTTCAACTGAAGGCCTGCGCCGAACTTGCCAGCGGCCAGAGCGAAAAGGCAATGGAAGACCTTAAGCTTATGCTTTACCTGGGTGACTCGCTGAGGTCCGACCCATTCTTGATCTCGTATCTGGTTCGGCTCGCCTGTGTGCAATTGGCCATGCAGCCCATCTGGGAGGGATTGGCCGAACGCCGCTGGTCGGAATCTCAATTGCAGGAGCTTGAGACGAGGCTGCAGCAATACAGTTTCATCGTCGACATGAAGAAGAGCTTTGAAGGCGAACGGGCCGCGGGCATCTCGACGGTTGAGATGATCCGGCAAAAGGGTCCTTGGTATCTGAACGCGATCGGCAACCCAGACTCAACCCCCTCGCCCGGCGACTCAATGATGGGCAAGCTCCTGGGGACGGTTCTCATTCCGCAGGGCTGGTATTATCAAGAGGAACTGAACTATTGCCGGGGCTTTCAGGCCGAACTGGCAACTGGACTGGACACTACGAAGAACCGGATTTCACCAACCCAAGCCAAAGCCGATTTCCAGGCTTTCGAGGGAATGATGGAGGTCACAGGTTTCGCGGGGACGGGATTAGGTGCAGTGCTGGGCCATAAGATGATGGCGAGAATGCTGCTGCCGGCGCTCAACAAGGTACTGCTGAGAACGGCTGCGGCTCAGACCACTGTAAACCAGGCTGCCATAGCCTGCGCGTTGGAGCGATGCCGCCTGGCCAAGGAGCAATTCCCTGAAAAGCTAGACGCCCTCGCACCGCAGTTCATCAGCCCCCTACCCAACGACGTGCTCACGGGCGAGCCCTACAAGTACCACCGCACTGATGACGGTCGGTTCGTGCTCTACTCAGTCGGCTGGGACGATAAGGACGATGGGGGAATCGCGGGCAAGACGCTATTCGACGAGAAGCAAGGGGATTGGGTGTGGGAATACCCCGCGAAGCAGAAACCCTAAACCGAACATTTCATACCCTTTGGAGCGCCGGTCTCCGACCCGGCGTCTTCCAGCTATTGGCTCACGCCGGGTCGGAGACCGGCGCTCCGGCCTGTAGGCGTTTCAAGGGGAATGGAAGATCCAGGCTAATTTCGAAGCAGCAAGGGATAAATGGCCCAAACCACTCTGGCTCGGGGAGTCTTGGTCATTGAGACAATGGGCATTTGAGTTGGTTTGTCACCCAATCAGCATCCTCGACACGGGGAAGAATTCCGGTAACCTGTCGACCAGCCGCACGGTCTCTTATTAGAGAGCCGGTTGGGTTCATAGAAATTATGGCAAGTAATCGCAAGTTCCGCTGGTCGAAGTGGATATTCATTCTGGTGGTAATCGGCGCCGCGGTGGGCGGCGTGATGTATTTCAAGAACGATCACACTGAACCGCCGCTGTATGTGATGGCAGCCGTCACCCGGGGCGATCTGACCCAGGCGGTGACCGCCAGCGGTCAGTTAAACCCTGTCCTAAACGTGCAGGTCGGCAGCCAGGTTTCCGGCAACATCGCCAAGCTCTTTGCTGACTACAATTCACTGGTCAAGTCCAATCAGGTCGTCGCGCAACTGGACCCTGCCATCTTCCAGGCCAGCGTGCATCAAGCCGAGGGGGATCTGGCCAATGCCATGGCCGTACTTGAACTGCAGCAGGTGGAGGAGAAGCGCTCGAAGGCGATGTTCGAAGGTAGACTCATTTCAAATTCCGAATACGACCAAGCCGTCGCTTCCCTCCATCAAGCCGAAGCGCAAGTGAAGATCAAACAAGCGGCCCTCGAACGTTCGCAACTGGATTTATCCCACTGCACCATTTACGCGCCGGTAGACGGTATCGTCATCTCGCGCAACGTGGATGTGGGCCAAACCGTCGCGGCAAGCATGAATGCCCCCACGCTCTTCCAGGTCGCCAACGACCTTGCCAAGATGCAGATTGACGCGAACGTCTCGGAGGCGGACGTGGGCACAGTGGAGGAGGGACAGAACGTAACCTTCACGGTAGATGCGTATCCGAGCCGCACGTTCATTGGTAGTGTCACTCAAATCCGCAACTCGGCCAGCAATGTCCAGAACGTCGTCACCTACGATACCGTGATTGGCGTGACCAATAAGGACTTCAAACTCAAGCCAGGGATGACAGCCACGGTTTCCATCATCACCGCCCAGCGCACCAATGTGTTGAAAGTCCCGAACTCAGCACTTCGCTTCAGGCCGCCTGAGCCGTCCACTAACCAGACCTTGGTGGCCCGACTGCTGGCGAAGGTTGGTTTGGGCAAGGAACCCACGGCGGCCCCCACGAACGCCGTGCAGGTCCCGAAGCCTGGCGGCACGAATAAAGTCGAGACGGCGGAGAACGCAGCGCCGGCGCTCACCGGCGACGAGCCACCGGAAGTGCTGATGCGCCGGGTGCGCGAAATGCGGGACCGTGGAGAAGAGGTGCCGCCGGCGATTCGCGCCAAGATGCGGGAACTATTTCAAAGCGGCGCTTTGCAGCGACCTGGCCAGGGGGGCGGGGCTATGGGTGGTGGCGGCGGTTCGCGGCCTAGTTCCGCGCCGGCCTGGCGAACGGTTTACATATTGACCACCAACATACCGCCTGGTGGCGGCGACCCACTGCCCACGCCTAAATCCGTGCGCGTCCGGACCGGCATCAGTGACAGCACGACTTCCAATACCGAGATCACCGAGGGTTTGAACGAAGGGGACCTTGTTATCAGCTCAGTTAAGCTGCCCCAGGCCCAGGCGACTACCCCAGCACCCGCCGGTCAGAGTCCGTTTGGCGGTCCGCCGCGGATGCGATAATGCGAAATGCCGCAAGAACCGGAGAAGTCGGCGGCCAGCCTCGCCAGCGTGCCCGAGGAGGTGACGGGTCAGTTGCGGCGTGTGGTGGCTGGCACGTTGCCTTGGCGGCAGACGTTCGCGGCGCTCAAGCATCGCAACTTCCGGCTCTTCTTCATCGGCCAATTGGTCTCACTGATCGGCACGTGGATGCAGAACACTGCCCAGAGCTGGCTGGTCTATCAGCTCACTGGGTCGAAGCTATTGCTCGGCATTGTTGCGGCCGTGGGTTCCGCTCCGATGCTGCTGTTCTCGATCTGGGGCGGGTCGGTAGCAGACCGGCAACCGAAGCGGACGGTGCTGCTGTGGACGCAAAGCGGCATGATGTTGCTGGCGTTCTTGTTTGCCGCGCTGGTTTGGACCGAGTTGGTGCGGCCCTGGCACATTCTCGTGCTGGCCGCGCTCGGGGGCGTGGCGATGGCTTTCGACATGCCTGCCCGCCAGGCTTTCATGGTCGAGATGACGAGCCGCGAAGACCTGATGAATGCGGTCTCCCTCAACAGTTCCATCGTCAATGGCGCGCGAGTGGTTGGGCCGGCGCTTGCTGGACTGCTCATGGCCCACACGGGTCTGACCGCGTGCTTTATCATAAACGGATTGAGCTTCGTCGCGGTCATCAGCGGCTTGCTGATGATGCAGTTGCCCGTGTTTGCACCGCCGGCGCAGCCGGAATCCAACTGGCAGCACGCCCTGGACGGATTCTCCTACGTGGCTCGGCACCGCCGGGTACGCACCCTGTTGTTGCTGTTTGCCATCGTCGGAGTGTTTGGCTGGTCGTATTCGGTGCTGCTGCCGGCGTTTGCAACCGATGTGCTGCATGTCGGCAGCCGGGAATACGGGGCCTTGCTCAGCGCCAATGGCCTCGGCGCGCTGTGTGGGGCGCTGACGGTCGCCACTTTTGGAAATCGGCTGCACCGGCGGTTGCTAGTCTTCGGCGGCCTTGGGCTCTTTTCGGCCATGCTGTTGCTGCTGGCCGTCACGCGGAATTATTACCTGGCACTGGTCTTCATGACGATCGCCGGCTGGGGCATGCTGCTCTACTTCTCGACGACCAACACATTGATACAGATGAGTGTCGCCGACGGCATGCGCGGGCGGGTCATGGGTATCTGGGCGCTGGTGTTTGGCGGCATGATGCCGATCGGGGGTATGGAGGCCGGCGCCCTGTCGCATTGGTTCGGTGTGCCCTGGACCGTCGCCAGTGGCGCCGTCGTGTGCGGAGCAGCGGCCGTGGTGACCTGGTTGTATGTCCGCGGCAGCCCGTCAACCCCGGCCTACAATCCAGCAGAATAAGGCCATGAACGCTGTCATTCAACTCCAGGAAATCCTCAAGACCTACCACACCGGGGAAGTGGACGTGCACGCCGTGCGCGGCGTTTCCTTGGAGATCTCCCAGGGCGAGTTCGTGGCGCTGATGGGTGCCAGCGGCTCCGGCAAGTCCACCATGATGAACATCATAGGCTGCCTCGACAAGCCGACCAAAGGGCTGTATTTGCTCGATGGCATTGATGTCTCACAGCTCAGCCGCGACGAACTGGCCGATATCCGCAACCAGAAGATCGGATTCGTCTTCCAGGGTTTCAACTTGCTGGCCCGCACCTCAGCCCTGGATAATGTCGAGTTGCCGATGCTCTACAGCCGTCAGCGCTTGGACGGACACACCCTGCGGGAGCGGGCCTTGAAGGCGTTGCAGACGGTCGGCCTGGGTGAGCGCGCAGATCATAAGCCGAACCAGCTCTCTGGCGGTCAGCAGCAGCGCGTGGCGATCGCTCGCGCGCTCTCCAACCAGCCCTCCCTGCTCCTCGCCGATGAGCCGACCGGCAACCTCGACAGCCGCACCAGCGTGGACATCATGGGCGTATTCCAGAAGCTCAACGACCAGGGCATCACGATCGTCATGGTCACCCACGAACTGGACATCGCGCAGTACACCAAGCGGATGGTCGTCATGCGCGACGGCAAAGTCGTCGGCGATACCCCCGTGGTTAACCGTTTGATTGCGGAGACCGAACTGCGCCGCCTGCATGAAGAGCAAAAGGCGGCGCTGCTGAATGATGAAGGATGAAGGATGAAGGATGAAGGATGAAAAAGACCTGAGACCGCGCACCAAGACGTTCGCACAGCGGATCATAAGGCTCTACGTCGCTTTGCCCAAAGCAGACGTGGTAGCTCAGGTCTTGGGCAAGCAGGTGTTGCGTTCCGGCACGTCAGTGGGGGCTAACTACCGTGAAGCCTACCGCGCCCGCTCCAAAGCCGAGTTCATCTCGAAGGTCGGCGATTGCCTTAAGGAAGCCGATGAAACCCTTTACTGGCTTGACCTTATCCTTGATGAATCCTTCCTCCCCTCCCATCGCCTCCAACCCCTCCTCGATGAAGCCGACGAACTTGTAGCCATCTTCACCACCATCGCGAAACACGCCCGTGGCATGGAATGATTGCCTTCTTCATTCATAATTCATAATTCATCATTCATCCTTCCCCCACCAATGCGCTACTTCGTCATAGTTAAGGTCGCCTTCCGCGCGCTGCGCCGGAACAAGCTGCGGACAGCGCTAACCATGCTGGGCATCATCATTGGCGTGGGAGCCGTGATTGCCATGGTCGGCATCGGCAACGGCGCCAAAGCCCAAGTCCAGTCCCGCATTGCTGCGCTGGGCCAAAATGTGATCATGGTCTTCTCGGGCAGCGTCAACCGCGGCGGCGTATTCACCGGTTTCGGCGGGGCCGGCACACTGACGGTCGATGACGCGCTGGCGATGGGGAGGGAAGTGCCGGGCGTGGCCGCCGTCAGCCCGGAGGTCCGCAGCGGCGCGCAAATCATGGCGGGCAACAACAATTGGAACACCTCGGTTATGGGCGAGGGCATGGATTACCTGGCCATCCGCCAATGGGATATTGCGGACGGGGCGATGTTCACAGAAGCTGACGTGCGGGCGGCCGCCAAGGTCTGCGTTCTTGGTAAGACAACCGCCGACAAGCTCTTTCCGGACGACGACCCAGTGGGCAAGACCATCAGGATCAAGAATGTGCCGGTAAAGGTTCTCGGTGTGCTCAAGGCTAAGGGGGTTTCCATGATGGGCTCCGACCAGGACGACACCGTAATCGTACCGTACACGACCGGAATGAAGCGGTTTGCCGGCGTGACGATGCTCCGCTCTATCAACGTGCAGTCTGCGACTGCCGAGCAGATGACTGAAGTGCAAAACGGCATCGCCGAACTGCTCCGCCAGCGTCATCGCATTCAGGCGGGGCGGGACGATGACTTCATTCTGCGCAATCAGCAGGAGATCGCGGAAGCCATGAGTGCCACCACGGAAGTGATGACGGCCCTGCTGGCCGCCATTGCGAGCGTGTCTCTGCTCGTGGGCGGCATCGGCATCATGAACATCATGCTCGTCAGCGTGACCGAGCGAACGCGTGAAATCGGCATCCGCATGGCCG
>Ga0118677_10009529_pt1 | contig 15146 bp, 11 predicted proteins | sample AliMusrvi5mmetaG_FD_86154 | JGI IMG/M metagenome (GOLD analysis project Ga0118677, IMG submission 86154)
GAGCTTGCGGTGCCGTTTGGGTGCGCGGAGGCTCTGGAACAATGATAGCGGCAGCGGGTCCCTGCGCAGAGGCGCTCAGGCCGATCGAGCGCGGGGGCTGGATTTGTCCGGTTGTCGGAGGGGTGGGCTTGGTCTGCATGGTTGAGGATCTGACTTTGGAGTTTTGGAGGAAAATTTTCAGGGATTCGCGGGCATTTTGCGGGCGATCGGCGCTGAGACGGTTGAGGTGCCACATGACCCAATCGCAGGCCCAGAGTGGGATATCCGGGCGGACTTCTTGCAGGGGAATGACCTGATGGTGGAGGTGGGCGGTCATCACTTGCAGCCCGGTCTCCCCGGTGAATGGGTAATTCCCCGTCAAAGCGTTGTAGTAAACGCAACCCAGCGAGTACATGTCCGATCGCATGTCCAATTTGACACGTTCGAAATGCTCAGGGCACATGAAAAAAATCGAGCCATAGACGGCTTCGGTATTTTCGAGTTGGTCCAGCTGGGAGGCTTCGGCAAGGTTGGCTAGGCCGAAATCGACGATTTTCACTTGGAATCTACCGGAGGGCAGCCAAGTGAGCATGAGGTTGCCGGGTTTGAGGTCTCGGTGGACCAGGTTGAGTTCTTGGGCGGCGATGAGGGCTTCCTGGGTTTGCAAGGCGAGCTCATGAAAGTCCGCCCACGTTAGCGGAGCCCGCTCAATGAGTTCGTCGAGGGTCTTGCCGCTGATCAATTCCATCACCACATAAGGCCCTTGTTCATCGGTGCCGACGTCATAGACGGTGACGATATGCGGGTGTTGCAGCTGGGCGAGGGCTCCGGCTTCCCTGATGATCTGTTGCGAAGTGGCTTGCTGCTGCGCGTCCTCGCCTTCTTGCTGGATGCGCTTAATCGCCACTTCGCGGTTCATCCGCGTGTCATAGGCCCGATAGACCGATCCCATCCCTCCCTGACCGATCTTTTCCCGGATTTCGTAGCGCTCTTCCATAAATCGGGGGATGGGGATCGGTGTGTTGGACTGGGGTTAGCTGCTGGCACCATGCGGGTTCTGCCACTTACGATGCGGCTCGATCCAGCCGCTGGTTCCGGTACTGGGTCGGCGATACCCCCGCAATCCGGGCGAAGCTACGGTTGAATTGTGACAACGATTGGTATCCGACGAGGAAGGCGATTTCCGAGATCCGCACTTCGGGGCGCAGCAACTCGCGCTTGGCCCAGTCGATCCGGCAACGGTTCACATAATCGGTGAGGGTCAGGCCGGTGGAATCTTTGAAAAGCCGGCAAAAATGCGATTCACTCAAGCCAGCTTCGCGTGCCACTTGGCCCAAGGGCAGCGGTTGGTCAACATTGGCATGAATGAATTTCCGGGCGCGGGTAATGGCTGCCGGCTCGCTGCCTTCGTCGATGATGGCCAGTGATTCGGCATGTTCGCTGAGTTGTTCGGCGAAGGTTTGCAAGAGCGTCACCATGCTGTCGTAGCGTTGCGGATCCACTGCACGGGTGCTCATGTAAGCACTCTTGAGTTGGTTGATGGAGGATTCACTGAGCGTCTTGCGGCCCAGCGAGCCGAGCATTTCGGCAAATTGGGCTTCGCTGGGGATTTTGGTAAAGACCTGACCGGTTTTCAAGAATCCGACGACGGAGGCACCCATTTTGACGGGCACGGCGGTGGCGCAGAGGCCGGCAAAACAACAGCAGGTGGATGGGCCGTTGGCCTCAGCTTCGCGCATCAGGCGGCGGTTGGTATCGCGACAGGCGGTGTAGGCGTCGCTGCAGAGGTTGAGGGCCTCGCAGAATGGGCTGCGGTTGGTGGTATTTTCGTCGAGGCTCCAGTGATCAGCATCCGCTGAAACCAAGCGCAGCGGCAAGCCGGTGGTGAGGCGAAACGCGTCCTGATAGATTTTAAATCGGTCGGATTGAACAATTCTACCCAGCAGGGTATTCTCAAAGGATTTGTGAGCGTGGATCGTGGCCGGCATGTTGTCGCAATAATTGTCCTGAACGAGACTAGTGAGTTGATTCAGCTTTTTCAACCATTCTTCGCAGCAATTGCTCGAAAAATCGTTGCAACCAGCAAAATCGACACAATCGAGCTCAGCGGCATGAGGATGGCGGCGAGCAGCGGGCTCATTTGTCCGCTCATGGCAAAGCCGACGGTGGTGAGGTTATAGACCAAGGCGAAGCCGAAGGCGGAGCGGACGGCGATGGTGCGAGCGGCGGCCGTTTTGAGCAAGGGAGGCAGGAACGCGAGGCCCGCGCCCAAGGTGTAGAAATCCGCCTTGGCCTCCAGCAAACTGCGATCCACCACCGGAGTGCCAGTGACCAGCGCAGCGTCAAAAGCCAGCGCGTCATTGGCTCCGTCGCCCAAATAGAGCGTGTCTTGGCGGCTAACCAGATTGACGCGGTGGGACTTCTCTTCAGGCGAAAGGCCGCCGTGGGCTTGAGCGGCGGGCAGGCCCAGCGCCTCCGCCATGGTGGCGACCTTGTCTGGATGATCTCCAGAAAGAATATACAGGGCCAGGCCGCGGCGTTCCAAGCGGCGCAGCATGGCCGCCGCGCCGGGGCGCAGGGCTTCGCTGAACTGAAAGGCCGCCACCCATTTTCCGTCCAATCGCAATTCGCTTCCCGGCGTGGTGGCAGCAGCCTCTACCGCGCTATTGCCGGACCAGCCAGCCCGGCCCAGTGACCAGCGTCCTGCCTGGGTGTTGAGCGCCACGCCTAGCCCGGCAAACTCCTCGGGCGGGGCGGCGGGGCTCTGCGCCAGCAACTTTTGCCCTCGCATGCCCAAGGCTTCGAGCAAGGCCCGTGCCACCGGATGAAGCGAGCCGCGCGTCAGTTGTGCCAATGCCAGCGCTTCGTCGTCGTCCAACCCTGCAACAGCGGCCGGGTTTTCCAGCAGCGGCCGTTCCAAGGTCAATGTACCGGTTTTATCGAACACCACCTTTCGCACCCGCCGCAGCCGGGGCCACACGCTGGCGGTTCGAACATACACGCCCAGCCGTTCCATGGCCGTGGCAGCCAGATCGTCCGCCAGCGGAATCGCCAAGCCCAAAGCACATGGGCAAGAAACCACAAACACTGAAATCATCGCCTGCAAACCCGTCAGCCCCCTCCCCTTTGCACACCAGTACCCCAAGCCAGTCACTCCAACCAGCAGCACGAGCGACAGGTACACTCGCAGCAGGCGGGCCAATCCGGGCGACCCGCGCTCGCCCGTCGGCGCTGTCGTCAACTTCGCTAACAGTGAGTCCTCCCAGCTCTCGCCAGCTTCCATGGCCGCCGGTCCCCGGCTCAACAGGATCGCCCCGGCCGGCAGCCGCGACCCCGCCGAAAACCGCTGCGGGGCCGCCTCGCCATGGATCCACTCAAGTGAAAAATCCGCCTCGCCGGCCACCATGACGCCGCTGACCGGCAGGGCCCGCCCCTGGTCCAATAAGAACCTCAAACCCGGCAAAATCGCCTCCCGTTCCACCGGCGGTCCGTCTTGATCCAAGCGAACCACCGCCTCGGGCACAGGTTGACGGCGCACCAACCGTCGGCGGTTTTTCTCCACAGCGGAAGTTTGAAGATAGCGTCCACTCAACATCAAAAACACGAAAATCGATACAAAATCAAAGTACATGAGTCGCTCGTACCTCATGAGCCAGCCGCAGATAGAGCCCGCATAAGCCGAGAGCAAACCCAAGGCAATGGGGAGGTCAATGTGCAAGGTTCCCACCCGCAGTGAGCGCCACGCCCGTTCCATGAAGTACCCGCCGCCGACTAACATCGACAAGGTTGCCGAGGCAAATGCGATGAGCCGGAAAACCGGGGCAAATTCAAAATCGGCCGGCATATCCAAATATACTGGCAGGGTGAAAGCCATCGCGTTGAGTGCAAATGCGCCGCACAAGCCGATGCGAGCAGCCAAGCGCCGTCGTTCATGGTCACCGCTCACGGAGCCAGCAGGGGCGGCGACGTAGCCGAACTGGCACAGTTCGCGCAAGAACGGTTCCAGGTCACAAAGTCCCGGCAGCCATTCCAAGTGGAGGCGTCCACTGGATGGATTGGCAGCGGCACGCACTGAACCGGTTCGGCGGGCGAAGAGTTTTTCCACGAGCCAGACGCAGCCGACGCAGGAAATCCCTTCCAACGCCACCTCCATGCGTGCCGCCTCTCCTCGTTGCAGCGCCTTTCCCTCCGCCTCCGCCACCTTCGTCCCCAGCCAGGAAAAATCGTGCTCTTCAAAGGGTCGGCTCCTCACCGGGGCAACCGCCAGTCCTTGCTTGAGGTCGTAAAACTGCTCAAACCCGTTCTCCTCGATCATCGCCGCCACAAACTCACAGCCCCGGCAGCAATACCGATCCCCTGCGCCCGTCTGCCGCGCATACTCTGTCCCGCAATGCTCACAACTTGCCATCGCCGCGACCATCACCCAGTTTCCCATTTCCGCCAAGCCAAGACTCGCGTCCTGTCCAGCGCGGCCACCAGAGAGCGACATAAATTTTCATCAGGGCGGAAATTTTGTGCTTGTACTAGCAAGTCGGGATTTGCTTGCTTGCGTGGCATGAGCGACCAATGGCACTTATTAAACAACGGGCAGCAGTATGGACCCTACAGCGAAGATGATTTGCTGCAGTTCGTGCGGGAAGGACGCATTGTGCGTGATTCGCTGCTGTGGACCGAGGGTATGCAAGGCTGGGTGGCCGCCTCAACCCTTGAGGGATTGTTCCCTCAGGTGGTCCCAGCCATACCTCTAGCCATAGCCGTTCCCCAGGCACCGGCTATTCCACGCCCGGTGGCCGCCGGCACCCTCACCGCCCCGACTCCCCAACGCGCCACCTCGCCAGGCAAGGCCGCCACCCAACGGACAGCCCCGGCCGGCAAGGCATCGACGCAGCGCGGGCAGACGACCAAACAATCCACTCGTGCGATGCCAAGTGGCCCCTATCCGACGCTTCGCATCAAGCCGGCGAGTTTCGAGTTGTTGCTGGCATTGCTAGGCAGCGTGGTGACGCTGATGGCCATTGCCATCTGGGCGCAGCGGACCATCGATCAATCTGATGTGGCCGCGCAAGCCACCCAGACGCTCTGGCTGAAGTTGATGTGGGCGGCGGCGGCCGGTTGCCTGATCGGCTGGATCGCAGTCAATGCTATCTATCTGCACCGCATCTGGCTCACCTTGCAGTATGCCAAGCCGCGCACCACTCCGGGCAATGCTGTCGGTCTGCTGCTCGTGCCCCTCTTTAATTTGTATTGGACCTTCGTGGCATTCTATGGCCTGGCACAGGATTGGAACCGCATCACCGCCCGCTACCCGGATCTGAACCGCGCCCCCAAGCTCAACGAGGGATTGTTCCTAGCCTTCTGTTGTTGCTCGATCTTGGTGCCCCCGGTGGCCATGATCCTATGGTTCCCGGTGATGCTTCAAATCTGCCAGGCTATCAGTTTCATGGCCCTGCCCCCACGCCATCGCGCCTCCTTGTCGCGCTCAAAGTGATCCCATCGGGCAAATGGGTTTGCATTGGATTTTTTTGAGTCATGGCGGATTAGGGTTGCGGGAATGGCGTGGCTTGCTACTTCGTGCGCATCGACCCAGCACTTTTCATCACCGGTCTCGGCGCTCTCTCCGCCCTCGGCGAATCCGTGGCGCAACACCATCGCGCCGTCGCCGACCAATATGTGCCATTTCAGCCGCTGGGCAAATTGCTCGGACCTGATAGCCCGCATGCCGCTCGGCCCGCGGCATGGATTGCAGCGCGGGGCTTGCTGAACCATCGCAAATGGAGTCCGGTGACGATGGCGGCCTTGCATGTGGCCAGGCAGGCCATCAGTGATGCCGGTTGGGGCCCGGCGGAGTTAAAGGATGCCGCGCTGGTCGTAGGCACAAGCCGCGGCAATGCAGCCGGTTGGTTAGGCCCGTGGCCCGGACGACGGCCGTTCCGGCTGATGGCGGCGAGCAATACCATTCATAGCGAACCTGCCGCTGCCATCAGTATTGAGTTTGGCATGTGCGGGCCCAACCAAGTGCTTGCCAGTGGTTGTTCAGCCGGCTTGGACGCGTTAGGTATAGCGCTGCTGATGGTGCGTGGCGGCATGGCTCCTCGGGCGCTGGCGGTGGCGGTGGACTTGCCGCTGGTTCCTTTGCTGTTGGACAACTATGCCATGTCCGGGTTGCTAGCCGCCAGCATGGATTGCAATCCATATCATCCCTTGAGCGCTGGTTTCGTGCCCGGTGAAGGTGCCGCAGCGATGACGCTGGAGCCCTCGAATGCAGGAACTTGCCCGCAATTATTGCATTATGCCTGCAATGCTGACGCTTGTGACCCGGTGGGCATTCCCGCCGATGGCGGGCGCACTCCGGAGTTGTTGCATCAGGCACGGCTCCTGACCCATCCGCCCGTCGCTCTGTGCCCGCATGCTACGGGCACAGCGGTCCAAGCCACCGCCGATCCAGCGGCGTTTGACCGGGCGTTCCCCGACATGCGTCCGACGTTGCATTTGCTCAAGCCATTCGTTGGCCACACCATTGGAGCCAGCGGTTTGTTAGAAAGTGTGATTCTGGCATGTTTCCTGCGTGACGGCAAATTGCCATGCAACCGCTCCGGGTTGCACGCGCCACACGGCTATGTGTTGCCCGAGACAATCCTTGAAGCCACCGGACCCGTATATAAACTCGCTCACGGCATGGGCGGCCACAACTCCTTAATCGCAATCCAACCCTCATGAATCCTTCAATCTCATTAGAAGTCTCCGTCGATGATCAACGCCTGGATGTGTTCGAGGCGAAGCGTCGCTTGCGCAGCTATCCGGTTTCCACCGGCACCAAAGGCGTGGGCTTTGCTGTGGGCTCTTTTCGCACGCCACTGGGGCGATTTCGGGTGCTGGAGAAGCTCGGCGCGGGTGCCGAACCGGGCACGGTCTTTCGCTCAAGAGTGGCTTGCGGCATCTGGCAGCCGGGCGATGTGGTGACTGATGATTTGGTGCTCACCCGCATCCTTCGCTTGGATGGCATGGACCCCGAGAATGCCAATACTCTCGAGCGCTGCATCTATATCCATGGCACCAATCGCGAGGATCTCATCGGGCGTCCGGCAAGCCATGGTTGCATCCGATTGCTCAATAAGGATATGCTTGAGTTATTTGAGTTGGTGTCTCCAGGTGCCGAGGTTTTTATTCATCCGCCCCACCAGTGCCGGGGCAAACTCATCTTCCTGGATTGCGATTCAACCCTCTCCAAAATTGAGGGGATTGATGAGTTGGCACGAGTGCGCGGTCCCGAGGTCTATGCCGAAGTTGTGGCCCTCACGCATGCCGCTATGAATGGCGAAGTGCCCCTTGATGAGGTGTTTGCCCGCCGCATGAATATCATCCGTCCAGACCGGGCGGCGTGCGAACAGGTCGCTGCGCTCTATGTGGCCGCACTCACGCCAGGCGCTCCCGAGTTGATCCAACAACTCAAGACACATGACTGGCTGCCAGTGATTCTCTCCGGTGGCTTCGCTCCTCTCATCGCTCCCTTGGCCCGGCACCTTGGCATCGATCATCTGGAAGCTGTGCCACTCGAATTGGATGCGTCTGGCAACTATGCCGGCTATGGTAAGAGCTATCCTACCACCCGCAATGGCGGCAAAAACCAGATCATCCGCGAGTGGCGGCAAGCCATCTTGCCCCAGCGCGTGGCCATGATGGGTGATGGCATGTCCGATTTGGAAACCCTGCCAGACGTCGATGTGTTCATCGGCTTCGGCGGTGTCATCGCTCGTCCCCGCGTCAAACAGGGGGCTCAACATTGGATCGATAACATGACTGATTCACAGACTCTGCTTGCTATGCTCGATGGCTATTAGCATGTTATCTCGTGAATCCATCCTGTTATCAATTACTTTGAAAATGTGTAACTTTTCTCTTGTGAAACTTAATTGCCCTGATATGTTCCCCGCGACATGAGTGCAATTCCAAAGAAAACTACTACCAAGGGCATCCGATATACTGACGCCCAGAAACAAGAAGTCATCAATTTCGCTAACAAGTGGAATGCTGACAAAGGCCGGGGCGGACAAGCCGAAGCCGCGAGAAAATTTGGCACCTCGGTGCTTACGGTCGCCGGTTGGCTCAAGGCCGGTGCAGAACCCAAGGCTGCCAAGGCCGCCGCTCCTGCCAAGGCACCCAAGATTGTGAAGATCGTGAAGGTCGTGAAGGTTGCCAAGGTTGCCAAAGCCGCCGCCACACCTGCGGTCAAGCAAGACGCCCCTCAAGGCAAGCGCTATACAGATGCGCAGAAGCAGGAAGTCGTTGCTTATGTGCTGGAAGTTAACACTGCCAAGGGCCGTGGTGGCTTGAGTGCCGCCGTCGCCAAGTACAACGTTTCTCCGCTGACCATCAGTGGCTGGGTCAAAAAAGCTGGCGTGGCAACCAAGGCTCCTAAAGCCGCTAAAGCACCCAAGGCTCCGAAAGCTCCCAAAGCTCCGAAGGCTCCTAAAGCCGTTAAAGCCGCAGCGCCTGTGAAGGTGGCGAAGGTGAAGGCTCCTGCCACTGGCGGCCTGAGCGCCAAGGTGGCTATCGCCATCGGCAATCAGGTTACCAAGTTGGAGAAGCAACTCACCAAGTTGAAGCTGACCATCGGTAAGCTCTAATCTTATCAAGAAAACCAAACCAATTCGATTCATACAAGCCGTCTCCCGTTCAATCGGGAGACGGCTTTTTTATGAATCTCATGGCGGGGGGGCCACTGGTATCTTGGCCACGATTTTTCGCTGTGCGGTGAATGGTCATACCTGTTAGCCCCCACCCCACGCCACCGCCACTGCTGCCGGGTTTGGGTCAACTGACAAAAAACCGTATTTTTTCTATTGCATTGGTTGGGGAAGATACTCTAGGTCAAGCGCGGCCCATCTATAGGGTCATTTGCGTTGTTAACCGAGTTGATTGATCCCGCCATGTCTGAAACCATCTCCTATCCCCAAGTCTGCCAGATGCTATTGGCCGCCGTCGAACAAATCCGCGCCAACCACGAACAACTCTCCCGCCTCGACGCCGCCGTGGGCGATGGCGACCACGGCAGTACCATCCTGCGCTGCATGGAAGCTGTCTCAAAGGCCATAGCCGATGCTCCCGGTAACGAGCTCAAACCGCTACTCGCCAAAATCTCCTGGGATGTGATGGACTGCGATGGAGGATCGACCGGTCCCCTGCTTGGCTCGTGGTTCATGGGCATGAGCGCCGCCGCCGGAGAAGCCGCCGAGCTCGACTGCACAGCGCTGGTGGCGATGATGAACGGCGGTATTCTCAAACTCGCCAAGCAGAGCCGCGCGGTCGTCGGTGACAAAACCATGATGGACGCGTTCCTGCCTGCGCTTGATGCGCTGTTAGCCGCCGCTCCTTCGGGCGACATCCGCCTGGCTCTCCGGCAAGCCGCCGCCGCCGCCGCCGAAGGGGCCGAGGCCACCAAGCAATTTCGCGCCAAATTCGGCCGTGCCCGCAACCTCGGCGAACGGGTCATCGGCCACGTCGATCCCGGCGCTGTGTCCGTTTCCCTTATATTCAAGGGCTTTAGCGAGGCGCTTTGAACCACTCACCTAAACTAACACACCAACACCATGGCTGAACTAGACAACACCAAGGATGCCAACGATTATGGCATCGGCATCCCCGTCAAACAACATCCGTTTTTCCTCAAGGGCCTGGAGCATGCCGACTGGGGCATCAAGGATCGTTTGAGCCGCATCTTCAACCCGACGTCCGGCAACACCGTGATGCTCGCCTTCGACCACGGCTATATCATGGGCCCCACGTCCGGACTGGAACGCATGGATCTGACAATCACCCCGCTCATCGAATACGCCGATTGCATCATGTGCACTCGCGGCGCATTGCGCTCGATCGTGCCGCCCACATCTAATAAGCCGGTTTCGCTCCGATATTCTGCCGGCACCACCGTGCTCACCGATCTTAACGACGAGTGCCTCCTCGATATTGAGGACGCCATCCGCGTTAATGCTTCGGCGCTGGCCATCATGGTTGCCATCGGCAGCAAATACGAGGCCGTCACTATCAAGAACTTGATCCGCACCGCTGATATGGGCGCAAAATACAGCATCCCCACTCTCGGCGTAACCGCTGTTGGCAAGGAACTCGTCCGCGATTCCCGCTACCTCGGGCTGGCCAGCCGCATCTGTGCGGAAAACGGCGCTACCTTCGTCAAAACCTACTATTGCGAGACTGGCTTCGAGCAAGTGGTGGCCGCCTGCCCGGTACCCATCGTCATCGCCGGCGGAAAAAAACTTCCCGAGGACGAAGCCCTCGAGTTCGCCTACCAGGCAATCCAACAGGGGGCTGCCGGGGTCGATATGGGCCGCAACGTGTTCCAGTCCGATCACCCGATCGCCATGATCCAAGCCGTGCGTGCCGTCGTCCACGACAAACTCACCCCTAAGGACGCCTTCGACCTCTACAACACGCTCAAACACCAGCATTAGCCCGAGCCCGGCACGCATCGGCCAAAATGCAAATTTTTTTCTATTGCGTTGGGCTGCTGTCTGACTAATCTGCTGCCGAAAGGTGGCCGTGTGGTTGGGCTATCTGAGGGGCTGGGTGTGAGCGTCGGCCCCGTCACACATGACCACAAACCAACAAATCAACATGAATATGACCCGTCGCAACCACCTGCAACTGCTGGCCGCCGCCGCAGGCACCGCCGCACTGGGCAGTGCCCTGAGCTTAGCCAAGGAGATCCCCACCACCATGAACCCCAAGAAAGTCACCCTACCGAAATACAAGAACGCCGACTTCTATGTGGACGGCAAGTTCCAACCGGAAGTCGCCAAAAAGGCCTACCTCGATATGATGGCAGCCCACGGCTACGACATCCATCTCGAAAACGAGAAAAAATGGGCTTCCCCATTTTGGTACACCGATTTCGGTCTCGGCGATTTTGTCAATGTCGGCATGGGCGGCGTGTTCTGGGTCAATTCCCAAGAAGCCAATTACTTTGCCCATGAGATATTCCTCCTGCCGGGCCAGATGATCGTCGAGCACGGCCACACCGAGACGGACAAGGGCAAAGCCAAAATGGAAAGCTGGCATCCGCGCAACGGCAGCATTTATTGCTTCGGCGAGACCGGCGGTGATATCCCGGCTGGCGTGGTCCTGCCCAAGAGCCAGGAGAAGTTTATCACAGTGAAGAAATGCACCGAAGTGAAGGCCGGCGACATCCTCGCGCTCAACCGCCTCACCGCCAAACACTTCATGATGGGTGGCCCATCCGGTGCCATCGTCGCCGAATACGCCAGCTTCCATGACGGTGCCGGCCTGGTCTTCACCAATCCCGATGTGAAGCTGTAATTGATCCACCCACAGCGACCCCGCATGAAAAAGGAATTTCACCACATCGGTATTCCCACGTCCGAGCCCCGGCCTAACGAGATCTATCTGGAAAGCATCCAACTCTACATCACCGATGCGACCCAAAGCCCGCATCGCATCGAGTGGACGCGCGCCGAGCCCGATTGCCCGTTCCCCGAGGTGCTCAAGACCACCGCTCACGTGGCCTACAGCGTGGACAATCTGGAAGAAGCCATCGCAGGTCACGAGGTCATCTGGGCACCCTTCGAGCCCCTGCCCGGCATCCGCTGCGCCTTCATCCTTGATGACGGCGCGCCGGTTGAATTCCTTGAGTTTGCCAAGTAAGCAACCCCCAATGCATTTACCATTATGGCTATGAAGAAATTTATCAATGACCCCAAAGACCTCACCAAAGAGCTGCTTGAGGGGTTCGCCATCGCTCACGGCGATATCGTCACCGTCAAGTCCGACAAAATCGTCTGTCGCGCCAAGCCCAAGCCGGCCAGCAAGGTCGCCATCGTTACCCTCGGTGGCGCTGGCCATGAGCCCGCACTCAGCGGCTTTGTAGGGGAAGGCGCGCTGGATTTCAGCGTCGTCGGCGACATCTTCGCCGCACCGGGACCGCCCAAGGTATTGGAAGCGCTGCGCCTCGCCAAGCGCGATGCTGGCATCCTCTTCGTCGTGCTCAATCACGCCGGCGACGTCATGAGCGCCGACATGGCCGCCGAGATGGCTGACCAGGAAGGGATCCTCTATCGGAAAATTGTGACCCACGAGGACATTGCGCCGGGTGCCGACGCTCCGGCCGAAGACAAGCGTGGCTTGGTCGGCTGTTGCCCGTTATACAAGGTTGCTGGAGCAGCGGCGGAAGCCGGCAAAAGCCTCGACGAGGTGTATGCCATCGCCAGCCGCTTCAATGATAACATGGCCACTCTGGCAGTGGCCATGCGCACCGCCACCCATCCAGCCAGCGGCCAGACCATCTTCGAACTTGCCGAGGATGAAATGGAAGTCGGCATGGGCCAGCACGGCGAGGCCGGCACCGGTCCTAGCAAAATCCTCAGTGCCGACCAGACTGCCGAGTTGATGTGTTCGCGGCTGGTTGCCGCTGTTAAAGCCAAAGCAGGCGACCGCCTTCTTTTGGTCATCAACGGTGCTGGTGCCACCACGCTCATGGAGATGTATATCGTGTTGCGTGGCTGTAAAAAGTACCTCGACACCCAGGGCATCAGCATCGCCGCATCTCATTGCGGCGAATGGCTCACGGTGCAGGAAATGGCCGGGTTCCAGATGTTCGCCGCCAAAATGGACGACGAGTTGCTGGAATACTACAACGCTCCTTGCCAGACACCGGCTCTGACGGTTAGGTAAGAAGTTGGCCTCAGCGAAATGCGGGGGCACCGTCTCAGTAAAATCAATCGTCATGCGGTTACGGGCTTAATTGCTCACGTGGGACGAAAATGGGGATAAATGATATTTGATACAATTGAGTTGCTGATTTCGTACCGGCAACTTCCGAAGCTCCGGCTTGGGGGAAATCCCCATTCCGGAGCAACTGTGTTTACTAAAAAACGTCTATGAAAAATCTGAAGTCAATGATTGGCAAAGCCGCTGTGCTGGCTTTGATAGGAACTGCGACTGCCAGCAGCAACTTGTTGGCGGCAACGTCACAGGTGAAGCTCGGTCCGTGGCACACGAGCGGCCCCTTGAAGGCGCAGGCATTTGCTGATGGGTTCTTCCCGGAAAAGGGGATTGATCTGGCGGCCAAAGCTGCGGACGGCAAGGCCCTGTGGACGGCACATCCTGAATGGAGCGACGGCAAGGCCCAGGAATTGCCCGCCGACGGGCGGGTCTCGACCTATCTGTTCCGGACGCTCACGGTTGAGAAACCGGCCCAAGCGTCAGTGAGTCTCGGCAGCGATGATGGACTGGAAGTCTGGCTCAACGCCAAGAAACTCCTCTCGCAAGACGTCGCTCGCGGCGTCTCACCGGATAGCGCCATCGTGATCCTCGACCTCCAAGCCGGCGAAAACAAGTTGCTGCTCAAAATCCACAATCAAAGCGGAAGTCATGGGTTCTACTTTGCGCTTGGGGCTAGCCAGACCCGCCTTGCGCCTGCCAGCGCCAAGGAGTTTCCGGTGCTGCGCGGCGTGCCAACCACCCGCGACGCGCTCGAAGATATGGTCGCCACCAACGGTGCCAAATTCCCCAAGGGCAGGGAGTTGCTAGCCCGCCTCGCCGAGTTGGAAAAATCCATCAAGGACGCGGAAACCGCCTTGGCTGCCGGTGATCAGGGGGCCAAACAACGCATCCAGGAACTGGCTAACACGTTTGCCACCTTCCAGCGCGATGCCTTGCTCGCCAACCCCGTGATCGATTTCGACAAAATGCTGCTGGTCAAACGCAGCGCTAACAACCTCGAACTCCCGCAAAACTGGCAATCCAACGCCTCCATCGGCAAACAGTGCGATAACGAAATCGACGTGCTCTCCCCAATCGGCCCGCAGGGCACACTCACCACCCTCCTGAAGCCCGAAAACCATGGCTTTGTGGGCGATATGAAACTGGATTTCGGCGGCGACAAGCTGCTGTTCTCGATGCCCGGCAAAAATGACCGCTGGCAGGTCTGGGAAATCAAGGCCGATGGCAGCGGACTTCGCCAGGTGACCCCGGGCGATGAACCCGATGTGGACAACTTCGAACCTTGCTATCTGCCCAGCGGCCAAATCCTCTTCACCTCCACCCGCGGCTTCCAGGGTGTGCCCTGTGTGGGCGGCGGCGACCCAGTGGCCAATATCTGCAAAATGAATGCCGATGGCACAGGCATCCGCCAGTTGTGCTTCGATCAGGACCAGGATTGGTGCCCGACCGTGCTCAATGATGGCACCGTCCTCTACACCCGCTGGGAATACTCTGACACCCCTCATTACTTCACCCGCATCCTCTTCCGCATGAACCCGGACGGCTCCGGCCAGATGTCCTACTACGGTAGTAATTCCTATTGGCCTAACTCGTTCTTCTATGCCAAACCCGTGCCTAACCACCCAACCAAACTCATCTCCGTCATCTCCGGCCACCACGGCGTGCCTCGCATGGGCGAATTGATTTTGTTCGACCCCGCCAAGGGCCGCTTTGAGGCCGATGGTGTGGTGCAACGCATCCCCGGTGCCGGCCAGGAAGTCAAACCCATCGTGGCTGACGGCCTCTGCGATGGCTCGTGGCCAAAGTTCCTGCATCCCTATCCGCTCAGCGACAAGTACTTCCTGGTCTCCAGCCAACTCACTCAAGGTGCCAAATGGGGCGTCTATCTCGTGGATGTGTTCGACAACATGACCCTCATCAAGGAACAGGACGGCTTTGTCATGTTTGAACCCATCCCTCTGCGCAAGTCCACCCGCCCACCGGTCATTCCCGACCGCGTCGATCTTACCAAAACCGATGCCACTGTCTATCTGGCAGACATCTATCAGGGACCAGGGCTCAAGGACGTGCCGCGCGGCACCGTCAAGAAAATGCGCCTCTATGAACCCCACTTTGCCTATCAGGGCATGGGCGGCCATATCAATGTGGGCATCGACGGCCCGTGGGACGTCCATCGGATCCTCGGCACCGTGCCGGTGGAGGCCGACGGCTCGGCCAGCTTCAAGGTGCCGGCCAACACGCCGATTGCGGTTCAACCGTTAGACGCGGAAGGCAAGGCGATCCAGTTGATGCGCAGTTGGTACACGGCGATGCCTGGTGAGAGTTTCTCATGCATTGGTTGCCACGACACCCAGAACGCGATCCCTCCGAGCAAGCCCACCCTTGCCAGCCAGCGGCCGGCCTCTCCCATCACC
>Ga0118677_10009530_pt1 | contig 15145 bp, 14 predicted proteins | sample AliMusrvi5mmetaG_FD_86154 | JGI IMG/M metagenome (GOLD analysis project Ga0118677, IMG submission 86154)
TCGGCAAGTCCGTCAGCATGCATTCCCCTCGTCAACACGATCCCGCTGAGCACAATAAGCGCAGCCGAAAGTTCATTCCAGCCTGAACAATAGCCTGCATACCCGATAGCAACCTGAAGAATACCGAGGAGCAACCCCACAACCGGAAACCAGAAAAGCGAATTGCTGAAGTTTGCGGTATCCTTTCCGGGAACAGGCAGCACCGTCAGGGTTCTCAACGCTGTCACAAGTCCGCTCAGCATTTACTGCTCTTCACTTTTTTCGCTGACATGAGCGCCACTGAAGGTTGCCATTTCATTATAGATTTTCACAGCCGCCTCTATAAGCTGTATGGAGAGCGCCGCACCGGTACCCTCACCGAGACGGAGATCAAGGTCAAGAATCGGTCGGACGCCAAGCTTCTGCATAACCGCCCTGTGCCCCTGCTCATTAGAGAGATGGCTGAAAAACAGATAGTCATCAACCGCAGGAGAGAGCTTAAGCGCTACAACTGCTGCAGACGAAGAAATAAATCCGTCAACAACTACAGGGACTTTGCATGATGCCGCACCAAGAATAAACCCGGCAATTCCTGCAATTTCGAACCCGCCAAGCGCCGCAAGCGTCCCGAAAGGAGTTGCTATACGCGAAGCATTAACCTCAATAGCCTTCTTGATAACCCCGATTTTATGCTTCAAGCGCTCATCATCAATACCGGTACCCCTGCCGGTGATACTCTCAACCGGAATATCAAGCAAAACAGAATAGAGAGCGGTTGCCGGAGTGGTATTGGCTATGCCCATCTCCCCTGTCCCGAGAATATGATAGCCGGCTTCATAAGCCTCGACAGCAAGCTCTGCACCATAGAGAAGGGCCTGCAAGGCGTCATCTTCCGTCATAGCAGGTCCGACGGCCATATTCTGGCTGCCCGGCTTCACCTTTCTGTTAACAAGTCCCGCCACATCAGCAAAATCATGGTTCACGCCCATATCCACAACATCAAGATCAACACCCGCATGACGCGTCAATACATTAATTGCGGCACCACCATTGATCATATTATAGACCATCTGCGGTGTAACCTCAGCCGGAAAAGCAGAGACTCCTTCAGCAGCAACCCCATGGTCGGCAGCAAAACAGCAGATCTTCTTTCTGGAAAGCACAGGCTTCAAAGAGCCTCTTGCCAGAACATATTTCAAAGCGATCTCCTCAAGGCGGCCAAGACTCCCCTGCGGCTTTGTAAGATCATCAAGATGAGCCTGCGCCGCCACTGAGAGCGACCGGTCAACAGGTTTAATACTATTCAAAAGCTCCTGCAACTCTTTCTGCATAATGTGGTTACAAATAAATGTTATCGTTTGTCCAACTACTTCAGCCTGACGGAGAGACCACTGCAAAGGAGATAAGCCTCTGTTGCTATTGAGGCTACCCTCTGGTTAACTATACCGGCTATATCGCGAAACCTTCGGGCCATGGGATTTTCAGGCACAATACCCATGCCAACCTCATTGGAAACAAGGATAATATCGCAGGGAGGCGTCCGCAACACTTCAAGGAAACACTCTATCCTTTTGTTGATCTCATGCTCATCCTCAAAAAAGTGCATAAGATTGCCGGCCCACACTGTTAAACAGTCAAGCAGAACAATCTCACTCCCGTCGGGCAGATTCCGGAGAGCACGCTCAGGATAAAGAGGCTCCTCAATCGTTATAAACCGCTCCCCCCGTTCCTCCCTGTGCTTTCCGATCCGGCTCTTCATTTCATCATCAAACGGCTCAGCCGTTGCCAAAAAAATCTTTTTCTCATACCGGGCCGCCAGCTGCAAGGCAAAAGAGCTTTTACCGCTACGCGCGCCACCGGTCACATAAAAAACATTGCTCATGAGTGTCGTTAATCATTTAGCCCTTGAAAACGGAAATACCATGCCAAGGCCATTAATTAACAAAAATATTCTCAACTCACCACGGCCCGTTCGGCACATTCGAGGTGAAATAATCATCCAACAACAGGGAAGGAAAATCCGGATAAGATAGATAAGCGGCAAAAGGAACCGAGGAGTGACCAAAGAAGAATAAATTATGTTTCTTCTTTGGTCAATGAGTCAGTAAAAAAACAGCCAATATTTACTTTGCCTGTGAAGCCACAAGGAAAGGGCTTTCATGTTCAAACAGAATACTTTTATTGCTATGCTCTTTTTCCGTCGAAGAATTATTGGCAACGTTACGGTATATGTCGCTGTTTGCTGCTGCTGTTTTATGAGTAGTGTCGCGAAACAAAAAGAAATAGCTCAATAAACCTACAACCACAACCCCGCCGACAATTAACCCTGTGCTGCTCGAATTACTTGTTGAACTGCTGCCTGAGTCACTTGTTGTTGACGTAATATGCTGATCGTTGCCTTCGCCTGATTCAGCATTTGTTTTCACTGGACTGAACGTTAAGCCGATAACCATTGCAAGAACTATTGCAACGCTTTTTGTAAATAACCGAGAGGGTTCCATAGCCGTATCTCCTTTAATTTTTGAACATTATAGATTTTCTCAAGCTCAAAGCAGGAACAAACCCATCCACAACCTTGCCGCTGGAATGCCGACAAATGTATTGCCACAAGAGATGGGTTTGTTGGATCCTGACTTTTTACGGAGTCAACAACGTACAACACACAGGAAATATTATAATGCCTCAACGGCTAAGAAAGTATTAAGCGAAGCTTAAAATATGCTTAAAAATTCAACAGCTATTTTTTGCGGAAAATCAGAGATCCATATTGATATCAACGGAAGCGGTTTTTCCATCAGCAATAGTGAACCTGCCATCGTGCTCGCTCAATGCGGCATATTGATTATCAGTTACGATAACCCAGGCCGTCATCTCAGGGTGTACATTGCAGAGCACATGAACCGCGCCGGGCTGGGAGGATAAAAATTATTTGGAGATATAGCGACTACAAAAATCGACAGGAATTTAAAATTCCAGGCTTAAGCCCGCTTCTAATCCATTAGAGCTGTATCCGCTCGCCCTCTGGCAGATATAGTCAGCATAGGCAATCACACGTTTCCCGACATTCATCATCACTCCTGCGCTTCCAGTCAATACATGCTGGACAGGTTGAGAGGAGTAGGTTGAAAATGAATCACTCCAACCGTTCATAGAGGCTGTAACTGCCTGCCGATCAATTCTCTTTTCATAAGCCCATCCTATCGAGATGCCGGGCGTAATTTTTTGTTGATCTTTCAACACAACTACCCTCTCAAGCCTCAGTACTGCCTGTGTATGAAATGCTTGACTTTGAGCATCCGAAACGTTGAAATCAAGACTTCCGGCACCGGTTTCTCTAAACCCGCCTCTTGACTGGTAAAGATATCCCATCGAGGCACTGGGAATCAGCCTCAACAAACCTGCATGCATTAAAGCGCCGCCACGCAGGCTGCAATCGGCATTCCATCCCTTATAACTGGCATTTGCAGTTCTGGAAAGAGCAGCAAGAGGTGAGGTTGAGGAACTATACTGGGAGGGCTGATAGAAGGTCCCGATATGAATATTCCGGACACTGTTGCCATCGGCACTACCTCCACTGACTGCGACCTGCAGAAAAGCATCATCTAACATCAGAGCCGAATAGGCCGCAATACGATAATAATCAGCAGCAGCTCTTCCGCCATTGTCACTCCAGGTAACAGCTCCCTTAAGCCAACCAAGAGATATGCCTGAAAATGCATTTGTGGAAGTTTTTGTATCTGCCCCGATAATTACACCATCGACATCACCGTCAAAACCCTCTGCAGAATAGTGCTGATAGCTACGGAATGCTTTAGACCAGAACCCCGGCAGGGATTCATGAAAAACAAGCTGGTCAATCCTGCCGTCAATGGCCTGATTTTGCATAAGCACTGCCCGGACACCGGACTCTGCGAGGTTATCAAAACAAGCCGGGCTGATACTCTTCAGAGCACTGTTAAACAGCTCAGAACTTGCAGGGTTATAGAGAACATCAAGAGAGTTGTATATCGACTCCATATCGGACCAGGCTTCCGGAGTGTGAGCCACAAGGTATGCGCCGACTGTATAGAGGTTTGGTGTGCCTGCCATGCTTTGGTACAACAACACACCATTACTGACCGGCTGAGCGTTGAAAAACGTTGTGTATGGACCGCTGTAGGATTGCGATTGCTGTCCCCCTCCCGCTCCCCATCCTTCAATCGGACCTGCTATTCCGGTATACAACGATGCTCCAGTGGTGGCCAGTCCAAGAGTCATCATGGTCGGGGTATTTGGAAGGGCGAACAGGTCACGGATCTGCTGAGCATTCATCCCTCGAACAGTGCTTGACCTCATAACCCAGCTGCCCTCCTGCCTTGAAGAATTCTGCGCTGCCGTCGGGTTATAAAATCGAACAAAAAACTGGGGAGTTGTTGTTTTGATATTGGTCACACTTGTAGCTGTATCCCAAGGGCCTTTACCTGCGCTGTAGAGTGCGTTCAAAACCGCAGGATCCAGGAGATACGGGTCATTTTGAGTTCCAATGGGCTGCACAAGGGTACGCCAGTCTGCTGCATCTGCAATGGAAAAAAAACCTGTCCATGTAAAAAAGAGAAGAAAATGCAGGAGAACATATCTGCAACCTTTCCATCTTTGACTTATTTTCATAGCACACCTCCCTTAATCAATTAATCACAGGAAACATGACAATGCATAAACCACGACCATGGATAAATACAGTATAACAACACCCACCCCCCTAAAGTCCTGAAATGCCGTTTAATGTTCTTGAGTCTGTTCCTCACGATATATTGATAATTTTAGGCTGGCACCTCTTTCTTGGGTGAATCACCCTCGCAGTATACCTGAATAAACGCCGGAAATCCTGACCTGCACGCCACAGTCTTTATGCCCGACATGAAGTTTTCAGCAGAGAAATCGCTGCATAGTATTGCAGGAAGAGTCAAAATCGTTTTGTGAAAAGATTTCCAGGGTCATAACCCTCGATGCCTCATTCTCTTCCGTCATTGCCTTCATCACCATATCCAGCGCTTCAGGCTTCATTGACTGGAGAGAGTGATGATCCTTTCCATCGAGAGTCCCGTGCATATGAAGCACTTTTGCTTTGTGGAGATATCGCTCCAGATAGAGGCCGGTCGGAAACCCGTAATACTCAAGATGACCGACATCAAGCGTGACGGAGAGACCCGACTCTTCGACCACAGGCCATACAAGCTCAAACGGATAGTTCAGATTTTCAACACAAAACAACGATGCGGCTTCGTCAGTTCCGGCTAAAAGCATCAATATTGAATCGCGCAGCGCATGAAGAAAGTTGCTCTTCTCTTCAGAGTTGAATCCATTGATATCAATACCAGGCCCTGCCTCGAAATGCATGACATAGGCTGATTTCGGGATATTGCGAGTCAGCTCGATAATCTTCAGGCACTTCCTGACCGAGCGCTCCCGTTCCGCTCTGTCAACATGGCCCAGATAAACATCGAGCGGCAGATGTACCGAATAGGTCAGAGAGAATTCACTCGCAATATCCGCAAGCTTCTGCATATCAGCGGGAGAAGGAAGATTGCTGAACTCATCCGACTCAAACAGGACCAGCTCAATATCGTCAACCTTATCTTTAAGGAATTCAACATTGGGTATAATATCAGCTGGAATAATATAGGAGGTGGTTCCGAAACGAAAGGGAAAACGCTGTTTACAAGTCATTACTGTCCGCTGTGAGAGTGTTGCTGGAGTTGAAGCATAAGTTCCTGTATGGATTGCCAGCCGATGGCTCCATCCGTCAGTAATCCGTTTACCAATTGAAGGGCAGCTTTGCCTTCTGTATAATCACGATCAGCTATACCTTTGGCGAGCAGAACGGTTTTGCCTCTTTTCAGGGCTTCACTGGCCAGCTGAAGATTCACAAGGTTGCCTGAGCCTATCGGCACCTGACTGAGTATAACATTATCAGCTTTATCAATCATTTTCAGCGCTTCGGCTATCGCTTCATTACCAACCGGTGAAAAAGGCTGTTCAAGCACAACCTCAATATTAAGAGCCCTTGCTGCTTCCGCATCGGAATCAAGACGGTTGAGCACCCCTGTTGTGACCTCGTAGCCCTCGATTAGCAGCCTTCGATAAAGCTCAATGCCGCTTCCGCCGCCGGCAATAACATGAACACTCCTGTTCAGCTTTTTACGCCGGTTCAAACTGTCAACTGCTCCCGATACCTGCAGGTTGCCGGTATAAGGATCCTGCTGAACACGAAGATCACAATTGTAGACTGAGCTGAGCAAGTCTGGCATCAAAACTGCAGCAGGTATACCGGCCTTTATAAGCCGGCCTGAGTCCATAAGCAGAAAGCGGTCGGAAATGCTTGCAGATAGCGAAAGGTCATGGCTCACCAGAAGGATGGTCATCTGCTTTTCACGATTCAGATTCATAAGAATCTGCAGCACCTCCTGACGGTGGTTGATATCAAGGTGAGATATTGACTCATCGAGCATGATGATTTTAGGATCCTGGGCAAGAACCATTGCAAGGGCAACGCGCTGCTGCTCTCCGCCGCTCAGTTCCGTGAAATAGCGATCCCGGAGACCAAAAACATCGGTGTAGATCATCGATCGTTCGACAAGGTCATGATCACTGGATGATAAGGCACCCCATCGTCCCATCGAGCTGATCCTGCCATTCATGACAATCTGGAGGACCGTAAAGGCCATGGGTGACTCAATTTTCTGGGGAACAACGCCAAGCAATGAGGCACGAACTGCGGGTTTTATGCGGTGCACATCCTGACCAAACAGCTCAACAACTCCTGACAAAGGTTTCAGAAGCGCCGCGGCAGTTTTAAGTAACGTACTTTTTCCACAGCCGTTCGGGCCGATAAGAGATACAAACTCCCCCTCCATGACGCTGAATGAAACATTATCCAGCACCTTACGGTGTTTATATCCGGCGGAAACCTCACGGAAGGTCAAAGCAGCTTGTTCCATACTATGCAATCCAGGCCTGTTTCATTCTCCGCTGCAGAATAATGAGAAAAAAAGGCCCCCCTGCAAGAGCGGTTACAACACCGACCGGGATCTCTATCGGGGCCAGAATGGTGCGCGCAAGAGCATCGCACACGACAAGGAATGTCCCTCCGCCAAGAGCTGCAAGAGGCACAAGCTTCCGGTTATCAGGGCCGAAAAATGCACGCATGACATGGGGAACAATCAGACCTACAAACCCGATCATGCCGGAAAGAGAGACAGCTGTTGCCGCAAGCAGTGTAGCAAACAGCAAGCCGGCAACGAGCACACGATCGGCATGCAGTCCCTGATAATGAGCCATCTCGCGACCAAGCGCAAGGGCGTTGAGACGCGGGGAAAGCAGCCAGATTCCACCAAGTCCCCCAAGAATCAGGGCCGCTGATAACAGCTGCTGACCGGAAGAGACCGGCTGCAGGCTGCCAAGCATCCACCAGATAACATTGTGCATCCCTTCAACGCTTGCCGTTGAGACAAGAAACATGATAACGCTCGAACATATAGAGCTCACGATAACACCGCTGAGAATAAGACTGTAGACTGAAGGATGACCGCTTGAACCCTGGCTTGCAATTCCGTAGACCAGCATCAGCGTCAGGACTGCTGCAATAAACGCCACAACAGGAAGCCCGAGTGTCACAAAGAGTCCAGACCCACCAAGAATGCTGAGTGTTGCCCCGAGACCGGCCCCGCCGCTTACACCGAGAACATAGGGCTCAGCAAGAGGATTACGCAGGAGAGCCTGAAAAACCACACCGGATGCTGACAGGGCGGCACCGGTCATCATACCCATCAGGAGACGGCTGAAACGGAGTGAAAGAATCGCACTGCCGGATGGTGATTGCAGATCGGGAATACCTATACCGGAAGGGCCGAGAAGCATCGAGAGAGCGAGGAGTAACAAGACCGCTGCAAAAAACAGAACAATCCTGAGCCCTGCTCTTATTCGGCTTCGGCCGGTAAAGCTGTTATCACGGCATATTCCGGAATCGTTCATACCCATCAGTTTTCAACGCCCTTCATTGCCGCAATCCCCTGTTCAAAGCCATGTTTGATCATTGTCATCTCAGTAACAGTATCGGCAGCGGCAATAAGCGCCTCAGGAGCATTCCTGCCGGTCACCACTACAATCTTGCCATCCTCGCTTGAACGAAGAGCTTCAAGAAGAGGCTCGAGGGGAATAAGGTTCTGACTCAGCGCAAAACAGAGTTCATCGAGCAGCACAAAGTCGTAATCCGGTGAAAAAAGAGCTGCTATCGAGGCGTCCAGTCCTTTTCGGGCTGCGATTCTGTGCTGCTCCATAACCGGACTGTCAGGATCCCTCGGAAGAAACCCCTTGCCGAACTGTTCCCACTCTACCCCGGGAAGATGACTGAAAAACTTCTGTTCACCCACAGCATCATCAGATTTAACAAACTGTATCACCCTGACCCGCATACCATGCCCCAGAGCTCTTGCCAGCATTCCGAATGCCGCAGTACTTTTTCCCTTACCGTTTCCTGTAAAAAGCAGAATCCTTCGTTTTTTCATGATATATGAGTTAAAAAACGATCATGGTGTTATTAGATTGCAAAAAATATCATCATTCCATGTTGCAGGATTGTTCACAATATATGAGGCAATGGTTTGATACGATTGTTCATCACGAATGATATGTTCATGATAATTGCGCTGCCACAATTTCGCGTTGAATGGTTGCCAGCCAAAATTTTTAATCCCGCGAATATATGCAACAGTAGTTATTGATTTGAATGCATCCAACATATCCCCAACCGTTTTGTCTGCGATCCCCGTCGATAACATTTGGTTGGATTGCACGGCATTGGTTTGTTGATTTGAATAAATCCCGATTTTGTTTCCCATCCCCGTAGGGGCAATCCCTTGTGGTTGCCCTATATGTGGTTGCCCTGTTTCCGATTCATTTTCATCGTTGCCCATCATTTTGTTTTGGGCGACCACAAGGGTCGCCCCTACGGGGATGATTTGCAATATTCCGTGAAAATGATTGGGCATTACAATAAATTCGTGCAATTCAATGTTCGTAAATCTATTGGTTAATTCATGCCATTGGGTTTCTATCATTTGTCCGGCATCATTCAATATCATTTCGCCATCCGCAATATTCCCAAACATAGATGCCCTGTCCTGACAACATATTGTCACAAAATATGCACCTGCCTGCGAATAATCGTATTCCTTCAATCGTGTTGACCGTCGATGATATGTATTTGGGTTGTATGGCATTGGTTTATTGATTTGAATGCGTCAAACATATCCCCAATCGTTGTTTTGCAATCCCCGTACGGGCAATCGTGGTTGACCTGTTTCCGGTTTATTGTCATGGTTTTGGGCGACCACAAGGGTCGCCCCTACGGACCGTTGTTGATATTTATTTGGATTGTAGAACATTGATTTATTCCTATTCGGGTTATTCATTTGAATGCGTCAAACATATCCCCAATCGTTGTTTTGCAATCCCCGTACGGGCAATCCCTTGTGGTTGACCTGTTTCCGGTTTATTGTCATGGTTTTGGGCGACCACAAGGGTCGCCCCTACGGGCCGTTGTTGATATTTATTTGGATTGTACGGCATTGGTTTGTTGAATTGAATACATCACCATTTTGTTTCCCATCCCCGTAGGGGCAACCCTTGTGGTTGCCCTATTTCCGATTGCCCTGTTTCTGGTTTATTAAAAAAAATGCCTGATCCCCATACCTGCACCGAGAAAGAGCACGGCAGTCATCCACATCAGCGCTATGCTCTGGCGGATGACAAGCGGCGTGCACTCGCCCGGCTTTACGCCGAGGAGCGGTGCCTGATAGACAACTCCGCCATAACTTCGTTCCCCGCCCAGTGTCACGCCGAGGGCGCCGGCAAATGCTGATTCAGGGTAGCCCGAGTTGGGACTTGCGTGAAGCCTCGCTCCCCGGAAAACCGCCTTGAACGTATCAAAAAACTTGAGCTTGCCGATAGCCGCCGCTACCGCTATAGTCAACACGGTCAATCGCGCAGGAAAGTAGTTGGCAATATCATCCAGCCTTGCTGCGGCCCATCCGAACTCAAGATAGCGGTCATTTTTATATCCGAACATGGAATCGAGCGTGTTGATGGCTTTATATGCTATGGCTCCAACAGGACCGAACAAGAGCGCATAGAACAAGGGCGCAGTCACACCGTCGACGGTGTTTTCGGCCACACTTTCTGTGGCTGCAAGAGCTATTCCATCTTCGTCGAGAGATGCCGTATCGCGCCCGACCATAAGGGATACCTTTTCGCGGGCCAACTCTCTGTCACCTGCTTCAAGTGCGGCCTGAACGGCTGTCGCATGGTCGCCAAGGTCCCTGAGAGCAATAGAGCTGTAGAGCAGGTAGATGCTCAGGGCGAGGCCTGCCACCCGATGCACCTGGCTTAAGAGAGTGATAAGGAGCCAGGCTGAGAATGCAGAACCTCCGACAACAACAATAACCGCCACTACACCAGCCAGACGAAGCGACAGAGTGCTGCTTCGCAGCCATGTTTCGGTTCTCTGGGCAAGCCACCCAATCCCTTTGACAGGATGAAACATCCCGCGAGGATCACCCAGGCTGAGATCAAGGGCAAATGCCAGGGGGAGAATAAACTCGTCCATAAATGCCATAACGACTCAGCTCTATATTAGTGAATCTGTTGCCTCATGCATTGCATCAAGAAAACGGTTGTTCTCGAAAGGCGTTCTGACTGCAAACCGGAAATAATCAACTTCAAGGCCGGGAAAATTCCGGCAATCGCGTACATGAATTCCTTGAGTCCCAAGATAAACAAGAAGCTCATCAAGAGAGCAGCCCCGTTGCCATTGAGCAAGAAAAAAATTTGCGGCTCCTCCTGCAAGTTTCAAGCCATCTATCATTGATAATGATGACTCTATTCTTGCTCGTTCAGAAAAAATCATTGCCCGCAGCGCTTCTTCGTAATCACCGCAACTAAGCAGCCTTACAGCAACGGACTCGGCAATGGCATTAACCGTCCAGGGCTCCTTATAGTCAAGGAGAAGAAGGATGACTTCAGGATGAGCAATCAATGCACCAAGTCGCAAACCCGGAAGCGCATAAAATTTGGTGAGCGAGTGCACCACAATGACATTTTTAAGCGCCATCACCTTATCCATCAGTGAGTTATCGGGAAACGCCGGTGTAAACTGTATAAACGCCTCGTCAACAATAAACCATTTATCAGGAAACCGGCTTGCCAGAGCCATGATGATCTCCGGCGGCACTTCCGTACCTGTGGGATTATTGGGATTTGCTGCAAAAAAAGCATCCACATTGCGCAGGCTGTCAGCAAGAGCCTCAATGCCGGGCAATGGGAATCCTTTGTCGGCCTCAAGAGGCAGAAAAACAATCTCAGCGCCGGCTATTCTTACTGCCCGTTCGTACTCATAAAAAGAGGGCGAAAGAACCATCACACGGCGAAGTCCGAGAGCCCTTGGAATAAGATAGATACCCTCAATAGCCCCGTTGAGTGAAAGCACCATGGAGCTTGTGAGAGTGAACTTTTCCTGATAATACTCCTTTATGCCCCGACCATCGATCGAAGGATAGGTCTGAAGAGCAAAATCCTCGAGCGAAAAAGTCCCGATCGGAGGAAAAACCGGACTGACATTGACGCTGAAATCAAGAAACTCCTTTCCATCTCCTGTTAAACTTTTCCGGCCCAATCCGCCGTGTTTATGAAGATAAAGGCTGCTCATACAATGGCGGGTTGATCAATTATGTCATAAACCTTATCAAGATCAAGGTGCTCCGAAAAATGTGCTGCAAGAAGCTCGTAGCTCTCCTGCGATCCTTTTTCATCTTTTTTCGCACGGTACGACGGGTCAACACAAGAGAGAAACCATTGCTTAACGGAAGGTTCGTCGAATATACCATGAAAATATGTTCCCGAAACTTTTCCGTCTGCACTTACAGCCCCGTCAACATCATCTTCCGGATTGTTATTTCGGGTGGTTACCCTCATGAATGGCCTGCATGAGCTCGAAACAATACTGCGACCCATGTGTATTTCATATCCGAAAGCCTCGCAGGTTTCACCCAAAATGACCCCTCGGGCATTTGCAAGGCATTTTTCCTGTTCGAGCACCGTGTCAACGTCCAGAAGACCAAGCGCATGGCTTACACCGGCTGCTCCTTCAACACCGTGAGGATCAGCAATACTCATCCCCAGCATCTGATAGCCGCCGCAAATGCCCATAATAATGCCTCCCTCTTCCCTGAATGCGCGGATTTCCGGTTCCCAGCCAAGAGAAAAGAGCCAGTCGAGATCACCCCGCACATTTTTCGATCCGGGAAGAATAAGTGCCTTGTAGCCTTTCAAAGATCGGGGATAATGAAGATAGTGCAGCGCAACTGCAGGGTCATGCTCAAGGGGAGAAAGATCGGTAAAATTGGATATATGAGGGAAATAGATGACGGCAATCCCTATTTTTCCAGCTTCAGGCTCGCCTGTTGGGTCAACCTTTGCCGAAAGAGGCACCGCGTCCTCAGCATCAATCTGGAACCCCCGGAAATAGGGAATAACTCCAAGAACAGGAACACCGGTCATCGACTCAAGCATGGTAACTCCATCTTGAAACAGCTCGATATCACCCCGGAAACGATTGATGATAACTCCTTTGACGAGCTCTCTGTCTTCCGGCGGAATAATGGCAAGAGTTCCGGCAACCTGCGCAAAAACCCCTCCCCTGTCAATGTCGGCAACAAGAACCACTGCCGCACCGGCCGCTCTCGCCGTTCTGAAGTTCACAAAATCCCTCTCATAAAGATTCATCTCAGCGCATGATCCGGCCCCCTCAATAACCACAAGTTCATGCTTGATCATCAAGCGCTCCAGACTCTCCATTGCAGCTTGAGCCCATATGGCGGTATCCCTGAAGTACCCCTTTGCCGTCTCTGTACTGCAGACCTTTCCCTGCAGCACCACCTGCGCTCCGGTATCGGAATTCGGCTTGAGAAGCACAGGATTCATGTCAGCCGTGGGGACAACCCGGGCAGCCTCGGCCTGCACAATCTGCGCCCGGCCGATTTCATACCCGTCGGGCGTAACACCTGAATTATTCGACATATTCTGCGCCTTATAGGGAGCGACATCGATACCGGCATTGCTGAAAATCCGGCACAGAGCAGTGGCGACAATGCTTTTACCGACATCCGAACCTGTCCCTAATACTGCGAGGGATCTGAATTTTTTTTGTGGCATTACCATTACAACATAACCTTTATACCCGCATAGGCTGACCTGCCGGGAGTGGCATAACCCCAGGCCTCTTCATAATAAACGTCAAAGAGATTGTCGATCCGACCATAAAGTTCAACCGTGTCGCTCACCTTATACGAAGCTGTCATGTTCAGAAGAAAATAGCTTGGAAGCTGGCCAGTACTTTTCCCTTCAACACCATAATCTGCACGTGTTCCAACCCACTGCATGTTGCTGCTGACCTTTAGTTTTGAGGATAACTTGCTGGTTCCTGTTATACCAACCTTGTTTTTAGGACGTCTCAAAAGCTCACTCCCAAGCGGATCAGCAGTGGACGTATAGGTATAATTACAGGTAAGAAGAAGCGGATCAACCGGTTTCCACTCAACAAAACTCTCGACACCGAGAGTTTTTGTCACGCCTGCAACCTGTGCATAGGTGTAGGTTGAAAGATTAAAATCAATACGATTATCAAAGTCCATACAGAAATAGGTTGCCCCGAACTTCAGCCGTTCTGAGACCTTCTGCTCGAAACCCGTATCCCAGGCGGACGTCGTTTCAGCAGTAAGTTGTGTGTTTCCATAAGGCGAAAAAAGCTCGTAGAGAGAGGGAGCCCTGAAGCCGGTACCATAACTGAACTTCAGAACAGTATCATTGATAGTGTAGGATGGCGCAACCCTGCAGGTTGTTTTACTCCCGAACTTTTCGTTATCCTCATACCGAATACCGCCAACGACATTCAGTTCGCCAAGACGCCACTGATCCTGCAAAAAGACACTGTTCGAACCAACTCCCGTGTCGAGCAAAGACGCATAAGCACCGAAATTCTGGTTGACCATGCTCTCATGCTGGTAATTCAACCCGACCGACACCGTATTGTTTTCTTCTACCGCAATATCCCCCTGCCAGCCTATTTCATAGCGGTGTCCATTAAACTTGCTTGACGCCACATTACTCAAGAGATAGGTACGATCCTGATCATAAACATTATAGTATAGGGTTGACACAAGAGGCTTATAGTTCATTTTCAGCGCCATACGACCACTCAACTGGCTTGAATCCTGATTGAGGCCTGCTGTATCAGATCCGGGGTTATCGTACGCCAGATCAGCTTTTGTATATCTGAGAACGGTTTCAAGAGTGGTATGTTCGTTCAACCTCAGGCCTACGTTTCCCGACAGTGTAGTATTTTCATACCCATCTTTTTCAAAAAGCTTTCCTGTTGGATTTATCCACCGGTTGTTTTGATCAACTGCTGAAAAGCCATCTGTTTTGAACTTTGAAACCCCGACTGAATAATTCACCATACCCTGCTGACCGTTTGTTCCTGCATAGGCCTTATATGTCCCATAGGCTCCCCCCTCCATACCGGCGAAAGACTCAGGCTTTGAGCTTCCCTTTTTGGTAATAATATTGACGACACCTGCGGATGCATTGGAGCCATAAAGAAAACTTACCGTGCCACGCACAATTTCTATTCGGTCAATATTGTCAACAGTGAGATTGGCAAAATTCGGAGCACGATTTGCGTCAGCCGGATCGTTGGATGGAACCCCGTCAATAAGAACAAGGGTGTTTTTGGCATCTGCACCTCTTAAAAAAACACTTGCAAGGGTACCGGGGCCACCATTGGAAGCAACATCAATACCTGCAGTTCCCTTGATAACCTCTTCAACGCTCTGTTTTCCTGAATTCCTGATATCCTCAGCGGTAATGACCGTGACGGATGAACCGCCGGTATCACTGATAGAATTGAGGGTCTTGGTGGCCGTGACAATCATCTCATCTCCGGCATAGCTTCTGGTCTGCTCTGCACCGAAAACTCCTTTGCTGCATAGCAAACCTGCCATCACAACAAGAAATACTTTTTTGTTCATTTTTGTTTTTTAACCTGTTTTCAGTTTTAGAAATACATCAACTGACA
>Ga0118677_10009532_pt1 | contig 15142 bp, 12 predicted proteins | sample AliMusrvi5mmetaG_FD_86154 | JGI IMG/M metagenome (GOLD analysis project Ga0118677, IMG submission 86154)
TTCTCATGGATAGCCGGCGGGATCGCGGCAACGACCGGGGGTTCGGGGGTTTCGGGAAGCGGCGCAACTTCCGGCCCGCAAGCATCGGGTTTTTCCGGCGGCAGCACGGGGTCGGCGGGCGGCTTCGTCTCTGGAGCCGGAGCGGATTCGCGCGCCATGGTGGGAACAACGTCCTCAAGCGCGTCTTCGCCGGTTTTCCCGACCGTGTCGGGGACGATTTCCGGGACGACCGGCAGCTCGGGTTCGGGCGTGGGCTCGGGGATCAACTCCTCCGCGTGCTCGACCAGGCGGTATGTGGCCGCCAGCCTCGCTGCGGGCAGTTTGACCATCCCGTCGGAGGTAGAGATATGGTCCGGGAGCAGCTCGGCCAGAAGCCGCAGCGGGATCCTCGGGACATTCTTCGCGAAGATTTTCTCCGCCGGGATTTCCACGGTCAGGCCTGCGGGAGGAGGGATGATCCAGTTCGCCTTGGGCACGAACGCCTCGATGTCGGCGACTTTGACCGTGAGGGATTCCGGCGGCGTGAGCCAATACCGGAATCTCGGGGAGGGGGATTTTATTTCTGCCGGCATTTCGTGCTGTTCTTTCATCGCCACTTCCCGATTATCCCAGATTCTCAACCAAAGCAATCCTGTGGAATTTCAATTTACATCGGACGGGCTGATCCCCGTCATCGTGCAAGAGGCGAGCCAGACGCCGCGGCCGACCGGGCGCGTGCTCATGTTTGCGTGGATGAACCGCGAGTCGCTCGCGAAGACGCTCGAATCCGGGCTCATGACCTACTGGAGCCGCTCCCGCCGCAAACTCTGGCTCAAGGGCGAAACGAGCGGGAACACGCAGCGCGTGGTGCGCTGGTTTGTGGACTGCGACAAGGACGTCCTGCTTTTCGAGGTCGAGCAGACCAGCGGGGCCTGCCACACCGGCTACGAGAGCTGCTTCTTTCAGGAGCTGGACCTCAAAGGCAACCCGCTCCCCGTCGCCGAAGAAAAGCTCTTCGACGACAAATCGGTTTACAAAAAGTAGCCGGTTTCTCAGGCCGCATCCTTCGCCGCAGCCGCCTCGGCCGCCGCCGAATCCGCGTCGCGCTTGTCGTTGAAGTCGATGTGCGCCTGCGGGCTCAGGGTCGAGATCCGCATCCCGTAGAACGAGCGGAGCACGAAGACGATGCCGATGAGAAAGAACACCGCGCCGATCCCGGCCGCCAGACCGCGCGGGGAATTCACCGCGATCTCGACGGCGAGGATCCCGAACAGGGTCGTGAATTTGATGATCGGGTTCAGCGCCACCGAGGACGTGTCCTTGAACGGGTCGCCGACGATGTCGCCGATCACGGTCGCGTCGTGCAGCGCGCTGCCTTTTTGCTTCAGCTCGACCTCCACGATCTTTTTCGCGTTGTCCCAGCACCCGCCGGCGTTCGCCATGTTGATGGCCATGTAGAGCCCGAACATCGCGATCGAGATCAGGTAGCCGACGAAGAAGATCGGGTCGAAGCACGCGAACGCGAGCGTCAGCGAAAACACGACCGCGAAGATGTTGACCATGCCGTGCTGGGCATACCTCGTGCAGATCTTGACGACCGCGTTGCTGTCCTCGGCGGACGCGCGGTCCGAATTGCTGAGCTTGATGTTGCGCTTGATGTAATCGACCGCGCGGTAGGCGCCGGTGGTCACCGCCTGGCGCGAAGCCCCGGCGAACCAATACACCACCGCGCCCCCCATCATCAGCCCGAGGATGATCCGCGGATCGACGATGCTCAGGCTCGAAAGGTCGGTCCACCCGAAGTGGTTTTTCAGCATGAGAATCAGCGAGAAGATCATCGTGGTCGCGCCGACGACCGCGGTCCCGATCAGCACCGGCTTGGCGGTGGCTTTGAACGTGTTTCCGGCCCCGTCGTTGTCCTCGAGCAGAAGCTTTCCATTTTCAAAATCCGGGGTGAACCCGAAGTCGCGCTTCACCTCGGCCCCGATGCCGGGGATCTGCTCGATCGTGGAAAGTTCGAAGACCGACTGCGCGTTGTCCGCCACAGGCCCGTAGCTGTCCACGGCGATCGTCACAGGCCCCATGCCCAGCATCCCGAACGCCACCAGGCCGAAGGCGAAGACCGCGGGAAATGTCATGAAATCCCCGAGCGTGCTCAGGCTCGTGAGGTAGGCCACCAGCATCAGGATGGCGAGCGTCAGGCCTTTCCAGAAGCAGGAGAAGTTGCCGGCCACCAGCCCGGAAAGAATCGTCAGCCCGGCGCCGCCTTCGGTGGTCGCGTTGACGACCTCGTGGCAATGCGCGCTCCGCGTGCTCGTGAACACGCGGGTCAGCTCGGGGATGATCGCCGCCGCCAGAGTGCCGCAACTGATGATCGTCGAGAGCTTCCACCACAGGGTCGGAAAAAGTGGGGCCAGCATGAGGTAACTCACGAGATAGCTGACCGCCACGCACATCAGGGACGTCAGCCAGACCAAGATGGTCAGCGGGTGTTCGAAATCGAAATGGCTGTGCTTGCCGAAGACGCCCTTGGTGATCCAGGTGTTGATCTTCCAAGAGAGGATCGAGGTCGGGATCATCACGATGCGCATCGCGAAGATCCACACGATGAACGTCCACATGAACTCCGCCTTAACGGCCAAAAGGATGAACGTGATGAGCGCCACGCCCGTGACGCCGTAGGTCTCGAACCCGTCGGCCGTCGGCCCCACGCTGTCGCCGGCGTTGTCGCCCGCGCAGTCGGCGATCACGCCCGGGTTCCGCGCGTCGTCCTCTTTGATCTTGAAGACGATCTTCATGAGGTCGCTGCCGATGTCGGCGATCTTCGTGAAGATGCCGCCGCAGATCCGCAGCACGCTCGCTCCGAGGGACTCGCCGATCGCGAAGCCGATGAAGCAGGACCCGGCGAGGGCCGGCGGAACGAAGACGAGGATCGCGATCATCAGCATCAGCTCGGTGCTGATCAAAAGCACGCCGATGCTCATGCCCGAGCGCGTCGGGATCTCCGAGACCGGCAAGGCCCGTCCGCGGAGCGCCGCGAACGCCATGCGGCTATTCGCGATGTTGTTGATCAGCATGCCGAACCAGGCGACCGCAAACGATCCGCCGATGCCGATGAGCGACCACGCCAGGATCAGGACCACGGTCGAGGCGGAGGCATGTTTCAGGAACCCGAAGTAATAGACCATCGTCGCCCCGATAAACACTTCCAGCATCAGGAGCAGGCGTCCCTGCTGGAGGAGGTAGGTTTTGCAGGTCCCGTAGATCAGGATCGAAATATCCAGCATGCTCTTGTGGGCGGGCAGCTTCCGGAGGTTCCTGCATTCGATCCACCCGAAAAGCATCCCCAGTGCCGCCACGCCGAGACCGGCATACAGGATCATCATGCTCGGCAGCGAAAACCCAAAAACGGAAAAGCTCACCGCCAATCGGTCGGCAGCGGCCGGCAGGGCAAGGTCGGAATCGTCGGCCCGTAGAATCGCGGGACAAAGCAGCATCGTGAGCGGAATAAGGCGTGAGAGTTTCATGGTTGGTAGATGGAATTTTCTGCGAAAACGAGATCAGTCGGCCCGGAGGCCTGGGAGGTTCGGCGTCGGGCAACTGTTCATAAGAAAAACTTATAGCAGAGCCGAAATCGGGTCAATAATTATTCAATAGACTACATCGGGAGCATGGTTTCGCTCAAAAAATGGTTCGGGGGCGGATTCCGTGAGCCTTGCCGGAAAAGATGTCCCAAATGAGCGAAATAGCTGACAATAGACGGAGAGGACTAGCTTCCAACAGTTTGCGAATAGGAATTGCTGGGTTTTCCGCTGAAAAGATGTCCGTTCTCAAAAGAAAACATGTCCCGAATCCTGGGATTTCTCCTCTGTAGGATTTCAAAGTAGACATCTTTTCATGCAAATCTGGGGTGGGGGGTGGGACCCCATTTCGGAACAGGGCGGGAATTTGGCTCAAGAAACAAATGTCCAAAACAATGCGGATTCCAACTGGAAAGCCCGCGTCTTTTTCCACGAAAACCGCATGGGTGCGGTGGAGAAACTCAGGAAATTGAAACGGATTTATGCTCGAAAGTGAGAAAAGGGAGACCGGACGTGCGGGTCAGTCACACCGATCGGCTCCGAGGGTATATCCACTGCCGGAACCCTCTCGGCAATTCAAACCTACCCAGCAACCACCGGAGGTCAAGCGATGAACGTAACCCTGAGCCTGTGCGACTGGCTGAGTTTGCGTGGATGGATCTCCACGCAAGCTGAAAACACAAAGGGCGCGGATTTCTCCGCGCCCTTTCGGTTGGCTGGTTTACGGTTCGGCTACCATGCCGCTTTCGGGCGGGGCACCCGGCCGCGCGGGAATTTCGCTCGCAGGATGCTTTCGCGGTATTCGCCTTGGTCTTCGATGCCCTCTGATTTGCAATAGCTCTCAACCTGGGCACACCGCGCTTTCAAGCGGCCGTAGTCCATGAGGGCAGTCAGTAGCAGAGCCTCGGCCGCATCGGCGGCGGCGGCCGTTTTGCTCATGTTCTTTTCCCGGAAATCGGACAGGATTTGAAAAACATGTGCGGACGGTTTCAATTCCAGAATGAATCCGCTCCATTTGCCAGCGGGCTTGCGCTTGGGCGACTTGGCTTTCATTCCGCATCCTCCATCGTGTAAAAGGCCGCTGCCAGCTCATCCCCGAGGCTGTGCGAGAGGGACATGATTCCCGCCTGGATTGCCTCGCCTTTATCCCCGGTGAAGTTGCCGTAACGCTGCCCGCCTTCCGCGTCCGCCATGAGAAGCAGGAATGCCCTCGTTTCTTGGATCGCTGTTTCCAGCCGCAATTTTGGCGGTTGGCATTCGCGGAAATCCCCATGGAACGCATCCGGGATCCTGAACCGCGCCATGTGTGCGCAAGCCGCTCCCCGAGAGATTCTCCGCCGCTCCGCCCGTAATGTTCTTCCGCTTTCACTGTGCCATGCAGTGACAAGCCAAAGCTGTCCGGCGAGGTCCGACAGGATTTCTCTTTCCCGACATTCCTCGCCCGCTTTCATTTCGCTTTCAAAGACCAGTGTCAGCCTTTCCCAGCCCTGCGCCGCGAGCCATTCCGATGTTTCGATTTCCGGGGCCTGGGAATCTTGGGCGGTTTCCCTGGTCAAGTTGTCGGGCATGCCAGGAGGAAGGCCGTTCGTGTCGGCGTAGGCCTGCACTTTTCCCGCTGGAATTCTGGGCTCCCGTGTCGTTTCAAGCTTTTGAGTAATCCCGCCCAGGACGGCGGATTTTGCACGGGGTTCCTGGATATACTTTTCGAGTTCGGCCCATCGGACGATTTTCTCCCGCAGTTCCTGGGCGAAGCTTCCGCTTTGGATCGGAGGCCGCGAGGATGCTTTCGAGGGCCGTGAGGGCGAGGCCGCGCGGCTCGTGCCTGCTTTGTTCCCATTCTTGGAGTGTTCTTTTGCTGATTCCCCATTCTTCCGCCGCTTTGCTTTGGGTGAGGTTACGACGGTTCCGCGCCTCTTTGATGCGCTCCGCAAGACGGGTTGATGGTTGCTCGGACATGGTTTTTGTGATATGCGTTTTGTTGTCATAGACATTCTGCTTTTACTGGTTGATGTTTGTGATAGCCGGGCGGGTGCTAGATACACCTTCCCGGCACTTATCGGGGGCAATTATCCGTAACTTACGGATATACGCAAGAAAAACTTTCCTGTTTTTTTCACGGGGCGATTTCGCGAGGGAGTGGCGAGCGTTCGCCGGATGCAGAAACGCCGCAGAGCAAGCGTTTATGCGGCTTCAGCGGCGGGGAGGATATTATTTTCCGCGCAGATCCCAAGTTTTAAGGAACTCGACAAGTTCAAAAAAAGGCAGTGGTAAAGCGGATGGGCACTCCCACTGCTGTCTCGCAACTATCGGCCCCATCGCCAGTCACGGACATCAGCTTTTATATCCCATGTTTCCGGCGGCTTGTCAAGACGAACGCCGCTTGTACTTCCCCGGAGGTCAAGGGAAGGAAACTGCCCCGGCAACTTTCCACAAAAATAAAGAAAGCCGGTGGGGAGGGCGCATATTCTCCAGTCCTGTGTGTAGATCGCCTTTCAGCGAAACACCTTCAGGGTGCTGGCGTGCCTTTCGACACGCTTCCAACCGACAATGACAAATCTACCCCGCAAACTCCGGAGGTCAAGGAACGGAAAATTCCCCGGCAACTTGCCATCGACAACCCTTTTCCTCCGACCGGACGGGCGTCTCTTGGATCGGAGCGATGGGCTGTGGCGCGCCGAGTTCGGGATTTATCGAGTCAATTTCGGGAGTGAATGGCGAGCGTTCACCGGATGCGAAAACCCCGCAGAGCAAGCGTTTATACGGGTTTTCTAGGGAGTGGCACACGATGCCGCGCTACTTGCCCTTTTTTCGTCCGTCCAGTTTTTTGAACTCGCGGTGCGTGCTTTTGAGATTTTTCTGAACCGCTTTGATGTCTCCGGAGGGAGGGAGATTTTCCGGCATCGTCCCGCCGATGTCTCGGATCGTGGCGCGGACCTTTCGCCCGACGGACTCGGCCGCATTTTCCAGCGGTGTCTGCCCGCGAATCGTTTCGTTGCGGATTTTCGCTTCCGTCTGGGTGATGCGGAACAGATTCGCCGCCAGTTCTTCCCGGCCCATGAAATCCAAGGGCGAACGGCCTTTGGCGACGTTCTTGATCTGCCGCAACCGCCAGAGATCCATGTTGTAGAGACCCCGGTATCCGGCATTTTGAAAGAGCGCGTAATTCTTGATCCCGGCAAATTTCGTGACCCCACTCAACGAACGCTCCCGCTCGCTCACCTCGCCACGAATATGCACGCGCTCGACGCCCTCGGCTTGGTGCATGTAGGCTTCCAGCGAGCTTGCGATTGCCGCGAAATATGCTTGGGCGCTGGCGACTTCCGGCTTCTTGCTGTCGCTGTTCATGGCGACGAGGTAGCAGGCGAAACGGGAGAGCTTGTAATCGACCTGTTCCTTGCCGTTCAACTCCCGCTTGTGGGGAACGATGTTTTCCGACAGGTCAATGCCCAGCGTGATGCAGACGGACATCGCCTTCTGAACGGCCTTGAAAAACGATGTCAGCGAGGCGTATCCCAAGAGCGTGCCGAGCTGGGATGCCCACCAGAAACGGAAACCGTTGTCGTTTCCCAAGGATTCAAAGCCGGGCTGATTTGGTTCCAGGTGGAACGGATTTTCTCCGGGGCTTGCGGGGACCAGTTCAGCATCGCTCATGTTCAACGGAAAATGCCCCGGCAGCTCCCCATCGGCAACCCTTTTCTTCCGACCGGACGGGCGTCTCTTGGATCGGAGCGATGGGTGGGGCGCACCGGTTTCGGGATTTATCGAGTCAATTTCGGGAGTGAATGGCGAGCGTTCACCGGAGGCAGAAAACCCGCAGAGCAAGGGTTTATGTGAGTTCGGCGAGAGATACCGATGCCACACGGGCGGTTTGTGGACTCAAGTTTCTATTTTTCCGAGCGCCGTGCGAACTCTTGAGATGAATTCCTCATCACTGATCACCAAAGGATTCTCGCCTTTAGCAGCTGCGTCTTGAGCGGCTTTAATTTTCTTTTTGTAATCAAATTCAAAAGCAGCCAACGCATCAATGATGCTGTCGAAAAACTCCTGATGAAGACCTGGCGGAACGCGCTCCGCATTGAGTGTAACGATTGGCAGAATCACCTGCTGAACCAGATTCCGCATGAATGTCAGATGAGGTGCGCCAATCCGAATGGAGGCCAGTGTTTCACTAGAAAGATTTTCAATCGTGCATTTTTCCATTTCACACACCAAACCTATTGCTGAAATGATTTCGCCGCGCAAAAGCTTGTCGTAGATCTCGCTGAAAAGTGCTTTTCCAGGAATGAGTTTGTCCATCCTTGCCTCAACGTAAAAATACGGATTGCGGGAGCCTTTGCCAGTAGCCAGCCACTCTTGATTTACGTCAAATTCTGCTCCAACTTTTGCGGCTAGGGCATATCGAATCGGAGCGCGGGCAAGCTCATAACTCTTGAGCCTTCCGAGTGGAATCCTTAGACGATCCGCAAATGGTGCCAACTTCATTCCCGAATCCAAACGCACCTGCCTGAATCGTGCGCAAATCTCGCGCTCCCGATCTGGAAGAAATGATTTGATTATGGGGCTTGGCACTTTGGGCATGCGTTCAGTTTTCATCATCCCGGAAAAAAAGCCACTTGACAATTTTCACCATTCTGGCAATTTGCCTTAAAGATGAATTCCGGGACGCAAATTTCTTCACTCTGGCGGCTGCCAGAAAAACGAATCAAGGCAGAATCGTCCCCTGCCGATCCCGACCGCTGGCAGCCGCCGCTTCTTTTTTGATCGATGCTCCACGGGACGAAAATTGAACGATTCTGCAGGCTCGCCACCGACAAAAGCGCGGCCCGTTTCGTTTCCGGCTTTCTGAATTTCCTCACTTGCTGGAGCGCAGCAAAGCGCGGGGCAGGCATTTATGCGCTACCGGGGTTGTTGCCGCAGTGTCACGCGGATGGTTCCCCGGTATTGCCGCCTCGCGCAACCTTTCTTCACAACTCACCAACACCAAACCAATAAAAACAACATGAAATCCACCATTGAAATCGTGGCGAATGCGCCGCGTGACATCATCAAAAACTACGCCGCGATCGTGGCCAAGAATGCCGCGATCCCACTCTCGGCTTCAACCGCGAAAGCAAAGGACAAGCTGGCTCGCGAAGCGGCCGTGCTGTTTGCCAAGGACATCGAGCACGACTTGGCCCTTTCCGCGATGTCCATCGAGGAGGCGCTCCATGCGGCCGACCTTTCTGACGCCCAGGTCGGATTGCTTTCGGGCACGCTGGTTTTGCAGCGCTCGCTGTCGCTGCTGGCCTACGAGTTTCCGCTTCTCAGCGCTGTCACCACCGACTTCTCGGCCGAGCCGGGATTGTTCAACCAGACGGAAAACACCCGCATCGTCCTGCAGCCTGCCTTGCAGACCTACAATCCCGCGACAGACGCGGGCGGACGGCCCAAGGGCTGGGACACGGCTTCACCGGCGCAGACGGTCGATGTCCCGATCACGCTCGACGAGCACGTGGGCGTGCCCATCGTCTTCGGGGTGCAGACCCTGGGGAGCACGATGAGGAATCTCTTCGAAGAAACCGCGCCCGCCGCGCTTTACGTGCTGGGCAAGCACATGGTCAACAAAATCACGGCGCTCATGACGGCGGAAAACTTCAACGCCTACGCCTCGACCAGCGCGACGGCCGGAGCAACCACCAGCGGCTCGTTCGCGGTGACTGTGACCAGCACGGCGGGGATGTATCCCGGCCAGGCGATCAGCGGCACCGGGATCCCGAGCAACACGTATGTGCGCTCGGTCACGGACAGCACCCATGCAGTCCTCACGCAGGCGGCGACCGCCTCGAACACCGGGCTCACGCTGGCGCTGGGCGGCGACAAGGTGCCGACGCTCTATGCGACTTACGCCCAGGCGCTGGCCGATTTCAGCATGGCGAGCCTCGGTAACATCAAGGCCGCGTTCGACGTGAATGAGGTCCCGATGCAGGGTCGTTTCGCGCTGCTCAATGCGGCCTACCACCAGCGCCTCGCGCAGGACCCGACGTTCAACTCGTTCTTCGCGGCGACGCGCAAACCGGAGGTGATTACCGATGGCCTCCTGCCGAAGCTCCAAGGTTTCAATCCGCTGGAGTCACCGTGGTTCCCGAGCTCCAACAACCGCGTCGGGTTCGCCGGCCACAAGTCCAGCCTGATAATCAAGACCCGCCTGCCGCAGGACTTCTCCTTCGCCATCGGCGCCATGGTTCCCGGAAGCGTCACCACGGTGGCCGCGCCGGGAGGCTTCAGCGTGCTACTCATCCAATACATCAACCTGCAAAGCAGCTACGCGGAATGGCGGCCCGAGGTGATGATCGGGGCCTCCGTAGGAGAGCGCCGCGCGGGACTGGTGCTCACAAGCCAGTAATACTGCCGAGGGGGACGCGTGCGACATTTGATACTTCAATACACGGGCCAAGTTGCGGCTCGCTCCGACCGGCGGCGATTCAAAACATCGCCTGCCGTGGGAGGAATTCGAATTGGCCAGCATCCGACCGGATGGGGGGCGGAACCCGGAGGACAATCCTTCGGGTTCCGTTAATTTTCTGAAAGCAAACCAAGTGACTTCGCGCAAAACACCAGCGGATAAAAAGAAAAGCTGGCTCGAAAATGAAGAAGCGCGCGCGGCATTCCTTCATGGGCTTTTCATGCGATTGCACAATGCCGGCCGGTTGAAAAAGTGCGGTGAGGCATATCGACGATCCCGCGAGGAACTTTTCCGCAAAGGCTATGGGATGAGCTTTCGCCAATTCTCGCGGCTGGTTTCGGCATGGGGAAAGAAGGCGCACTCCGTGAACAATCTTTTCCGAAGGAAACCCAAGCCGCAAAAATGGGGGGTTGTCACGGAGGCGATGCTGAAGCGCGAGGCCAAAAGGGCGGAGGTTATTCATGGTGTTTTCAAGGGCATCGAGCACGACGGCCACCAGCGGAAGCTTTACCGGACATACCGGATTTTCGGCGGGGAACTCAGAAAGAATCGAATCTTTATTTCTGGGAAAACGTTCGTCCGCATGTTCCGGAGATGGGAGGCGGACCGCTCTCCTCAAAGTCTGATGCGGCACCGGCGGCAGGGGCACGTCATTTCAGAATGCGATTGCAGGGCCGTATTCGACCATGCAATGAGGAAAGGGATTTCTCTGGAGGATGCCGTTGATTGCCTCAAAGCAATTCCGGGGACACAGCGAATCCCTTCTGCCGCAACGGTCCGGGACCGCATTCCGTGGGCGGCACCACTCATTTCATTTGGCCGGAAAACCAATTTGATTGTCATGCCAAGGGGGGCCAATGACTGATACCGGAACAAAGGGGATCGTTTCGATCGGGCAGATTGCCGATGCGATCGGGATCAGCCCGCGAACGGTGCGCGGATCGCTCGGATCGGTTCAGCCTGCGGGGACGCTTATCCGGAACGGGAATGAATGCGCGGGTTTCGAATTCGAGCAACTGCCCCCTCGTCTTCAGGAGCGCGTGCTTGCGCAGCAAACTCGATTGAACTACCGGACGCCAGAGGCCGTGCTTTTGTCGCCAACAAAGCAGTGGCAGCCGACAATCGCACTCAATGAACAGCCTCCCGAGGCGCTGGCGTATGCCCACAATCTCCGCAGGGCGCTGAAAGGTTATCTTGAGGATCGCAACAGCCAGGCAGTGACTGCCGGGCAGTTGCTCGAGCGTGCCAGGCGTGACTGGCAATCCGCATTCGGGAAGCCTGTGACATCACGGCATATCAGGGAAATGGTTGCCATCGTCCTGGAGCGGGACCGGGGGCGGGAAGAGCTCGATAGAATTGAGATCTATCTTCCAGCCGGGGAATCCCGCGCCGGACAGAAAGCAATGCCACTGGCTGATTGGAAGTTCGCTATTTTGGAGGACGCCATTTCTTCCATCGCGGATCTGGCATTCGTGACCCCAAGCGAGCGCTCGCTCATCTGGCGCACTGCCCTGGATGAATATTTTGAACTCGGGCGGCAGGGCCACAAGGAGAAAAAGGCGAAGCGGTTTGTGATGCAATTTCTGCAGGCCCGTCTCCCCCGTTTGGCGGAGTCGTGGCACGCGCTCAGCAAGCAATTCGACCGGAAGCTTTGCGCGTTTGAAAAAGATGGTGTTTCCGGCCTGTGTGACAAGCGGCGGGAAAACTCCGGACGCCCTCGGATCGCTCCCTACACATCGCCGCAATCTCTTTCGGATGATGAGAAGCTACTTCTTGGCCGTGCCAATAGCGTTGGCGGCGGGCTCTCCCGGGCGTTCCGCGAATTGTATGTCGGGATCGAAGTCATTCCGGGCCAGCGGCTGCAGTGCAGTGAAGAATTTCGAGCGGCCTACACATTCAATCCCAGGACGCAGAAAAGCTATGTTCCTCGCGCCTTGCGGGACAAATTGCGCCCGCTCCTGGAATCCATCAAACCGCTGAATCATGGTCCGAAAACGGCCCGGCTTGCTGCCCCTTCGATTCACAGGGATTGGAGCAATGTTCTCGCGGGTGCCTGGTATCAGTCGGACGACGAAACCGGAAACCATTATATCTGGTTCCCGTGTGAGGATGGGGAATACGAGTTTGAAGGGATGCGTTTTGATGTTCTCAGGCCCCAGATTTTGCCTTGCGTGGATGTCAGGACTGACTACGTGCTGAGCATTCTATTGCGCCTGTCTCCCCAGTATAACTCGCGGGACATTCGGGCATTGATGTTGAAGACATGCCTGGATGAACGGATCGGGCTTCCACTGGAGGGCTTTGCCTTTGAAAACGGAATTTGGAAATCCCGGAATGTCCAGGCGTTGGTCAACTGGACCGAAATTGACAATGCCTTCAGCCGCTCCGGACTTCAACTTCGTTTGCGGCATGCGACAACACCCAAGGCGAAAATAATTGAGCGCATTTTCTCACAGGAGCAAAACTCCATGCAGGCCCTGCCGGGATATGCCGGACGCAATGAGCGCACGGATGGATATGAGCGGGGCAGGGCGTCACTGGCCCTGATGAAAGGGGTCGGGCAGCCAATCAAATCTGAGGCTGATCCTCGCGAACACTTCATGAGCGCTGACCAATACCTCGACATGCTCGAACGCTCATACGAGCGATTCAACGCGGAGCCCCAGAACGGCAAGCGCCTGCAGGGTCTGAGTCCGGCAGAGGCTTGGAAAGAATTCTCGGGCGGCCGTGCGCACCATGTCGTTCCGGATTCTCTGCGGTATCTTTTGGCAACAGAGCAAAGTGAAGTCACTGTTTCGCGCGAGGGCGTGAGAGTCCGAATCGGAGGGGAGAGCAGATACTTTGTGGAGAGTGATCGGATTGGAAGTCTCATCGGCGAGAAAGTCACCGTGCGCTGGAACCAAGATTTTCCCGATCATGTCATCGTGGTTCACCCGAAGAGCGATCCTCTGGCGCAAAATCCATTCGTGGTGAGATATGAGCCCGAGATCGACGCCATGAACGCAACGGATGAAGATTTCGCAGAAGCGCGACGCCGGAGAAAAATCTTTCTCAATCCGCAGCGCTCGCTTTTCCGGATGCTGAATCACCAACACGGGAAAACAATCCGCGATGAACTCCTGGGCAGCGCGAACCTTCGTAGGGCGGGAGTTGCCCACGCCGATGCCGTGGAGGGAGAAAATCAGGCCAAGCCCACGAGAGAGGCCGTTGTCTTGAAGGCCAAGAAATCTGCGATCAGGGCCGGAATCGATCCAACGAAAATCAAAAACCCAGAGCGGGCGGCAATCGAACTCGAAGAATATGACGAACTCCGCGCCAGCTTGCGCCGCCGCGAGGAGGAAAACTTATGAGCAATTCCATCACTTCGATAAACCCCGTGAAAATCGCAGACAAGCTTTATGCGGTGATGAATTTCCAGATTCCTGGAGTCCTGCAAGAAATTGAACAAGAGCCTCGTCTTGTTGAGGCTCTCTGGTTTTTACAGTGGGTTTCAAACCCGGAGAACTATTCCGGAGGGCTCGGCAAGTTTGTCTCTGATTTCGTGGAGAAATACCGGAATGAGGTCGGCCCGGAATCCCTGCTGAAACACCACGCGAAATCGGAGCTTGCGCCCGCAGAGATTGAAGCCGTGCTTTCTCAGATGCCGGTTGAGGTCACGGATGAAGTTCTCTCGAAAATCGACAAGTTACGATCAGCGGCAAAGCAGAAACTCACCGCTCCGATGTTGCGCCAGGCATGCATCGATTTCGCTAAAGAATCCCTAGCTGAATTCTTGGTGTCCGTTGCCTCTGAGCCCGAGCGTCTATTCTCCGGTGTGCAAACCAACTCCGCAGTCGGATACTTGGCCCGCCTCTATGCCCCGGCCGTCATGAACCATCTATGGTTTTTCCCAAGATTGTGGGCATGCCTTTTTGGTTTCATGGAAGAACATGCCAGCGCGGCGGCGGCCTCGTTTGCAGAAACCAGCATCACGCGGGAAATATTCCATTGGCTCCAGATGGCACAGGACACCGGAAAAGGAGTTCTGTTCCTGGGGAACTCAAGATTCGGAAAATCGCGGGCGATAAAGGCTTTCGCGCAAATGCACCCCGGCCGCGTTCGCCTCGTTGAATGTCCGGCCAGCGGATCTGAAAGCGATCTTCTCCGTGAAATCTGCCGGGCCTTGGGAATCCGGTTCACTTGCATGACTCTCCCGCTCCACAAACAACGCGAAGTGATTGACAAGGTAATCCGGTCCGCGCGGTTTCTCCTGATTTTTGATGAGGCTCAGTTTTTGTATCCGAAAAGCGGTAGTGGCCGGATGGTCCCGCCCCGCCTGAATTATGTGCGTCGTCAGTTGATGGATAATGGGATTCCAACCGCCTTTATTTGCACCAACCAGAATTGGAAAAGCGTCGAAAAGAACTTTTTGAAACTCTCGGCCTATTCAAACGAACAGTTTGAGGGCCGTCTCCTGCGCAGCCCGATTCGTCTTCCTTCCGAGATAACCGAAGAGGAAATGATTGCAGTGGCCGCCAAACACCTGCCGGAACTCGAAGAAGATTTCTTGAAGCTGATCGTCAAACCGATCCGAGCCTGCAAGGGCGAGCAACTTTCCTACATCGAGAATATCGCCCTGATTTCGCGCCGCTACGCCACCCAGAGAGGCTTGTCAGTCCCTCGCCTGGATGACATCGAAAAAGCGATCAACGATGTCTTGGCGTGCTTTATTTCGCCAGAAAACAGCAATTCGCTTGGCGTTCAAGAAACCGAACTCCAGATCCCGACCGTAAAACGCCGAAAACTGCCCGGCCGCTCCGCTTCGTCGGATCTGGGCGAGTTTCCCCACCCCCGGCGTTCCATTGCCCCGATGATTCAGTCAGTCAAGCGATCCGGATCTGCCGATCTGCTCCCCGCGTAGCAAGGGTTGTAAAATTTCAAATGTCCAAAAATACCGCCCATGAGGCGGAGGTTTTTGTATGTCTTGGACATGTGGAAGTGAAAACCAAGAAAACCGGACATCTTTTCCGACAAGTTACAGAACCCGCATAAACACAGGGGGTATGGTTCCAAAAGTCGTTGTAGTGAAGACCCGCCCTCTTCCCAAAACGGTTTTCATGACTATGATCGGGAGCCGTTATGTTTTTACGAAACACGCGGC
>Ga0118677_10009533_pt1 | contig 15142 bp, 12 predicted proteins | sample AliMusrvi5mmetaG_FD_86154 | JGI IMG/M metagenome (GOLD analysis project Ga0118677, IMG submission 86154)
TTTGGTTCAAGCAGACTTATTACCTGGCCGGAAGCCTGCTGCTCCATTACGCCGGCAAAAAGGGTAATGGAGAGAAAGAGAAACCCGAAAGAGACGGCATGCATCGTGAGCTTTTCAAGCATTTCAAGGTTCGGAAGGCGCTGAAACAGCAACTCAAAGCGGTTTTGTTCTATCTGACGGAAGAGCAGCAGGTAGAGAATGCTGTACAGTCCTGCAATTGCTATAGCGCTGAATCCGAAAATAGAGGCAATAATGTGCACCCCCATGCCGATGCCGTTGAACGTTCCAACTCCCGTATTCGGCAGTTGAGCGGTAAGAATGGAGGAGATAAGCTGCGCTCCTGATGCAAAGGCGATAACAAAAAACCCGGTTTTGTCGCTTTTGGTTGTAAACTCAATGAAAAGATAGGTAATGGTCAACGTCAGCGCTACCATTGTCATAAGATTGACCGTCGAATAGCTGATCTTGTACCCTTCCAGAGAGGTCAGAAGTCCAAGGTAAACCACGTGTGACAGAACTGTCAGCGCAAGAAGCGGTTGTTTATATGTTTTTGCATACTGGGTATCCTTAAAAAAATGGGCTCCATACAGAAATGTCGTCGACAGATAGAGCAATGAAACAATTTGGTTAAGGACAAGTAAAGGCAGATTGTTGAATAATATATTGTTCATTGTCAAAGGAGCTTATAGGTAGGGTGAATGGCATCAAAATGAATTTTTTGATCTCCAAAAATGTCGATATTTAACAGGTTTAGTCTGTAGCAAAGATTGTGCCGTAATTACAAAAAAAAGATGTATATTCGGGCCGTACAGGATGCAAATATACTTTATTTACAAGGAAAAAAGATGAGATCGACCAAGAATATTAGAAATATAGCCATTATCGCGCACGTTGATCATGGAAAAACGACACTTGTGGATTCTATTTTTCAGATGACAGGTGCTTTCAGGGATAATCAGCAGGTAAGTGTCAGGGTACTTGATTCAAACCCTCAGGAACGAGAGAGGGGCATAACCATATTCTCAAAGAACGCAGCGGTCGTCTATAAAGACCATAAAATCAACATTGTCGATACACCCGGCCATGCCGACTTTGGCGGTGAGGTAGAGCGTATCCTGCAGATGGTTGATGGTGTGCTGCTTCTTGTTGACGCCTTTGAAGGCCCTATGCCGCAGACCAAGTTTGTGCTGCGCAAAGCCCTTGAACTCCACTTGAAGCCTATTGTGGTCATTAACAAGATAGATCGTCCTCAGTCTGATCCGGTCAAGGTGCACGATCAGGTTCTTGATCTCTTCATTGCACTTGGTGCCGAAGAGCATCAGCTTGACTTCCCTTACATCTTTACTTCCGCTAAAAATGGTGTTGCCAAATACAGCATGGATGATGAAGATGGCGATATGAGCCTTCTGCTCGACATGATTATCAAGGAGATCCCGCCACCGGTTGCCCACGACGAAGGTGGCTTCCAGATGCTGGTAACAACGCTTGACTATAGCGACTACATCGGCAAGATTGCGATCGGTCGTATCCAGCGCGGCAAGGTCAGTCCCGGCAGTCAGCTTGCAGTTGTAGGTCCTGACGGTGTCATTGGAAAGGGATCCGTAACCAAAGTATTCCTCTTCGACAAGCTTCAGAAAATCGAGTCCAAAGAGGCAACCTCAGGCGACATTATTGCCATTGCAGGTATCCCTGACGCAACCGTCGGTATGACGCTTGCTTCGGTTGACGATCCGGTTTCGCTGGCTTCTTTTGATATCAGCAAGCCGACGCTCTCCATGCTCTTTTCCGTCAACGACTCTCCCTTTGCAGGGCTTGAGGGCAAGGAAGTTACCAGCCGCAAGATTCGCGAAAGGCTGATGAAAGAGAAAATGACCAATGTCGCCCTCAACGTTGAGGAAACTGATAGTGCCGATACCTTCCGAGTTTCAGGACGTGGAGAACTTCACCTTTCAGTGCTGATTGAAACCATGAGGCGCGAAGGCTTTGAAGTTGCCATTGCCAGACCTGAGGTTATCATGCACAATGATGAGGATGGCAACCTTCTTGAGCCGATTGAACACGTCACCATTGATATTCCTGAAGAGTATACCGGTGTCATTATCGAAAAAATGGGTCGCAGAAAGGCCGAAATGACGCACATGGGTACCCTTCGCGGCGGCATGGTCAGAGTTGAATTTGAAATTCCGACAAGAGGTCTGATCGGTTACAACCTGGAGTTTACCACCGATACCAAAGGCGAAGGCATGATGTCGCATGTATTCTTTGAATACCAGCCGTTCAAGGGTAAACTGCCTTCGAGAGAGAGCGGCGCACTTGTTGTTGCTGAAACAGGCGTCTGTGTTGCATACTCACTGAGCGCCCTTGAAGATCGCGGAACATTCTTTGTTTCACCAAACACCAAGGTCTATGCAGGTATGATTGTCGGCGAATCGACAAGAGGACTTGATATCACCATCAATATCTGCAAAACCAAAAAGCTCTCTAACATGCGCTCTTCAGGAACCGATGAGTCGCTTCGCCTGACCCCTCCGAAAATTCTCTCTCTGGAGCAGGCGCTTGAGTTTATCAATGATGATGAGCTTCTTGAGGTAACACCGCAGAGCATCAGGCTCAGAAAGAAGATACTTGACGTGAACCTCCGTCAGAAGGCCACTAAAAAGGCGAACGCCTAATTCTCGAAGAAAAGTCTTGTCAGTTGACTCCGGGCACTGGAAAACAGTTCCCGGACATCTGATTCCTCACGGTGTGTCAGCTCAGCAACCTCGCTGAAGCTCTTTTTTTCCTGCTCTACCATTCGGTATACCTCTTTTTCTTCCGTCTTAAGCTTTTCAATGCATCTGGCCATTTTTAGAGAGTCACTCTCTATTGCAGTTTTTTCAGTCTTCTCCCCTGACCCAGACGAACTCCCTTTTTTCCCGAAAAGCTCTTCAGCACTTGCCGCTAACGGGGCATCATCACTGACTTCACCGAAAAGCCGGACAAAACCTGAAAAATCAAGACCAACAGCTTCACAAGGGGTGATTTTGTTCTCCAGAATATCACCGGCAAGCTTCTGAAATTTATCCCGTATTTCAGGCAGACGCACAGCAAAATCGAAACTGTCATCCTTATCCCGGGCTTCAGCGTTATAGGGTACTTTCATCAGCACTGTTATGCCTGCCGCTTCTGCATATTTTTCCGCAACACCGCTCCCGTCATCTCGATTGATGATCAGTCCGAGAAGGCGCGACTGCCCTCCGATAGTTCTGAAATAGTTGTTTGCCTGGCAGATATTGTTAGCCGTAAAGATTGACTGCCTGTCATTGTTGGTAACAAGAATGACCTCTTCCGAAAGTGATCGGGCCAGCGGGGTTGCAAATCCTCCACAGACAACATCCCCGAGAAAATCCATTAAAATGATATCAATATCCCATTTGAAGATCCCCAGTTTTTCCAGAATCTCAAATCCCGATATGATTCCTCTGCCGCCGCATCCACGTCCAACCTGAGGTCCGCCAAGCTCAACCCCGTAAATCGGCTGAGGGAAATCCGCGATATCTCTTCTGAAAACAATGTCACTCACCGAAACCTGCTCGTTCAAGGCATTCTTTTCTGCAAAGAGGTCAGTTACAGTCGGAAGAGAGATACCGCCGAAGAGGGAGGTAGTCGAGTCGTGCTTAGGGTCGCAGCCAAGTTGCAGCACCCGTTTGTTCATCAAGGCGAAGGTGGCGCTGAGGTTGGTTGTCGTAAAGCTCTTGCCTATTCCACCCTTGCCATAAATAGCTATTGTTCTTGCTGGCATGCAGTCACTGCTTATAATTATCCGGCCATTAGCCTTACTGTCTCATTCTGCTTTACACCAGAGTTTTCCATACCAGAATCATTTTCAGACACTCAGGATCGTTGAATGCCTGCAGGTAGGTCGAAGATATATCATCCTCAATAGTATGCCGATGGGTAAAAATCCGTTCAGCCTTGAGTTTATGTTGTGCGATAAGTTCTCTAACGCGCTCAAGATCACCTTTTGCCCACTGTTTTGCCGCAATGAACGAAAGTTCTTTCTGAAACGCCTGAGAGTAATCGATGTTTATTCTCTGGTAATAGCCCCCCAAAAGAACTACCCCGTGAAACTTCAAATACCTGAGCCCGGTATCAATGGCACTCATGATTCCCGTACTGTCTATCAAAACGTCAAACTCATGACCGGCAAGCGCAGCAGAGACATCATCCGTTTCAGCGTTTACCTTCAGATCGGCCGTGGAATAGTTAAGTCTATTTTTCTGTGTATCAGTCGCGGCTACAAGTTTTGCCCCCATAAGCTTTGCCAGTTCGACGGCCAGAATCCCGACCGCACCCTGACCCAGCACAAGAACCTTCTTGTTTTTTACCTGCGCAAGATCCACAATATGCAGAGCGGTCGCTCCCAGAGGCAGGGCAATGCCTAACTCAGGATTCTCGAGATTATCAAGAACGGTAATGCTCTCCACCGGACAGGCAATATATTCCGAAGCTCCGCCGAAAGCGGCATTAACACCCTCATACCCGAAAGAGCCGGCAACATAGGCAAACTTTCCGATCAGGCTCTGGTTCACATGATCGCCAACCTCAATAATCTTTCCAACAGTTTCATAACCGGGAATAAAAGGAAAAATAAACGGCCATGAAGGGATCAAGCCGTTATAAGCCATTTTTTCAGTCCCCGTACTGATCGACGACCAGTAGGTTTCAACCAGCACGTCAGGCGAAGAAAGGGCTTTCAGAGAAACTTCACTAAGCTCTATCTGCTTTACGCCTCTGAAGACAATAGCTTTTGCTTTCATAACAATTATTTATAGGGGTTATGTCAGCTCGCCTGACTCTCTCTTCAGCTTTTTTTCATTGTGCTTTTCAAGAAGCAATCGAATAACAAATTGCGCGGCATTAACAAGATAACTGAGATAGGCAAGCAGGGCAGTCCTGATAAGAATGGTTTCATCAAGACCCATGAAAAACAGGACAAAGTACGATATATGCACAACCATGGCTATGGCACTGCCGAAATCCTCCCAGAAAAATTCCGGAGCAAAAGCAAAAGCACCGAACACCTCTTGTTCAAAAAATCCCCCGGTTACAAAAATCAACACCAGCATCAGGGTTTTCAGAATCACGAAAAAAGTGATCCAGTAAAAATTGTCAATCCAGATGTGAGCCTGGTAAAGGTAGGTGACGGTGACACCGACAATAAACATCAGAAACTGTATGGGTGCCAGGATTCCCTGAACTTTTGTCCAGACCGATGCATTTCTTCTTTCAAGCTGTTCAGGTGTATAACGAGGCATAAAACTATGAGTTCACTGGTGAAGGGCAGAAATTCATTAACTACTTTACAGAAAAGTAGTTGAATATAGTAAAAATCGGTAGTGGCGACAAGCAAAGCCTATCGTGCTCTCCGGTTACTTAATGCTCCATTCAAAAGCGTTGTAGAGTGTCGATATCAGGTTCACGTCAGAGTTTTTGACACGGCGGTTGAATCCCTCAAGTTCATCGTAGTAATAGAGAAATGTTCTCGGCTGCTCATCGTTCAGAATTTTCTGGTAGCTCTTCCAAAGAGCAACTTTGCGATTTTCAGGAAGTGGACGGTTGAGCTCTGCAATAACGGTGTCAAGCTCCTGATGTTGAAAAGCTGAAGAATTGAACTGGTGTTTTGCAAAATCCGATCCCCATATAATAAGCTGGAACGGTAACGTTTCAGCCGCCATTCCCGAAAGCGCGGCATCATAGCGGAACTCGTTCTGGTTCTTTAAAAAAATAAGACTCTCATCAAACTTCAGATGGCAATCGATTCCAATTTCCCTGAGGTTCTGCTGTACAATTGTAGCCGCATAATTGCGTCGCGGATTGCCCACCGGGGCTGCAAGCTCAAAAGAGAATTTCTTCCCATCTTTGTGCAGAATGCCATCCTGTCCGAGTTTCCATCCAGCCTCATGCAGCAAAGCCAATGCTTTTTTCGGGTTATAGTTGTAGGGCTCAAGCGACGTGTTGGCAATCGCTTTATAGGCTGGTGAAAGAGAGGTGTTAATGATTGTGGCGTGCTCCGGTCCCATAAACCCGTCAATAATCGACTGCCGGTCAATTGCCAGCGTAAGCGCCTGACGCACCAATTTGCTTCCAAACAAAGGGTTTGGTATGATTTGGCCATTTTTACGATAGCTCTCCCCGTCAATATTCAGCCACACAATGCTGTCGAAGTATCTGTTCTTGACCGGCTTGATCACAATGGAGGGTGAGGTTCTCGTCAGTTCTTTAATATCCTTTGGATTGATTCCACCCGCCGAAATCATGGCATCTATCTGGCCCGATTTCAGCATGGACAGCCTTGTGGTGTATTCCGGAACCACAAGAAAAATCATCGTGTTTATCGCCGCAGGTCTTGGAAGCAGTGATAAGGGGTTAGTGACAAGCTCAAGTTTAGTCTGCCGTGTCCATTTTTTCACTCTGAACGGTCCTGCTCCAACTATAGGGATTTCTGATGCCTTGATGCGGATTTCATCGGGTTTAATTGACTTGAAGATATGCTCAGCTACAGGCATCAGATCATTGAAATGATCAAGCACAATCTCGCTATCCATCGGCTTGTTAAAATGCAGCACCAGCGTCGAGTCGTCAGGAGTCTCCACCGCACGCTCAATATCAGCCGTTCCATCCGGAAGCAGCAGCAGATCATTGAGATAGTGCTGCCTTGAACTCGCAATTTTGGGGTGCTTGTACAATGTATAGGAGTACTTGAAGTCGTGCGATGTGACTTTTACCCCATCTTCCCATACAGCCCCGCTCCGAAGGTGGAAGGTGACTGTTTTTCCATCCGATGAGAAATCCCAGCTTTTTGCAGCGTTTGGGAGAAATGTGATACGCCCCTTTGTTTCGTCATACGATGCTTTGACCAGCGCAGGATAGAGAAGCGAGCAAACCTCCCTCGACATGGAAAGCTGTATAAGCAAAGGATTGAGATAATCAAAATCAGCCGAGATTCCAGCAATAATCCGCGTGCTTCGAAGTTCAGCAGAGTTATTCCTGCACGCTGTCATAACAGCAAGCAGAAGCAATAACGCAGCAGTAAAAAGCTTTTTTCGAGGGCCGAATATTCTCATCATAAACAAAAGAATTAAAGCTTGTCATACTGAGCGAAGCGAAGTATCAATCTTCAAAAACATAAGCAGTAAAGTACTGAAAACTTCCAATAAGACTAGAATTGGAAGAATATATGCATCTAAACAGAACCGGTTACGAATTTAGATTTTCGATTACCAAATTCCTCTCCCTGTGTTCTTCCGTAATCATGGTGTATATTGCAAAACTGCCGGATCGTTAATGTGATGCAATCATCAACCTGCCATGAAAAACGAGCAGCAAACTCGTATCGAACTGATTGACAAGCTGTTACTGCAAGCGAGTTGGAACGTGAAAGATCCAACTCAGGTTGTCGAAGAGTTTGATATTCTTGTCGATTTACCTGAAGGAGTGCAGGAAGCCCGCACCCCTTACGAGGGCCATCAGTTCAGCGACTATGTTCTGCTTGGTAAAGATGGCAAGCCTCTTGCCGTAGTAGAAGCCAAAAAAACCAGTCGTGATGCTGCCATTGGCCGTGAGCAGGCAAAGCAGTATTGCTGCAATATCCAAAAACAGTTAGGCGTCGATCCTCCGTTCTGTTTCTATACCAATGGTCTCGAGATATTTTTCTGGGATATCGACAACTACCCACCACGAAAGGTTATCGGTTTTCCAACCCGTGAAGACCTTGAGCGTTTCCAATATATCCGCAGGAGCCGCAAGCCTCTCACCGGCGAACTCATCAATACAGCAATTGCCGGACGCGATTATCAGATTCGTGCCATTCGATCAGTCCTTGAAGCAATTGAGAAGAAAAAGCGGGACTTCCTTCTGGTTATGGCTACCGGCACCGGAAAAACCCGCACCTGTATAGCTCTTGTCGATGCCTTGATGCGTGGCGGACATGCCGAAAAAATTCTTTTTCTGGTAGATCGTATTCCTTTGCGCGAACAGGCACTGTCTGCCTTTAAGGAGCATTTGCCACACGAACCTCGCTGGCCCAACACCGGCGAAAAGGTTTTTGCAAAAGATCGTCGCATCTACATCGCGACCTACCCCACGATGCTCAATCTCATCCGGGATGAATCGCAGTACATTTCACCCTATTTCTTTGACTTTATTGTCATTGATGAGAGCCATCGTTCCATCTACAACACTTACGGTGAAATCCTCGATTACTTCAAAACAATCACCCTGGGGCTTACAGCAACCCCCACCGATATTCTTGACCACAACACCTTCAGCCTTTTTCATTGCGAAGATGGCCTTCCAACCTTTGCCTATACCTATGAAGAGGCGGTGAATAATATTCCGCCATGGCTGTGCAATTTTCAGGTCATGAAAATCCAGACAAAATTCCAGAAGGAAGGAATCAGTAAACGGACGATATCCCTTGACGATCAGAAAAAACTGATTCTTGAAGGCAAAGACATCGAAGAGATTAATTTTGAAGGAACGCAGCTTGAAAAGCAGGTCATCAATCGAGGGACCAATACCCTTATTGTAAAAGAGTTCATGGAAGAGTGCATAAAAGACCAGAATGGCGTTCTTCCCGGAAAAACAATATTCTTCTGCGCCACCATAGCCCATGCCCGCAGAATTGAAGAGATATTCGACAAGCTCTATCCGCAATACAAGGGTGAACTTGCAAAGGTTCTTGTGTCCGACGACCCGCGCGTCTACGGCAAAGGCGGCTTGCTCGATCAGTTCAAGAACAGCGATATGCCCCGTATTGCCATCAGTGTCGACATGCTTGATACCGGTATTGACATTCACGAACTTGTCAATCTCGTCTTCGTTAAACCGGTCTACTCCTATACCAAATTCTGGCAGATGATTGGCCGCGGCACACGCCTTCTTGAGCTGGCTAAAATCAAACCATGGTGCACCGCAAAAGATCTGTTCCTGATTCTTGACTGCTGGGACAACTTCGAATACTTCAAGCTTCAGCCCAAAGGAAAAGAGGTGACACAGCAACTGCCGCTCCCGGTGAAACTGTTTGGTCTGCGCCTTGACAAAATTGAATCAGCCATCTCAATTGGCAATGCAGCTATTGCAGAACGGGAAATTGTAAAACTACGCAAGCAGATAGCAGAACTGCCTTACACCTCTGTGGTTATAAAAGAGGCAGCATCGGTACTTCATCGTCTGGAAGAGGAAAATTTTTGGATCGCTCTTACTCCGCAAAAGATTGAATATCTGAGAAGCCAGGTCAAGCCACTCTTCAGAACTGTGTCAGAAGCCGATTTTAAAGCCATGCGTTTTGAACGCGACATTCTGGAAACTTCCCTGGCAAAACTGCGCGACCAACAAGAGAGGTACGACACACTCAACGATGCCATTATCGAGCAGATCACCGAGCTTCCTTTGAGTATCAGCTTTGTGAAACAGCAAGAGTCTCTCGTCAGGGCTGCTCAAACCAGGCACTTCTGGAACCATGCAACTGAAGAGAGCTTCGACCAGCTTATTGCAAAACTCTCACCGCTTATGAAGTTTCGTGAGCAGGAGAGCGCCGGTAACGCTCAAGTTCACCTGAATCTTGTTGATCTTCTTCAGCACAAAGAGATGGTGGAATTCGGCCCCCAGCATGAGGCCGTAAGTATTTCTCGCTACCGCGAAATGGTCGAAACGCTCATTACCGAATTGACGAAACAGAATCCGATTCTTTCCAAAATCAAGGATGGCAAAGAGATTACGCCTGAAGAGGCCGCTGAGCTTGCGGAGTTACTGCACGATGAGCATCCGAACATTACCGAGGATCTTTTGCGTTCCGTCTACAAAAACCGCAAGGCACATTTCATCCAGTTTATCCGCCATATTCTCGGTCTCGAACTTCTCAAAAGTTTCCCTGACACGGTTGCTGATGCGTTCGATCAGTTTATCCAGCAGCACTCCAACCTTTCAAGTCGCCAATTGGACTTTTTAAATCTCCTGAAAAACTTCATTATAGAGCGCGAAAAGGTAGAAAGAAGAGACCTCATAAACGCCCCGTTTACGGTAATACACCCGCAAGGCATTCGCGGAGTGTTCAGTCCGGCTGAAATTAAAGAAATCCTGGCTCTGGCCGAACAACTGGCAGCATAATATGACGGAAAATAACCGAATTGAATACAAGCGTGAGCTGACTGACGGCCTTGAAAAAGAGCTGCTGAACGTTGACGAAAAAAATTTCAGGGGCCCACTCAGGGGCCCAGTCGGGGGTAGAGTGAGGGGTAGAGTCAGCAATGGTGTACCGGCGTACTTGCAAAAGGGTCGGTCACTGTGAAGAATTTTAATAAAGGTCAATAGCCGATGCTTCAAAACAATCCGGAACTGAAATCAAAAATAGACCAACTCTGGAACAAGTTCTGGAGCGGTGGCATTTCCAATCCCCTTACCGCCATTGAACAGATCACCTATCTGCTTTTCATGAAGCGGATGGACGATCAGGATAAAGAGAAGCAGGCAAGTGCCGAGTGGGCGGGCGATACCTACAGCTCCAAATTTAAGGGGATGTGGATACCACCCGAATACCGTGACAAAGAAAATCCCGAGAGTTATGCGATCGACAAAAGCACACTTCGCTGGAGTGAATTCAAACACATGCAGGCGGATGTTATGCTTACTCATGTGCAATCCAGAGTCTTCCCCTATCTCAAAGACCTGAACGGTGCTGAGTCGAAATTTTCCCACCACATGAAAAATGCGGTCTTCATCATTCCCAAGCCTTCGCTTCTGGTTGAAGCCGTTAAGACGGTTGATGAGATCTTTGAAGTGATGGAAACGGACTCGAATGAAAAAGGGCAGGCATTTCAGGATATTCAGGGAGATGTCTATGAATTTCTTCTCTCCGAAATTGCTTCAGCAGGTAAAAACGGCCAGTTCCGTACACCTCGCCACATTATCAAAATGATGGCCGATCTTGTCGAACCTCAGCTTGGTCACACTATTGCCGATCCCGCATGTGGATCAGGTGGATTTCTGCTTGGTGCCTATCAATATATTGTCACGCAGTTGGCAATTCGTGCCGGCAACAAAAATCTTCTTCCCGACGAAGACGGGTTTATCCGCACCTCCGTTTCTGCAGGGCTTACCGAACACGCAAAAAGCATTCTGAGCAAAACGCTCTTCGGTTACGATATCGACAGCACCATGGTTCGTCTTGGTCTGATGAACCTCATGATGCACGGGATTGACGAGCCTGAAATTGACTATAAAGACACCCTGAGCAAGAGCTTTACCGAAGAGTCCTGCTACGACATAGTCATGGCCAATCCTCCCTTTACCGGGAGTATTGATAAAGGCGATATTAACGAAAGCTTTACCCTCTCCACCACCAAAACCGAGCTATTGTTTGTTGAAAACATCTATCGGCTGCTGAAAAAAGGGGGAACAGCCTGCGTTATTGTGCCGCAAGGCGTGCTCTTTGGCTCCGGCGGTGCATTCAAGGATTTACGCAAACTGCTTGTTGACCGTTGCGACCTGAAAGCGGTTATCACCATGCCAAGCGGAGTGTTCAAGCCCTATGCCGGAGTTTCTACCTCAATTCTGCTCTTTACCAAAGTATGGGGCCCGCTGGATAAGGTCAGCAAACCGGCGACAGAGTTTGTCTGGTTCTACGACATGAAGTCAGATGGTTATTCGCTCGACGACAAACGAAACAAGCAGGATGGGTTTGGCGATCTGCTTGATATCGTCGCGAAATATAAAAAGCGAAATGCACAGCACGACATCGACAGAACTGAAAAGTTCTTTATGGTTTCCCGTTCAGAAATTGAAGGAGAGGGTGGGTATGATCTTTCGATTTCCCGTTATAAAACGGATGTTTTTGAAGAGGTTGTCTACGAAAGTCCTTCGGTTATTCTTGATAAACTGATTGCAGCAGAGGTGGGGGAGATTGATGATGCTGAACTTGCAAACATTCAGAGTGGTATTGTCAGGGAGCTGCTTGAGCTCAAAGGGATGATCGGATGAACCCAGCATTTGCACCCGATTATGGGACGAGTTTTTCAGACAGGCAATTGAAGCATAACCATGACTTTGAAAATGGATTTCCAATTGCGAACGCGGTGCGTTCGCAATTCTCTTATGACCGACAGGAAATACTGCATGAAGAGAATCTGGCAATCAATATGAAGGTAATTGATGGGAGGGGGAGATGAAAAAGATCCCATTAAAAGAGCTTGCGACTATTACTGCTGGTCAGAGTGCTCCGAAGCCTGAATTGTTTTCAAAAGAAGGTTTCCCATTTGTTCGCGCAGGTAGTTTAGAGGAACTCATTGCCGGAAAAAAAGAGTCAGATCTTGAGCTGATCTCTATTGATATTGCAGAAGCACTAAGGCTACGTCTATATCCAGCAGGTTCGATACTTTTTGCCAAAAGCGGAATGTCTGCAACAAAAAACCGTTTTTACCAATTAAAGACCCCTGCGTATGTAGTAAGTCATCTTGCGATTTTGATCCCAAAAGATTGTTTATTTGTTGACTATATCAGGCATGTTTTAATTAAATACCCACCTTCATCATTAATAAAGGATCTCGCGTATCCGGCAATTAGCTTAGGTGATATTCAGGACTTCAAAGTTCCTGTTCCAGATGATTCTGACGACCAAATCCGCATCGCAACCCTTCTTTCCAAAGTTGAGAACCTGATCTCCCGCCGTCGCGAGCAACTCAAACAGCTTGACGAACTGCTCAAAAGTGTTTTTCTGGAGATGTTTGGCGATCCGGTCAGGAATGAGAAGAGGTGGGAGAAGAAAAAGATTATTGAATTTGCGTGTGTAAAAATTGGTCCTTTTGGTAGTCTTCTTCATGTAAGTGACTACATCAGCAACGGAATTCCACTGATAAATCCAAGTCATATAGTGAAGGGTGAAATCCGGCCAGATTCCAGTCTTACAATCACATCGACAATGTTCAATGAGTTAACATCGTACCATTTATCTGAAAATGATATTGTTGTTGCTCGTCGTGGAGAAATAGGACGTTGTGCATTAGTCAGAGATAGTGCCAAATTACTATGTGGAACAGGAAGCATGTTCATCAGAATTGAGAGTGGATATGTTCCTGATTTTCTTCAGTTTCAAATATTCAGGACATCGCTGAAAGATTTGTTACTTAGCAAATCAAAGGGAGTTACTATGCAAAATCTAAATTCAACAACTTTGGAGACATTGCATGTAATTTTCCCGCCACTTGATCTCCAAAAACAATTCGCTGCGATCATTCACAAGGTCGAAAACATCAAATCCAGCTATCAGCAAAGCCTCGACGAACTTAAATTCCTCTATGGTACTCTTAGCCAAAAGGCGTTCAAAGGTGAACTGGATTTGTCGCTGGTGCGGCTTGTCGAAGAGGGTGAATCTCTGACCAGAATAACTTCAGAGTCGAGCAATTCAGAAAGTTCTTATTAAGAAGAAAGCGGTTTGCCTTGCTCTATCAGGCAGATAAGTATAATCAGTGTTAGCCATCGAGGAGCCCAGCATGTGCAAATTTATAGAAGATCCAAACTTTTGGGCAGCAGTTTCGGCTGTTGGTGGTGCAGTATCTGCTTTAGCTGCATTGGCTACGATCAGACAATCAAGCATTTCCTCTCGCGAAGCACGAGATGCACAGCGCCCGTACTTTTTACTGGAAGGCCCAGGAATTAAACATCTCCCGCAATCGCCGCCGTTTCGGGTTATTTTGCCTGTGCGCAACATCGGCGTTCGACCGGCGACTCAATTTGAAGGCCGAATATACATAGTACCAATCCTGCAGGGTGTGCCTCCAGCGATGGACCTTAGGTTTTCAGTCGCCAATCCAATACCCCAGAACAGTCCAACACCTTGGTACAACGATACGCTTGTTCTTCCGGATCAGTGTCCACCTCATTTCGTATTTCTTGGTATCGAGTACATTGATCCGTTGTCTGGTCGGCACTATCACCAAGCCTTTTACATGCGATGGGATGGCGTTCAAAACGGATCAACGCAACCGGACTTTGTGCATGTCACCGCCCAAGAGAAGGCGATAATGAACACTCAGTTTTCCGAAATCATTACACCATATCAAAGTGGCGGCTAATCCTTCAATAAAGAGAATGTGCCTCGGTAATTTCTGTCACGCCGCTCATTTCAATCGTTAGACTTAAGATAGAGCTGATAGCTTATGAAATGTATTTCTGTTGCAGAGGCAAGGTATATTAAGGATTATCAGATCGTTCTGAAATTCAATACCGGTGAAACCGGAGAAGTAGATCTCCGCGATCTTGTCTATAAATACGCGATAGCGGAACCATTGCGGAACCCTGAGGCGTTTTCACATTTTTATCTTGATTCCTGGCCAACTCTTGCGTGGGATTGCGGTTTCGATGTTGATCCTGAAGCACTTTATTTCAGGGCAACAGGCAAATCTCAGTGGGCAACAAAATCATCATGACAAAACGCCATTACTGATTCTTTGTCATGCGGCAGGGGATGAGGCGCAACGTGGGCAAAGGTCTCATGTTCAGGCGACAACAATATTGTGAGTTCCAATAAATTCTTTTTCCAGCACTGGCCCTTGAACCCTCACAAGTCGGGGTGCATGATGGGGTGCATGACATCAGATTGAATGAAACGATGAAGAAAATTATAGCTTTTCTGATTGAACCGAAATCAACTCCGCAACTCCTGTCAAAACTTGGCTATTCTCGACGAACCCGTAATTACGAAGGTGCGATCACGAGGCTTCTCGATTCTGATGTAATAGAAATGACTTTGCCGGATACTCCACGAAGCAAGAATCAGCAATATCGTCTGACTGAAAAAGGTCGAAAACTTCAGGACAAGAGATGAAACAGAAAAGTGTTCTGAGCCACGTTATTTCAGTGGAACAGGCAAATCGCTGTGGGAAACGAAAGCGTCATGACAAAACGCCATTATTGATTCTGTCAAGAGTTAGCATAAATTGACAGTATGACATCCATTCTGATGGTTCACTCGTAAAGAAAACAGAGATAAAACCATGCCAATTAATGTTAACCTGACGCCGTTCCTTGAAGAGATGGTTCGTCAGAAAGTAAAATCAGGGCTCTATACATCAGCAAGTGAGGTGGTCCGTGAGGCATTACGCCTTAT
>Ga0118677_10005975_pt2 | contig 15141 bp, 11 predicted proteins | sample AliMusrvi5mmetaG_FD_86154 | JGI IMG/M metagenome (GOLD analysis project Ga0118677, IMG submission 86154)
AAAGGCATCGGGGTCCCTGAAAAAACTGGTGTCCGTGATAAGCATGTCCCGGAACAGGGCCTCTACTTCAGCCGGTTTTTTACCCAGCAGTTGGACATAGTCGGCAATCCGGTCGATATGATTAACGGCCATGCGCCGCTCTATTCTGCGGTGGATGGTGTTTTTTTTGTAATAGCTGAAGTCATGGCCGGTTTTTGCCCTGACCAGGCCAAATATATTCTGGACATAATCCTCGTATTTATTTTCAGATTCCACGACTTCCCTGGGCTGCTGCAGATAGAAGTGCCGCGTGTACTTCAGCAGCGCCCCGGGCATTTTACCTGCCGGCAGGATATAGTCCACAAGGCCGGTGTTTATGGCGCTTTGCGGCATGCCGCTGTACTCGGCATCGTGTTGTTCCTGAGCCATGGTCATGCCGCCCTCGGTCTTTACTGCCTTGAGCCCCAGCGTGCCGTCCGTGCCGGTGCCGGACAAAACAATGCAGCTGGCCCGTTCCTTCTGGTCCCCGGCCAGGGAGCGGAAGAAAAAATCTATGGGCAGATTGAGGGCGTGAGAAGCATCGGGCTCAATAAGACGGAGCTTGCCGTTCATAATGCCGACATTCTTATCGGGCGGGTTAAGGTAGATGCAGTTCGGCGCAATTTTTGAGCCGTTTTCAACGGCAAGCACCTTCATCTTTGTGTGCTTTTCAAGAAGGCTTCCCATCATGCTTTTGTAATCAGGGGACAGGTGCTGGATGATTACAAAAGCAATGCCGCAGTCAGCTGGCATGTTGTCAAAAAAACCATCAAGGGCCTTGAGCCCGCCCGCGGATGCGCCTATGCCCACCACGGGAAACTTTTTTGCTTTCCCGGAAGGAGAAAAAGCAGGTTTTCCGACCGGTTGTTTTTTTCCTGCTTTTACATTCTTGCCGGCCGGATTTATTTTTGCGGGCACCGGCTGTGCTTTTGCCGGAAGTTTTTTCCTGGAAGCGGTGACAGGTTTTGAAGCTTTTGCAGGGGCTTTTTTTGCTACGGCCATGGGGAACCTTTTGTGCAATTTAAAATGATTTATAAATATAAAGGCCATCGATTGTAAACAAAATTTACTACCGAATGCGCCATATCACGTATACGGAATAAGAGACGAAAGTAGTCCTATTCGTGAAAGCATAAGCTCTAACAGGCGAAATTGCAAGGTGTTAAAAGGAGTTATTAACGGTCTCAAAATAGTATTCACGTTCAGAGCATGTTCTGTGTAGGCCGGACTAAGAACCTGGGTACATGCAGAGCGTGCTTTTATGCCGGACACGCTCCGCTTTGTCCGGCCTACAATAAAGGCGCTACTTCCAAGTTCGTGTCCGGCTTTTTATATCCTACCGGTGAACACTATTATGAGACGATTAATATGTTCTTTGTCTGATTCAGGTATGTCACCCGAAAGGCATCCACCGGGAGTCCAGTCCCCTCATTCCCATTCTCCAAAATCCGTCGAAGTAAGTCGCCGGAAACGAGCATCATTGATTGAAAGGATGATAGGTATGATGGTTTAATAGAGCTTTTTTTTGCCCTTTTGAAACTCTGCGCTCTTACCCCACTTTCTTAAAATCGATATGACCGCGCTCAACATCGGTGCTGACCAGCTGCACGCGCAGGCCGCGACCGACATCCATGGCTTCAAAACCGCTCTCAAGCCGTCCTTCAATGGGCGGATGCAGAAGACGGACCCAGGTGCCTTTCTCAGACGCGCCGGTGACGATGGCATCGAACTGCTCCCCGATCCTCGATTCAAGCAGTATTGCCGCCGCTGATTTTGTGACCTGCCGCTCAACTTTTTTTGCTGAGTCTTCCGCTTCGGTGCAGTGCTTTGCCAGCGCTGCCAGTTCTTCGGCGCTGTAGGGCAGGAGCTGGCCGGCCGCTGCAGCCTTCAGCAACCGCTGGGTAATCAGATCGGGGTATCTGCGGTTCGGCGCGGTTGAGTGCGTATAGTCTTTAACCGCAAGGCCGAAGTGCCCGGCGGCGCTGACTCCCGGAAGCTGTACAGTGTATTCACCCGGCCCCAAAAGCTTGATGATGCTGAGAGAGAGATCGGGAAAGTGGAGAGGATCAGCGGCTTTCGCCGATACCAGAAATTGCTCCAGTGCCCTGGCATCGGGCTCCCGGGGCAACGCCACGCCCCGCTCCGCTGCAAGCTCGATGATCCGGTCCCAGCGTTTGGGCGTGCGTACGACGCGCCGCAGCGAGGGAACCTTTTTAGACGCGAGGTACTGTGCGGCAAAGCCATTGGCTGCGATCATGAACTCCTCAATAATGTCCCTGGCCCTATTTTTTTTGTCGGCTTCCAGATCCTTGAGCCTATCACCCTCAAAGACCGGTCGCGCTTCTATTGTTTCGAGATCAAGGGCACCGTTCAGGCGCCGTAGCTTTTTCAATTTCTGGGCAATGCGGTCCTGTAGCCTTAGGTTCAAGTCAAGGCCTGTAACTGTGCTGATTTTTTGCGGCATGGGGCCGGTACCCTCCAGCCAGGCGGCAACGCTGTTGTAGACCAGCTTGGCCCGACTGCGCACCGCTGCTCGATACAGGTCCGAGTTCTGAAGCGACCCATCCCCGGCAAACACCATTTCAATGACAATGGCAAGGCGGTCTGACTCCAGATTGAGGGAGGTGAAGTCCGTGGAGAGTTTCTCGGGCAGCATGGGAAACGTCTCGGCGACCGTATAGACCGAGGTGGTGTTTTGCCGTGCATGATCGTCAAGCGCCGATTGCTTCCTGACCAGAGCGTCAACGTCGGCAATGGCGACAAAAATCTTTACCGCACCGTCGGGCATGGCTTCGGCAACGGTAACCTGGTCCAGATCACGCGAATCATCATTGTCGATGGAGCACCAGAGAAAGTTCCTGAGATCGCGCGCGGGTTGCGCAGTTTGCGTCGCCGGCCCGTTGATTGCGTCGAGCTCGGCCAGGGCTTGGGGCGGAAAATCCGGAACAAGTCCTCTTTCAAGCATTGCCCGATGGGCAATTCCCTGCAGGATCACGCGGTGCTGCCGGTCGTCGGTATCTGTCATAGTGTCGCCTTCCTTGAATGATCTGTTGTGGTTTCCTGCTCAATACCTGATTCATGCCATCATTGGAAAAATCTGCAAAGTTTACCGCAGCTTCACTCCGCGGCAAAGCGGCGGAAGAACCACCTCTTCATTGCCTCCACCGCCAGCAGATAGGCAACCAGCATGGTGGTCAGGATCAGAAAAAAGAACGCCGGCGGCGCCACAAAACCCAGATGCACGCCCGCGGGCGTGAACGGCAGCACAGCGGCCACCGCCACCACCGCAAACGAGCAAGCGATCAGCCACGGGTTGGGGCGGCTTTTGAAGGGATTTTTGCGGGTGCGGATGATGAATATGACCAGCACCTGTGTCGCCATGGACTCTATGAACCAGCCGGTATGGAACAGCGCCTCCCCGGCATGGAAGACCGTCAGCATGACGTAGAAGGTGAGAAAATCGAAAACCGAGCTGACCGGGCCGATGACCAGCATGAAGTTGCGGATATAGTTCATGTCCCAGTGCCGGGGCCGGCTCAGATAATCATCATCCACACGGTCAAGCGGAATCGGGAGTTCGGATACGTCGTAGAGAAGGTTATTGAGCAGGATCTGCACCGGCAGCATGGGCAGGAAGGGCAGAAAGAGCGAAGCCCCGGCCATGCTGAACATGTTGCCGAAATTGGAGCTCGTGCCCATCATGATGTATTTCATGATATTGCCGAAGGTGCGCCGCCCTTCCAGAACGCCGGCATGGAGGACGCCCAGGTCCTGCTCCAGAAGGATCATGTCAGCCGCGGCTTTGGCCACGTCGACAGCGCTGTCAACCGAAATGCCCACATCGGCCGAGTGGAGCGACGGTGCGTCATTGATGCCGTCGCCGAGATATCCCACCACATGGCCGCGCCGTTTGAGGGCAAGGATGATCCGGTTTTTCTGGACCGGCGTCACGCGGCAGAAAAGGTTCACCTGCTCCGCCCGCGCGGCAAGCGCCGAATCATCCAGGTGCTGGATCTCAGCGCCGGTCACCACCCCGGTAACAGGAAGGCCGAGTTGGGCGAAGATATGCTGGGTCACCAGTTCATTGTCGCCGGTGATGATTTTGACCGCGACCCGGTCGGCGGCCAGTCCGGCCAGGGCCGCACTGGCGCTCTGCTTGGGCGGATCGAGAAAGGCGGCGAAGCCCGCAAAGACCAATTCCGTTTCATCGTTTACCACGGCATGGGGATGGTCCAACCCCACCTGTCGCGAGGCGATGCCCAGCACCCGGAAGCCATCTTTGCTCAGTGCCTCAAATTGTCCGTTGATGCTCGCCCGCGCCGCAGTATCAAGAGGATGCGGTTCCGCCTCCCCATCCGCCTCGTAGCTGACCGACAGCCGCAGGATATCTTCGGGCGCCCCCTTGACCACGAGCAGCCTTGTCGTGCCTTTGTCTATGAGCACAGAAACGCGGCGGCGCTCGAAGTCAAACGGCACTTCATCTATTTTCTTCCATACGCTTGCGTCGATCTCCGTGTGTTCCAGGATGGCGTCATCCAGGGGGCTCTTCAACCCTGTTTCAAAAAAACTGTTGTAATAAGCCAGCTCCAGGACACGCTGGCTGTCACCGCCCAGGGGATTCAAGTGCCGCTCCAGATGGATGCGGGCCTCGGTCAGGGTGCCGGTCTTGTCGGTGCAGAAGACATCCATGCTCCCCAGGTTATGGATTGCTGCGAGCCTTTTTACGATCACCTTGCTTTTCGCCATGCGCATCGCGCCCCGCGACAGGGTAACAGATACCACCATGGGCAGAAGTTCCGGGGTCAGCCCGACGGCCAGGGCCACGGCAAACAGGAACGATTCAAGCCAGGGCCGGTGAAAGAAGGCATTGACCAGCAGAACAAACAGGACGAGCAATATCGTCATGCGCATGATGAGAAGCCCGAACCGGTGAGTTCCCTGCTCAAAGGCCGTAGGTGGCGCCTTGGCAAGAAGGGTGTCTGCAATCTCACCGAGTTGCGTATCCTGCCCGGTGCGGCACATCAGCACTTTGGCCGTGCCGCTGATAACCGATGTTCCCAGCAGCACGGTGTTGCCGGCGGCAAGAACGTCAGTCTCTTCGGGTAGTTCAGCCGGTGATTTTTCCACCGGATAAGCTTCACCGGTCAGCAGGGCCTGGTTAACGAAAAAGTCCTTTGCCTCCAGCACCCGGCCGTCACAGGGGACCATATCGCCGGCGGCAAGCAGCGCCACATCTCCTGGCGCCATCTCCGCCAGTGGTATCTGCAGGGGCTTGCCGTCCCGCAGCACCTTGCCGCGCACTGTCACCGACTGGCGCAGACGATCTGCTGCCTGCCCGGCCCGGTATTCCTGGACGAAATCAAGGGTCACACTCATAAGGACGATACTGCCTATGATGAAAAAGCTGGTGGCGTCGCCGGTAAAAGCGGACAGGGCGCTTGCGGTAAGGAGAATGATGACCAGGGGGTTGCGGAACTTGGCGAGAAATTGCAGGATCAGCGACTTTTTGCGCTCTTCATGAATAATGTTCGGGCCGAACTTCGCAAGGCGGAGAGCCGCCTCAGAGCTGCTCAGTCCGTCAGGCTGTGCGACCAGCTGTTCCAGCAGTACCGAAACGGGGATTTGCCAGAATAGGTAATCCGTTTTAATCGCGGATTCGGGCATGATGGATTCTCTCCAGTGTATGGTTATGAATGTCGTTCAATGGCAAAAGATTTATTTTGCCAGCCGAAACAACTCGTGCTTTAATTGTCTTCAGGCGACCATCGTCCATGCAGGTGTTTGTTGATTTCGTTTCCCTTCTTTTACGGAGAGATTTATCTAGGAGGCAGGGTGAAAGTCACCGCATCCTGGAGCGTGAATTCAAGCTCTGTCTGCGCCGGGACCCGAACGGACGGACCCCTGGCCGATAGTCGGTGGGCTGTTGAGCCCGAGTTGCCGATGCCTACCCTGATCAAAACACCTTTTACCTTTCCGATGATGCTGCCGACGACGCCGCTGCGGTGGGCCGGCTGTGCGCCCCGGTATTCTCCCACTACCGTGACCTATGAGCTGTACAGCTCATAGGTTGTTCCCCTATACGTGATGCTTTTCAAGGCAAGCTCCAGCTGGCTTGAGCCTTGCTGACCTCCGGCCTGCCGGGTTTCGGTCAGCATCACCAGCACCTCGGTTCCTTCAGGCACGATGACCGCATCGCCGGAGGTTAGCGCAAAGGCCAAAGTGGCCGCGAAGGTTTGTCCGACCCTGTTGACGGTGGAATCGACAGAATCGAGCATGACAACCCGAACCGTGGTTCCGGCGGGCAGCGTATACACCAGGGGCGGGGGCGGTACTTGTATTTGATCATTTATTTTTTTCACGCCAGGCGTAGCGACAGCCGCCTTAGTGGCACGAAGGCGCGTAGCATTGTCGGGAACGACACCAGTAATGGTCAACTCCCCGTCTTTAGCCGTAACCTGCAATCGCGTATCGTTGTCAAGTGCAGCCACGACTTTACTCTTAAGCTCTTCATCGCTAGGGCTGCAAGCAGATAAAAAGACACACTGCATCAGGAGTATGATCGCTGCAGCAACTCTGGCAGCAGTGTGCCGCGGCCTGCTTCGGTCCTGTGTTTTGAAAAAATCGTTTATTGTTTTCATGGTCCACCTTTTATGCCGCACAAGTTTTCTTTTTGTAAAATGGCGTCCGGTGGTTGACACTGGCAGCCTGCCAGCCTTTTCGCCGCGTCTGTCTTCTGGCGAAGGAACAAACTATTTACCGTCAGGTTCGTGACCGGCTTTTTATCCCTTATTTATGAGACGCACTAATTAGTTTGGTGGTACATCAATTTCACCCTGCTTATGCACTTCGGAGGATTTATTAAGTAATTTCCCTGTTGTCGTATCAATCACATAATAACCGGTATAATGACTTGTTCCCCCCGTGGAAAGCGCCCATGATGATATCTGATACCTGCCAATGAGGCTGAGGCTGCTGTCCTTTTCCGCTGATGCGGCTTTTGGTTCAAGTACTGTGACGAGGAGATTGAGTAACAACAAAGCAACGATGGCCCACAATGCGAGAGTTGACAATAAATTTTTTTTCATATTGGTACCCTCCCTATGCATGTTTTTATTGGTAAATCAGGTGTTGATTCATATAAAACCACCTGATGAATATTGAGTTTAATCCGCCGAGGCGGAGTCATTTCCACCTTTTTTTATTTTTCTTTAGTAACCTGCCGGGGCCAGTGGCAAAACAGCCTGTACCGGCGTGGCAGCGGCCTGAATGAGCCTATTCTGCACTTTGTCAAAGCGCAGGTTGCCGAGATGCCCGCCGCGTTGGTATTCAATCAGACGCGGGCCCATGAGATCGCGGTACCACTGCAGGTCGCTTTCCGTCAGGAGAAAATCATCGGCATTGACCTGCAGGACAATTTTATCGCGCATGGTTGCAAGCGCCGGCCCGATTGATTCAATAGACTCGTTTCTGATGAGATTTTCCAGAGCGCTTTTGCCGAATGTTTTTTCGACATACGGAGCGACAAACCGCTTTTGGTAGTCATCATAGCTGATTTCGCGTATCTCCCGGTACAGCGGCATGCGGGTGAATGCTCTCGGATCATTTTTCAGGACTCCAAGGTTATAACGTGCCTGGGAGTTCTGGATGACGTTCACCAGCATATAGCGGAACACAACGCCGATAATAAACTGGGACTCCTCAAGCGTCAGGGGGATCTCCCGGCTTGTATCCAGCTCACCGTTGGAAAGGGCGACTGCCTTTTGCAGGGTCTCCCGCATGCGCTGCTCGCGCGTTTCGGCAGGCCATTTCAGCGGTGCATTGAACATGCGGTCAAGCTGCTGTAATCCCCTGATCAGGCTGATGGGCGGGTTGACAGCAATGTATCGGTCAAAGTTCAGGCCATGTACCTCTTTGCGGGAAACAGCAGCGGCGGTCTGCAGTGTCATGTAGGCACCATACGATACGCCGCCAAGCGCAAGCGAGGTAATCCTGCCCGGATAGTCGGCGCGCACATCATCAACAACAGCCTTTATGACCTGCAGCACGTCATTGCGATCTCGCGTCGTATCGCCGGGCAGGGGCGTGGAAGAGGCGATCTCCATGAATTCAGTGTTAAAGACATTTGAGAACGCAACCACCGAATACCCGTTGCGATAAAAAAGATCGCAGAAGGCAAGCGTTCCGCTGTCAAGGCGGTGTGAGCCTAGTCCGGGCATGTAGACCAGCAGCGGCGCCGGCTTTTTCTGCAGCCAGAGCGAGTAGGTGAACTTTCCGTCCGAATTCTTCCAGTAGCGGGTGATATTTTTTGCCTTTCCGAGAAAGCCCGGAGTGCGCGCTTCAAAAAATACGCTCCCGAGTGTGGGGTCGGCATCCGGCGTTTCATCTGCAGCGGGAACGTAATCACGAACATTATTCTCGCGGTTGATAGACCAGAGAACGTGGCTGATAAGATAGGGGTCATTGTTGTCCATTAGCAGGTGATACAGTTCGTCGTTTTTCATGCTCATAGTGTTGAGGGTAAAAAACGCCCGCGCTCCGAAAAACTGTGAGGCAAGGTCAAAGGGCAGGTCGAGAATTGTGCCGATGGCGTCACGGCCGTTTAACGGGCCAATCAGCGGAAGTGCAAGATAGAATCCCGGGCCTGAGCCGTAGTGCCCGAAAGTCTGGCCGAAATCCTCATCCGATTTGCCGATGCCGTATTTCGTGGCAGGGTCGAAAAAACCCAAAACCCCTACGGTCGTGTTGGTCCCGAACCGCTTTGTTTCCTCCCATGCGCCGTGCCATTTTCCCTGCAGGCAGCTGTTGAGGCCCCGTACGGGATAGGCAAGGTTATGGCCGAAGTTTTCCAGGGAGTCGCGCACGGGCCGTGGCAGCACGAATGCATATGCCTGGTTGAATGGATAAATAAGGCCATAAAAGAAACCACGGTTGAACCCGGAGGTGCACCTGTTTACCGGTTCGATCGGGTCGGGTACGATATCAAAATAGGGCATCTGGCCGGGTAGGGGCGTACGCAACGACGGTGCTTCAGGCTGCAGTACAGGAGTTTGCATGGTTGGCGACTGCTTCTGAGCGAATGCGGTTCCTGTGCATGTGAGCGCAGCAAGCGATACTGCAATGGCCGCTACGTGCATTATATTCCGGGTTGGTTTTTTTCGCATTCAATGAGTTTCCCTTTCATTCATGATTAATTTAGTGCTGCTATGTATTGTCTTCCGCCCCGTTTTTTTTCAGCAAAGGCCCAATGATCCATACGGGCAATTTTCCGTAATGCTGCTTTAAAAGCGCTGACTAGCAGGCCTGAGCCATCTCAATACATTAACAAACAAATCTTAGGAGGTATTGAATTTTTATATACAAGAACCGGGCCGTTATGGCTTTGAATCAATTGTCAACGATATATCAGCTAGTTAACACGGCCACCCGGCAGGGCAGGCGCTGCAAACCATCGAAATTTTTCCCCTGGAACGGGACTGAATCCCGCCAAACGGGATTAATCCCAGTTAGCAGGATATGGATACACAGGGATGATACTAACTGGAAGGATCAGACGTGGTTTGCTATGTGATGCTTTTTAAAAGCACATTGAGGCGGTTTCAGCTAGACCTGGCAGCTCACAGATATGCCGGATGTCGCCCCTCAGGATGCTTGATAATGAAGAGCAATAAGTTATGTCGTTTTCAATAATAAGAATGTCTGCCATGAATTTTCTCTTGAAGTGCGGCACGGGGCGCCGCCGGTTCCCTACAAAAAAGCTAAGCCGCTATTGTATCTATTTTATTAGATTAGGTAAATTGTTCTGAGCTTCTCGATTTTCAAAAAAAATACGGGAGTTAAAAATTATCATAAATGAAGTGCGAAATTTCTTTGTTAGTATAAATAAAATATTATTCAAGCTCTTCTTTATACAATATTTGCAAAGACTTTATAGTTTTATTTGAAAGGTTCATGAATAATCCGGGTTAGCAGTTGCAGAGGTACCAGTAGAAGGCAAGGGCGCTGTTGCCGGACAGGTGCTGAAATATTCTGGAGCACTAATTATTAAAGAGGCACACCAGATTTCATTGAATTTTTCAATGCCCTGCTAGGTCTGACTACTGGTGAGCGACAAAAAATTGCGTCGGGCAGGGAGTTATTTTTTGATTTCTTAGTGTTGATTCATCCTGAATAAGTTGACATTTTTTTTGGCTTCACGGATAGTTATAAAAATATATTTGTAGTTTATCTCAGGAGCAGTGGCCATGATCATCGACTTTCACAATCATTTAAGTCCGCCGCAGTCATCGTACCGCATGGAAGCTGAGGTCTATCTTGATGCCATGGACCAGGCCGGCGTTACTCAGGCGGTCATACTTGGCAAGGATTATGGCTTTTACGGAGATAAACAAAACGAGAACCTTTCCGACGAGGACACGGCAGCATTCGTGAAAGCCCATCCGGACCGGTTTATCGGCTTTACCGCCGTGCATCCTGACAGAGGAGTTGCCTGTAATGTTGAGAAAGTCGACCGTGCGGTGAATGAGTTGGGTCTGCGGGGTATTAAGTTAAACCCTGCCTCAGGCTTTTACCCCAATGATGAGCGGCTGTATCCGGTGTATGAGAAGGCATCGGCGCTGGGTATTCCTGTGGTAATTCACATGGGTATTAAGCCTCCGTCTGAAGGAAGCCGGCTAAAGTATTGTCATCCCATATATATTGACGATATTGTAGTTGATTTTCCAGAATTGAAGATGGTGATTGCTCATGCTGCCTACCCCTGGGTTGAAGATTTAGTGATGGCTGGCTTGTATGCGCCGAATGTATCGGTTGATATTTCAACACTCAATCAAATTGAAGACGCGCTGGGGTATCCGGTGGTGCTGCCGGCGCTTAAAACTCTTGCTCAGGCCCTCGGACCGGGCAGAATTCTTTTCGGCTCTGATGGCATATTTAATATGGAGTCGATTATACATTCGGTTCTGCAGGCGGATTTTTTGACCGATAGCGACCGGGAGTTGATTTTTTATAAGAATGCGCAGAAACTGCTGAATCTTGCCTGAGAAGTGGCTGAACGAAAACCCTGAATCATGGATTTGTTGGGTTCACCCTTATGCAGGTACTTTTTCCGAGGTATTTAATACTTGCGTAGGCTGGGTTGAGGTATGAAACTCAACGGTTTTTTTCGGGCTTAACCCAACAAAAAACATCGGCTTTCAGACAGCAAGGTAGTCTGAGTTACGAATTATAGCCCCGTGTTTCCGCATGGCCTTCAGTGCCAGCTCGCCATCGCCGGGCTGTACATCAACGGCTCTGATGCAATCTTCTAGAACGATGGTTTTAAAGCCCTGCCGCAGCGCGTCCATCACGGTTTCTCTAACGCAATAGTCGGTGGCAAGCCCGCAAACAAAAAGTTCGTCTACAGCCTGTTTGTGCAGGTAATCTGCAAGATCAATATTTGTTGATTCAAAGTCGCTGTAACCGTCATCCTCAAGGGCCGTGCCTTTTTCCAAAAAGCAGTCCACGGCCGCGATATTGAGGCCGGGGTGGAACTCGGCGCCCAGTGTGCCCCGAACACAGTGTACGGGCCATTTTTTAAAATGCCGGGAACCCATAGGGTGCAGGTCACGCGAGGCCAGCACCAGATCGAAACAGCCGATAATCCGGTTTACAGGGGCAACAATTTCATCTCCCTGCGAAACTGCAAGCGCCCCGCCGGGGCAGAAGTCGTTTTGAAGATCAACTATCAGTAAACAGCGTTTTTCAGGCATTGGAGAGGCGCCTTTCAATAAGTTCCTGCCGCAGTTCATACAGCTTTTGGCTGAGACCGACGCGGTAGGTATGGGGGTTGGCAAATCGCTTGTGCTCATCGGGCAGCATGGCGAAGCGCGTACGGGCGAAAGTTTGTGTGGCGGCAAGCGAGGGGAACACCGCTACCAGCTTGCCTCCGCGCACAGCGGGAAAACATACCTGGTCGGGCCGCGCGCCGGACTGCTGCAGCGAGGTTTTATGAAACCCAATGGTCGGATGCCTGATGAGATCAAGGGTCTCAACTGACTCATCATCGAGAGCCAGCGCATCAATGAAAAATTTACCTTGAGTATCCAGATAGCGGGCAATATTTTTTTTGCCCGGATTATTGATTTTTTCAGGGTTTTCGGAAAATTTAATGGTCGGCGTGCCGTTGATGCAGCACATCTTGTAAATGCCGTCAAGTGCGGGTTGGTCATAGGAGCAGATCATCCGCGTGCCCACACCAAAGACATCGATTGGGGCCTGCTGATCGAGGAGGCTTTCAATCAGGTGTTCATCAAGCTGATTGGAAGCAACTATTTTTACATACCCGAGCCCTGCCTCATCAAGCAGGCCCCGCGCTTTTTTGCTCAGGTATGCCATATCGCCGGAATCAAGGCGGATGGCGACAAGCCTGGCGCCGCGCGCCTCCATTTCACGCGCAACGCGTATTGCATTGGGAACGCCGGAAGTGAGGGTATCATAGGTGTCAACCAGCAGCGTTGTGCTGTTCGGGTAGAGACTGGCATAAGCGCTGAAAGCCGCATATTCATTGTCAAAGCTCTGTATCCAGCTGTGGGCATGGGTTCCGACTGCAGGTATGCCATATTCTTTTGCCGCTAAAGTGTTTGAGGTGCCCACGGCGCCTCCGATAAATGCCGCGCGGGTGGCGGCCATGGAACCCTCGGCCTGGGCGCGGCGAAGCCCGAAATCAATGACAGCTTTTCCCTGAGCTGCGAAAACGATGCGCATGGTTTTTGTGGCAACAAGCGTTTGAAAGTTTATGATGTTTAAAAGCATGCTCTCAAGCAACTGCGCTTCTATGAGCGGGGCGGTTACCCGCATGAGAATATCATCGGGGAAAACAATATCGCCCTCACGGAATGCCTCTATGTCGCCTGAAAACCGGAATGCGGAAAGATAGTCAAGGAACTCGGAGCGGAAGCCGAGAGCTTTCAGAAACGCAATGTCTTCAGCGGTATAGGCAAATGCCAGAGCGCTTTCGACTGCCTGCTCAAGGCCGGCAAACACAGCATAACCACCGGCAAATGGCGCAGTGCGGAAATATAGATCAAAGGTTGCAAGGGGATTTATTTTACCGCCGTAGAAATAGCCCTGCGCCATGGTAAGTTCATAAAAGTCTGTATACAAACCTGATCGGGTTATGTCCATGGTGGATTCCTGCAGGAGTTAATAATCTGTTAAGCTAAGAATAGCGCAGGATAAGGGGAATTGCAAAAGCAAGTTTTCAGGCAGATTTTTTATTACATGCTTTGATGAAGGCAGCCCGCGAGCGGTCGTAGGTGCGCTCAATCTCCGGCGGAAAGAAGCAGCCGGGAAGCTCGCCCATGTCCCGGTGATATGTGACGCACAGTTCGGGGTTATGGGTTCGGGGTTATGGATCCTTACCTCTAACCTCTGACCTCTACCTTTGTTGCGCATCACGGATACATGGGCACCTGATCGATGGCCAGTGTTTCCCTGAATCCCATCATGATGTTCATGTTTTGAACAGCCTGTCCTGAGGCGCCCTTAACGAGATTATCGATGACCGATACGAGCACCAGCCTGTTCCCGGAGAGGGCAAAGCCGATGTCGCAGTAGTTGGAGCCGCGCACCCAGCCGGTCTGGGGCAGGGTGCCTTCGGGCAGTATGCGCACAAAGGGCTCTTTTTTATAAAAGTTTTTAAGCCGGCCATGAAGAACCGCGCTCGTCAGCGGCCGCTTCAGGGTCACATAAATGGTGCTCAGCATGCCGCGGTTCATGGGCAGAAGATGCGGCGCAAAGGTTATTTCCACGGGCTTGCCGGAAATACCGGAGAGTTGCTCTTCGATTTCAGGCTGGTGGCGGTGCTTGAGTATGCCGTAGGCCTTAAAGCTTTCACTTACTTCGCAGAAGAGCGACCCTGTTTTCAGCGATCTGCCCGCACCGGTCACGCCTGATTTTGAATCAGCAATAATGCTGCGGGTATCGATGAGGTCATTTTTTAATAGTGGCGCCAGCGGCAGAATGATGCTCGTGGGGTAGCATCCCGGATTTGCGACAAGCTGCGCTTTTTTAATCCTGCTGCGGTTTATCTCCGGAAGCCCGTATACCGCTTTTGCCAGCAGCTCAGGGGCCGTGTGCTTCTCGTACCACTTTTCATAGGTAGCCTGGTCGGAGATCCGAAAATCCGCGCTTAGGTCAATGACCCTTTTTTTCTTTTTAATGAAAGCCGGCACAACCAGCATTGCTTCCTTATGGGGAACTGCGGTGAAAATGATATCAGCCCTGGGGGCAATCACATCAGGATTCAGGGGCTCAAGAAGGCGGCTGGTAATTTCACCTACTGACGGATATATCTGGTCATAGCGCTGCCCGACATAACGCTCGGATGTAAGTGCTGTTATTTCAACTTCCGGATGGCGTGATAAAATCCTGATGAGCTCAAGGCCCGTATAACCGGTCGCGCCGATTATTGCTGCTCGCATTGGTTCCTCCCCATGTGTCAGCGCCACGGGCAGAGAGCCGGTGGCTTGTTTGTCTGCCACCATCGCCTATGGGCTGAGGTGGCAGAAGGCAACTTGGCACTTTGTGCCCCTGGATTACCCTGATGACAATAAAAAAAAAGGAAGGACGCTGTCCTTCCTTTGTAAAAATCGAATCGAGACTAGCGTTTTGAAAACTGGAAACGCTTGCGTGCGCCGGGCTGCCCGTATTTTTTTCGCTCGACAATTCGCGAATCGCGGGTGAGAAGCGAAGCCCGCTTCAGTATGGTCCGGAACTCGGGATTTATCAAAATCAGGGTTCGGGAAATGCCGTGTCGAATTGCTTCAGCCTGACCGGTAAGGCCGCCGCCGAAAACATTCACGAAAACATCATGCTTGCCATTGAATTTGACCAGCTCAAGGGGCTGCCGCACAATCTGTTTTTTGGTTGGCAGGCCGCTGAAATATTCGTCAAGAGGGCGGGAATTGATGGTGATATTGCCTTGGCCCGGCTGTATCCAGACTCTGGCAACCGAGGTCTTGCGTCGTCCTGTGGCAAAGTGCTTTTTACCTTCCATGTATTTAGATGCCTTTCAGTTCCAGGGTTTGCGGTTTCTGCGCTTCATGCGGATGGCTGGCGCCGGTATAGATTTTCAGCTTCTTAAAC
>Ga0118677_10009535_pt1 | contig 15141 bp, 16 predicted proteins | sample AliMusrvi5mmetaG_FD_86154 | JGI IMG/M metagenome (GOLD analysis project Ga0118677, IMG submission 86154)
CTGAATTCATCACATATGATGGCATTGGCAATTGAGGCATTCAATGATTCGGGTTTATCGTATTCAGGATTAAGATGATAGCTCGGAATAAATATCTTTTCATTGATATATGAACGCACTTTTTCAGAGATTCCGTTTGATTCATTACCTATTACAATAATACCTGAATTAGCTAATTTTTTGTTCAAAATATTCTCTCCATCCAGCAAAGAGCCATAGATTGATATTTTTCCTTTCAACTGGTCGAGAATTTCTGTGAGTTCCTGATAATAAATATTTACTCTTGCAATAGAACCCATCGTCGATTGTATGGTCTTGGGATTATATAAGTCAACGGTATTTGGTGAACATATGATGTTTCTGAAACCAAACCAGTCAGCGCTACGTATGATGGTTCCCAGGTTTCCCGGATCTTTGATTTCATCCAGCATGAGCACAAGTTCACTTTTCGCAAGGGAAGGATCAAAAGGAAAATTGTTAGTCTTTAAAGTGAGCAGACAGGGAGAAGGGGAGGAGAGAGACGAGATACGTTCCATCTCGGATTCGGTCACTTCAACTACTTCAACATCTGTATCGGCAGGGAGTTTATTTTCTAAGAGCCATTCTTTCAGTCCAAAGAGCGAAATGGCCTTGTACTTGCTGTTCAATAACTCAGTGACGAGCTTGGTCCCCTCGGCAATAAATTCTCCATGCAATTCTCTGTATTTTTTGATTTTCAGAGATGAGATATGTTTGATTCGGTTTTTTGACAGCATACTGAAATAAAAAAATCCCGGTAAAAGTAAACTTTACCGGGATAATTATGAACAAACGATCTTAATTTATTCTGCGTAAACTTCAAACTTGATGCTGGCGCTAACTTCCTTATTCAGGTTGATCTTAGCAACATATTCGCCTGTTTCTTTAACAGACTCACCGTCAATAATGATTTTTTTGCGGTCAACTTCAATATTGCATTGTTCTTTTAATGCTTCAGCAATTTGCAATGCATTAACAGAACCATAAATTTTACCATTTGCAGCTGCCTTAGCACCGATACGGACGCTAACTGCTTCAATAGTCTTGGCAATATCTTCTGCTTCAGCTTTGATTTTTTCAGCTTTGTGAACACGTTGTTTAATGTTCTCAGCAACAATCTTCTTGTTTGAAGAAGTAGCCAAAACAGCAAATCCTTGTGGGATAAGGTAGTTGCGTGCATAACCGTTTTTCACGATTACAGTATCATTGGCATAACCCAAATTGGTTACATCTTTTTTTAGAATAATTTCCATGGTTTATACCCTCCCTTATTTAAGTAAATCTGCTACGTATGGCATCAATGCAAGGTGGCGTGCTCTTTTAACAGCCTGAGCTACCTTTCTTTGGAACTTAGTTGAAGTTCCTGTAATACGTCTTGGAAGAATTTTACCTTGTTCGTTTACAAATTTTAGCAGAAAGTCTGCATCTTTATAGTCGATATATTTGATACCGCTTTTCTTAAACCGGCAGTATTTCTTCTTCTTAATATCGACGGCAATCGGGGTCAAATATTTTATTTCCGAATTTCCTGGTGAAGCCATTTTGATCTTTGTTTGAAGTTAAATTAAACTGAGGACTTAGCAGCTTGAGCAGCAACGCGAGCCAGGCGTTTCTTTTCGCTATAAGCAACTGCGTGCTTATCAAGTGATACGGTAAGGAAACGAAGGATGCGCTCATCACGTTTGAAAGAGATTTCAAAATCGTTTATAATCTTACCATCAGCGATGTATTCTATCAAATGATAGAATCCGGTGCTCTTCTTCTGGATGGGGTAGGCCAACTTACGTAAGCCCCAATTGTCGCTAAAGAGAATTTGCGCCCCTTTGTCCAACAGGTATTTCTCAAACTTGCTTACCGCTTCCTTCATCTGATCATCAGACAAAACGGGAGTCATAATGAAAACGGTTTCGTACTGTTTTGACATTTTGTTATGTTTAAAAATTAAGTAATAGATTTCCTTTTAAAAAGGACTGCAAAAGTAGTATTTAATATGTTATAATCAAACAGCCGGGTAAAAAAAATTCCTTATCTCTGTTTCATTACTGTGCATTTCATGTTCATATTGATTATTTCCTGAAAAAAAGATGTAACTTTGAAACCATGGAAGAAGGGATTGAAAATAAAGATAGTATCGTAAAGCATTGGAAAGAGTCATCCGACCAAAACTTCTTGACAATGCAAAATCTTTTGAAATCAAAAGATTACAGTTGGGCATTGTTTATGGGTCACTTAGTGATTGAGAAACTACTAAAAGCTTATTATGTAAAAAAATTTAAAGCCCATGCTATTTTTACTCATGACCTACTTCGTTTAGCTCGAAAGACGGAAATGAATCTTCCAGAAGACTATGAAGAGTGGCTAGTGTTAAGTTAATTGTAATATGACGTATAATTTGTTGTATATTTGTAAAAAAACAAATGATACGCTACACCATCAAATTGACAAAATCGGAAGTAGAGGAACTACAAAGCATAATCAATAAAGGTTCCCATACGTCACAAACTTTTCGAACGGCTTATATATTATTGAATTGCGACGAAGGTCCATATTCAGAGAAAGTTACAAACGAACAAATAAGTAAAGTACTTAAAGTTGGAATGCGAACAATCGATCGGGTAAAGAAAAAGTTCATTGAAGAAGGACTTGAGATGAGTTTAGAAAGGCGCCCAACGCAACGTGTTTATGAAACAAAAATAGATGGTGATCTGGAAGCAAAATTGGTAACGCTTTGTTGTAGTGAGCCACCTGAAGGCTTTGCAAAATGGTCACTTAGATTGTTGTCAGACAAGATGGTGGAGCTTAAATACGTAGAAAGTATTTCACATGTGACGGTAAGAAGTGTACTAAAAAAAACGAACTTAAACCGTGGAAAGTAACTGGTTGGGTAATACCACCCAAAGGGAACAGTGAGTTTGTAGCAAATATGGAAAGGGTATTGGATGTTTACAAAAGGCCATATGATCCTGACTATCCATTAGTCTGCATGGATGAATCTCCTAAACAATTGATAGAAGAAGGTCGCACTTCAACACCAATGAAGCCGGGGCAAGAAGCCAGAGTTGATTATGAATATATTCGGAATGGAATGGTAAATATATTCATGGCGAATGAACCCTTACTGGGCCGGCGTTTTGTTGAGGTTACTGAATTCAAGACCAAAAAAGATTGGGCATTGTTTATAAAAAAAATTGCAGAAGAATATTATCCGAATGCAAAAAAAATCACACTGGTAATGGACAATTTCAAAACACATGCCGCCTCTGCATTCTATGAAACATTTGAACCAGAAGAAGCTAAAAAATTATGGGACAGATTTGAATTTATCTTTACTCCAAAGCATGGTAGTTGGCTTAACATGGCAGAGATTGAATTACATGTGCTAAATGGTCAATGCTTGAACAGGCATATAGCAAGTATGGCAAAAGTTAAAAAGGAAGTCGATGCATGGCAATCACACAGAAACAACAAAGAATGCAAAATAAATTGGCAGTTCACAAACAAAGAGGCCAGAGTGAAATTGAAGAGACTTTATCCGTCAATTTATGTTTAACATAACACTAGATGTAATTTCAACATTTAACTTGAATGCCCGATATGATAATTACAAACAAGAATTTTATATACTCTGCACAAAAGAGTTTTCTGAATTATGGATCACAAGAATTGAAAATTTAAGAACATGGTTAATCCAACAATTATAGAAACTGCAAGGAAATATATTTCCCAAATCCCTGATGACTTAGGGTTGAAGAAAGTTTATTTATTTGGTTCTTATGCCCAAGGGAAAGAACGAGAAGAAAGTGATATTGACATTGCCTTAGTTCTTGAAAATATGACCAATTTTTTTTCAACCCAAATGTTACTGATGAGATTGAGAAGAAACATAGACTTGCGAATAGAACCGCATCCTATTGGGGAAAAAGACTTTAATGACATGAATCCTTTTGCATACGAAATACAGAAGAACGGAATTGAAATATCAATCGAAAAAAAACCTAGACGCTAACTAATACGATTCTTATTCTTTAATAATTGTTCACAGATAAACCAGGCAGCTTTACCATCACCAAATATATTTGGGAAAGTGGGTTGTTGTGAAGCATCCATAAAATGAAATACTGCTTTCATTATGCGTTCGGTGTCGGCATCACAAATCATCCCGGCCTTATGTTCTACAATTTCTACCCATTCGGTTTCTGTCCGCATAATGATACATGGCTTATTAAAATAGAAAGCTTCTTTTTGGACACCACCCGAATCGGTCATTACTAAAGTTGAATTCTTTTCCAGTGCAATCATATCAAGGAATGAAACAGGTGGAATCAAATGGATTTTTGGGTTGTGTTTAATATTATGGTATAACGAAGCCTCTAAATTTTGTTTTAACAATTTTGCGGTACGAGGATGCAATGGCAAAACGATGTCAATCTCTTTTTGCTGTGAAATCTGATAGAGGGCTTCAAAGATTCCATTTAAACGTTCCGGTTGATCTGTATTGTTGTCACGATGAATAGTTGCCAGAATAAATGGCTTGTCAACCAACCCCAGTTCCTGTGTGATTTTTGATTTTTCATCAGAAAGTTTGGCAAAAAACAAACTGTTATCATACATCACATCTCCACTGTGGAAGACTCCCGGATTATCAATCGTGAAAGGAGAAACATTTTTCATGCTGAAACCTTCATGCTCCAGGTTATGGATACCGGTAAGGGTAGGGGAGAAGAGCAACGTAGATGAATGATCACACATGATCCGGTTGATCTCCTCAGGCATACTTTTATTGAAAGATCTTAAACCTGCTTCGATGTGAACGATAGGTACATGGATTTTAGCTGCAGCGATTGCACCTGCCAACGTTGAATTAGTATCTCCATACAAAACCAGAAAATCAGGTTTCTCTTTCAACAACACTTCTTCAATTCCATTGATCATGGTGGCAGTTTGCTTTCCATGGGCCCCTGAACCGACGTTCAGATTATAATCCGGGCGGGGAATTCCAAGCTGTTCGAAGAAAACTTCCGACATATTTTGATCATAATGCTGACCGGTATGCAGTAAAACTTCATGAATTTTATCTTTAAACGATTCACGAATAGCACGACTCAAAGCCGCTGCTTTGATGATTTGAGGTCTGGCACCTATGATTGTCAGGATCTTAAGCATTTATCTTTCGGGTTTAAAACAATATATTTGCAAAGCTAGGTAAAACCTATCTTTTTTTGAAGATTTCAATAAACGGAATTTATCAATTGTTGTTGTTTTCCCGATCAGGCAAAGTCAACTTTTCTTCATGCAGGAAGATCAATCCTTCATAATTGATGCCTTCAGCTCTGATTTCTAAAGTTTTCAAGGAATGAGGGACTACAAATTTAAACGAAGCAACCCCGGTTGAATCAGTAACCAATTCAGGTTTCCAGTAAATGGTCGCATATCTGGAGAAATCCGCATTCTCAGGTTGGATAAGATATTTGGGTTCAAAATATTCTTTGGGTGGTGAATATCCCTTCACTATCAACCTTTTTAAATTTGTAGACTCAGCCGTCATTTCAAAGAGTGGTGTAGTACGGGTGGTAATCGCAATAACACCACCTCCACCTTGCATGCCACCCATCGTTCCACTTTTATCAACTGCAACATCCTCAATCATATTCATGGGATATGACAGTAATTCAATGGGTTCTAATACTTTGATGCCATCTATTGTCATGATCGGAGTCTTACTTGAAGAAATTCCTCGTCCCATATTAAAATGATACTGTCCTTCTTCATCAATAGTAACAGTGACATTAAAATAACTCAATAACAGTTGTTGAAGGTCATTGTAATGCATATAATTATCCTTCGTCAGTTTAAACTGGCGGCTCATTATACTGACATAAATATTGTTTGAAAAAGGGTTTTTCATTGGAGCAGTCACAACAACCTCTCCCAATCGTATTACTCCTTTGGTCATATTTGGGATGTCATCAATGATTTCATTCTCTTTCGCGGGTATTGTTGCTATTTGATTCAAGTCAGGAGCATTTAATGTTGCCTCCGGAATCGACATTATCAACACTCGGTTCCATTTTGCACCTTTGATACTTGAAGCAGAAGCAATTACATAAGAAGAATCTCTGAGATATAATTTGTCGAACCGAAACTTGCCCTCATTATCGACCTGAGATTGCATCACCAAATTATTCTGAGGCGAGAACAACACAATCCTGCTTTTCAGTTCAGGTTTATTTCTCAGCCAGTTTTTCACTTCCCCATTTATTAAGAAAGCATCTTCTTTTTGATGGGTAAATTTCAACGGACCCGGTTTTGTAATTTCTTTCCAGTCATATTTTCTCCAACCCTGTACCATCAATAGGTTATCCAAAGCAATCAGGTGTTCGGTATTGTTTTTTTCAAAGTAAAAACCAGGATTTTCAATGTCACCTTTCAATATAGGACGCAATTGAGATTCCAGAAACAGGCTGTTGGAGAAGTTATTCATTAAACTTCCTCCCGGTAAAATAGACAGACTCAGTTTAGCAACCTGGGGTTTTGACAATGAATCTGTAGTTGCAACGGTGAGCTTAACGGTGTCATTGGTCAATGCCTGGGTCCTCAAAGAAACTTTACCTTTGTAGATTCCGTTTTTATTATAGAAAATGCGTTCTGCAATCGGAGTTAAATCCTCATTAAAAAGAGTAGCATAAATAATTCCATTTCCCAGATCTGCTTTATTTATTTTAAACTGGGTCGATGCAGCAGTGGAAAAATTGATTTTATAATTATCGTACATGACTCCATTTGAATGGATCATCAGGATATAGGAATGATTCTGTGATCGGGTCATTGCATTGGTCTGCAAGCGAATCCAAACTACTTTTTGTAAAAAATCATTGATATTGATGGCAACGCCCAACTTTTCAGGTCGGGGTAGAGCTACTTCCTTGGTGGATTTATCAGAAAGTTCAACAATAGCTCGTATGGTTTGGTTTGGAGCATTGGCAACGATGAACGTTGTGATACCCATCTGGTTGGTTGTAAAAGTGGCTATTTCAGAATTGGTAGAATCAACAACTTTCCCTTTTGCTATGACTCCATGTCCATGTTCATCGGTCACTTTTACTCCGAAAACATTATCTATACCTTCAATATAATGACCACTCTCAGGTAAAAACTGAATATCATAACTGGTTTTTGACACAAGTGGTTGAACGGTTTTGGGTTTTGAAGAAATGGGTTTGGTATTCAGCATTATCACTGAAGGCTTCAGAATTGTAAGCGGAGTGTTTATTTCTTTTTCTTCATAAAAATTAAGCATCCAATTGGTATAGGCTCTGAAACAATATGTTCCTGCAGACAAGGTATCAGCCAGATGTATAAAATTGCTCGCAGTACCACCTTTGACAAAGAGAATCTGTCTACTGATCAACTTCTTTTCATTTGACCATAATTCAATATAAAGTTTCGTGGTGCCGAAACTAAGTCGTTTACTAGTAGGGTTCAAAACCCACGAAGTAAACCAAATATCATCACCTGTCAGATAACGGGATTTGTTGAATTGTGTGTAAATCATCTCACGGTCAGCCGAAAAATAATTATCATAAGGTGTTAAAAGTTTCGATTTAATCAGATCCTCAGTCAGTGATTTCTGTGCATTAGCAGAGAAAGCAGTGAAAATAACAAGTGCTACGAGTAAAATTTTATGAAACATGGAAATAATTGGTTTTAAAATGCTTTAGCTCTTTCAGCTTCAACTCCATCAATTGTCTTTGGTAGTGGTTTGCCCAATAACCTGGCACCGGTCGAGGTAATCACATAATTTTCTTCATTCCGGCAACCACCAAAGTCCTTGAAAGTATCCAGTAAATCGTAATTCAGAAACTCCATAAATTTATTTTCTGATCTCCATTTGTCGATGAGTTGAGGTATAAAATAGATCCCGGGTTCGATCGTGAAAACAAATCCTGGTTCAAGATTGCGGGCCAGTCTTAACGATTTCAGACCGAACAGCGTACTCTTTGGCTTGCCATCATAACCAACATAAACCTCGCCAATCCCTTCCATGTCATGGATGTCAAGACCCATCATATGCCCCAGACCACAGGGAAAGAACATGGCATGGGCGCCGGCTTCAACGGCATCGGCCATGTTTCCTTTCATGAAACCCATGGCTTTCATCCCTTCTGCAATCACCCGACAAGTATCAAGATGGACATCCCGGAAATTAATTCCCGGTTTTAACATGGAAACGGCATGTTCGTGCGCATCCAGAGAAAGCTGATAAATTAATTTTTGTTTATCCGTGAATTTCCTGCCAACAGGGAAAGTACTTGAAAGATCACCGGCATAATGAGAAGCAATTTCAGCACCGGCATCGAGCAAAAACATCCGACCTTCACTGAGTGTATTGCCATAATAATGATTGTGTAATGTCTGTCCGTTGATGGTTGCGATAATCGGGAACGAGAGATTTCCACCTGCTCCAAGGGCAACATGATTCACAATAGCCATTATTTCTGCTTCGGTCATACCCGGTCGGGTCATCTGCATGGCAGCCAAATGCATGTCGGCAGTCAACGTAGCTGCTTTATCAATCTCACTGATTTCTTCTTCAGTCTTGATATTTCTTTGCGCAACAACAGCTTTTATCAATTCAACAGAAGCAAGTTGAGAAGCCTGGTGATGATTAATCGCACACCAATCCTGAAGCAATAATTTATGTTCTCCACGATACGGTGGCAGAAAGTGAACCGGACGGTTTTGAGCACCGGCCTTTTTTATCATGGCTTCGGCTTTCGAGAGAGCGCCCGTTTTTTCAATTCCTGCCAGCAATGCTTTTTCACGAATAGTAGGTTGCGGACCCATCCACACAATGTCATCGATGGTGAAATCATTACCAAAAATGAAATCCTGACCATGGTTGAGTTTCATCGTCATGGCGTAGAGGTAAGGAACGATACAATTCCGACTGAACCCTTGGACTGTCGGTTCAGATTGAATGCGGGCCATTAGCCGAATGCGGGAACCGAGACAGAGAGTTCCGTCGCCGCTGACGTGATAATCCGCGTGACGAGGGATTCTCCCGCCTATTTCGGTGACGTTTGGAACGTCTCGCGGAAAATCCTTTGGAATGGATATACGGAGAATATAGGAGTCGCTGATTCTAAGGTATCCTTCGAACTCCGCATGGAAACGAAAGTCCCCTTCAAGAAGAATGGGACCTTCTGCGGACGGTATGATCGAGATGAATGGTTGCTGGCCGAGAAAGTCATCCAGACCGGGAATCACGGCTGCGTTCGACACTTATTTACACCAAGGGCGGGCCGGTTTTTCGGTAATGATCTGGACGCTCTGGTATTCCTTGGGAAGAAAAGGAAGGATTTTAGCGATTTCGGCCTGAGGGATTCGTAGGGCTAATTTCTTGTCGGTAAACTTTTGAATTTCCTCTTCGGAAGTAAGTTTTTCGATGTTCCGGAAGTCATTCCTGGCCTGCTGAAGCCAGCTTTTGAAATTGCCCTCCAAATTGAGGTGCGCGTATTTTGCCTCATGCCACTTGTCGGCGAAGTCCTCGTTGGGATTCACCGGATTTGGAACCCTGGGCACCGTGGGCAGGACATAGGAGTCCATGTCGGTGAGGATGCGTTCCAGGGCTGAGGCGGTATCCTCTTCACCGCGGTAGGCGGCGGCGGCGAGAGTGGTGATAATGATGGATATCGGTTTAGAATCAGGCTGGCTCGCGAACATGGAGTCCCGGTGCCGCTTGAGAATTTGAATGGCCTTTTGGAGCGGGGTCTTCCATTTCCAAGTGGGCAACTTCTCCACCTCGGCCTGCTTGGCCATGACGGCCACCTTCTCCATCTGTTTGGGAGCGGTGGCGAGCCGTGACTTGAACCAGAGAACATATCCTTCGGAGTTGGAAATTTTCCAATCGTCGTCGATCTGCCGGTAGTTGGGATGGCGGTTGTCGGTGATGTTGCCGGAATGGTGCGAAACGTCCTCTGCGAGAGCGCGGGCCAGGCCGAATTTAACCATGGCCTCCGCGAGAGAAGCCCTTTTCGTCATGCCTTCCGGGATGGATGGAACGACGTCCATGTGGAACGGCAGATCGTCGGCGTATTCGAGGCGCCAGCAACGGTGCATTTCTTCAAGCTTCTGCTCGATGCGGCGTGCCTGGCGGTAGGCTTCGAGTTCATTGCCCACCAGCTTTTTGAGGGCTTCCTGGGAATGGGTGAATTTCGTGATTCCGGCTTCGAGGCGACAGCCGATATCCAAGTCGTAAGACTCTTTTACGTGCAGGGGGCGAATTACCGTGCCCAGACGGAATGACCCCTGGCCGTAGATGCGCGGGCTGTAGGAGTAGGTTGTCGACTCTTGGCGGCAAAACCACTCACCGAGGTCTTTATAACGGTCGTGGGCTTTTTCGTAGTAGCTCTGGGGGATTTCCAGAGCGGCAACGAGGGCTTCGATGATGTGATTTTTTGTATTCATGGTTCGCGCTTATTTGAGTTGGTGGATGGGTTCGTAGGGTTCTGCTTTGTGGTCGAAGAATCCCCTGTCGGAGAGTTCCGAAGATGCGTGTCGCCATTCGGCTTCGCCTAGGGCGACGAGTTCCTTGCTGAGTTTATCGAGATGGAAGTCACCTGGGGCGGAGATAGGGTTGACTTCGTAGAAACGGTCTTTACCGAGGAGATGATGCACCATGCCGGACGCGGACTGGGATTGTCCCCTCATCATGAATTCGATGACCGGGGCCGCCATCTGGACTTTTCCTCCCGAGGTTCGGAGTTGTTCGAGGGAGATGACCTCCTCGGTAGTGCCGACCCGGAGGGCGGCAATGTCGGTCTTGTCGCGTTCGAGGTATCCCATGGCCTCCGCGACGGCCAGCATGACGGGGTTGTTGGCCCACACTCCACCGTCAACGAGCTGGAGACCAGATTCTGTCGTCTCAGGTGCGAAGTAAGTTGGTGCTGCGCTGGTAGCCAGAGCGACGTGGACGGCGGTTTGCTTGTAGTTGCGAGCGCCGAATATAGGAATCCGATAATCTGGCCGGTTTGAAAGGCCGATTCTTCCGCGCGGGCGTTTTCTTCAATAGCTTCCCACAAGGGTCTTCTTCCTTCGTTTTGTTCTTCGTCTTGTTCCGGGGAATGGGGGGAGTGGATTTCCTTCTTTGATGCGGGCTTTTTTCGCGGGTCCGGCGGCGCAACCTGAGCCCGCCGATGAAACAGAAAACGACCCGCAAGTGCCTGAATTGCAGCGAGCAATTTTTTCCTGATCCCCGCAATCGCGAGCGGCAATGTCATTGTGGGAAGCCGGAATGTCAGAAGGTCTCCAAGGCGGAAAGCCAGAGGCGGTGGACGAGGAAACCGGAGAACAAAAACTACTTTCGCGGAGCGGAAAATACCGACCGGGTGAGGCAGTGGCGGAAGGCGAATCCCGGCTACCGGCGCAAAAAGAAGCCTGATCCAGTCGATGTGCAACAAGATTCCTGCGACACTCAAGATGCTGGCGTTGTTGACGTTGTAGGTTTGGAGGCGGGCGGTGTGCTACAAGATGTCTGCCTGGTTCAACCCGCTCTGCTGGTGGGGATTATCGCGGTGCTGACCGGGCATGTGCAACAAGAGGACATCGCCTCCAGTGCCCGTTCGTTCTTGGCTCGGGGAGCGGACATCCTGCGCATGGGGCGCGGGGAGTGCGCAGTTCCCGAGATATGAAAACCAAACCCATCCTTTGCCCGCAGCGACTGCGGCAAATGCCTCGCCAATTTAGCTGGATCGACCAAAGGCTGGTCCGAGACCGGCACATCAGGGGGCGCACGCCGCAGGCGCTCGCGCTCTACCTGTTTTTATGCACGGTGGCCGACTCGCAGGGGCTGAGCTACTACTCGGACGCGACGGCGGCAGGAACCCTTGGATTTGGTGGCGGGGAACTGCGTGCGGCGCGTGCCGAGCTGGTGGCGGCGCGGCTCATTGCCTACGGCTCGCCGTTCTATCAAGTGCTGAGCCTGGAGCCTGCTGGGGCGGCGGTCGCGCGGGCGCCCGAGCCGCGCCTGGGCGAGGAGCTTTCCGTCGGGGAAATCCTGCGTTCCATGATGGAGGCGAAATGATCGGCTACGAGATCTACTGCAAGATCCGCGCCTACCACCAGGAGGGGAAGCTCACCTTCAAGCAAATCGGGAGCGAGTTGGGGCTCGATCCGGAAACGGTGGCGAAATACGCGAGGGCGGCGACATTCCAGAAGCGGGGCGCACCGAAGCGCACAAAGCGGGCGAGCAAACTCGACGCCTTCAAAGCCACGATCACCCGGTGGCTGGATCGGCACCCCTACAGCGCCATGCAAATCTTCCAGCGCCTGGGAGCGGAGGGTTATACGGGAGGAGTGAGCATCGTGAAGGACTACGTGCGTTCCGTGCGTCCTGTGCGCCATCCCGCGTTCCTGAGCCTGGCCTTCGCGCCCGGAGAAGCCGCGCAGGTGGACTGGGGCAGCGCGGGCATGATCGAGATGGGAAACACTCGCCGGCGGCTCTCCTTTTTCGTGATGGTGCTCTGCCACTCGCGCATGGCCTACCTCGAGTTCACCTGCGGGGAATGCCTGGAGCACTTTTTGGCCTGCCACCAGAACGCGCTCGAGTTTTTTGGCGGTTCGCCCGGCACGGTCCTCATCGACAACCTCAAGACCGGCGTGCTGGTGCATCCCTTCGGCGAGAGTGCCACCTTCCATCCACGCTATCTGGACTTTGCCGCCCATTACGGCTTCGAGGCCCGCGCCTGCAACGTGCGCCGCCCCAACGAAAAAGGGCGCGTGGAAAACTTCGTGGGCTACACGAAGAAAAACTTCCTTGCCGGGCTGGAAATCCCTCCCGGCCTCGTCGCCATGAACACGGCTTCGCGCCAGTGGCTCGGCTCCATCGCCAACGCGCGCATCCACGGCGAAACCCACAAGGTCCCGAGCGAACTCTTCGCGATCGAAAAGCCCGCCCTGCGCCCATTGCCCGATGTCGCAGCCGACACCTCCGTCACGCGGCTCGTGCGGGTCACCAACCGCTGCCGCATCGTCGTCGATACCAACCGCTACTCCGTGCCCTCCATCTACGCCTCGCAGCGGCTCACGCTCAAGGTGTTTGGCGACCGCCTCTGCCTCTACCACGCGCACAACATGGTGGCTTCCCATCCCCGCAGCTACGAGCGCCACCTCGACTTTGAAAACGCCGATCACGTCAAGGACCTCCTCGGCCAGCGCCGCCGGGCACACGAGGCCAAGTGGATGCTCGCCTTTTACTCCCTGAGCCCGCACGCCGAGCACTACCACCAGCAACTCGTCGCCCGCAGCCTCAAAGCCCGCGTCCACGTCAACAAGATCGTCGCCCTCTCCGACATCTACGGGGCCGACAAAGTCGCCCGCGCCATGGAGGACGCCATCGCCAGCGAGGCGTTCTCGAGCCAATACATCGAAAACATCCTCCAGCAGCGCGAGCGCCATACCCCGCAACCCGGGCCGCTGCATCTCACCCGGCGATCCGACCTCCTGGAGATCGAACTCTCCCCCGCCGACCTCAGCCTCTACGACACACTATGAAAACCAACATCGCCGAACTCGAATCCCGCCTTGCCGCATTGCGCCTGCCGTTCCTCAAAGAACACTGCCAGCCCTTTGCCGCCGCAGCCGCAAAAAACTCCCTCACCCACCTCGACTACCTCGCCCAACTCATCGAGGGTGAGGACGCCCGGCGCGCCGACCGCTCCGTCGCCCGGCGCATCCAGGCCGCGCGGTTCCCGGTCATCAAAACCCTCGACTCGTTCCGGTGGGACTGGCCCAAGAAAATCAACCGTCTCCAGATCCAGGATCTCTTCCGCCTCCAGTTCGTCACCGACAAAGCCAACGTCATCCTCCTAGGCCTTGTCGGGCTCGGAAAAACCCACCTCGCTACGGCGCTCGGCTACGCAGCCTGCCAGCAGGGCATGAACGTCCTCTTCGCCAACGCCATCGATGTCATCAACACGCTCAGCGAAGCTCAAACCAAAGGCTCGCTCAAATCCGAGCTGCGCAAATACACCACCCCTTCGCTCCTGGTCCTCGATGAGGTCGGATACCTTCCCATCGACCAGCGCGGGGCCGACCTGCTCTTCCAGGTCATCAGCGCGCGCTACGAGCGGGGCTCCATCGTGCTCACCACCAACAAGGCCTACAAGCAGTGGTCCTCGATCTTCAACGGCGACTCCACCATCACCTCCGCCGTCCTCGACCGCCTCCTCCACCATGGGGAAACCGTCATCATCGAAGGCTCAAGCTTCCGCATGAAAGACCGCATCGAACCCTGAAATGAACCGCCCGCAAAAATGCCAAAACACCCACTTTTGCGATCGGCTTTTTTGTCCGGCCAAATAATCGGCTTTTTACGCCGACGTCCGCAATGCCCGCGTGAAGAGTGGCTGAGGCTCACTTTGAGCCATGGTCCTCGTTTTTCCTTGGCGAAGGCAACGGTCGTTTTGCCAGTGGTTGAGGCTCAGAATCCACGTGCTCGCTGGTTCCAAGGGAATGGTTGGAGCGAATTCGTAGGTAAATAATCCTTGTTGCGCCAGCATTCTCCTATCGATGGGACGCGGCTCGTAGAGGGCGCGAAACGGGGTTTCCCGAAAACTCAGGAAGGGATCCGGGCTGCTTGGTGCTGGCGTGGCGATGACAGCACCTTCTTCGAAGGGTTCGTCGCACGAAGCAAAAAACAAGGCAACAAGCGGATTTCGTGACCAGTCCAAGAGCCGAGTGGGTAAGCCGTAGTGCTGGGCGAGAGCGAGACACTCCCACTCGTCCTTGGGTAGATCAGGTTTGAAAGCAACGGCTTTTGCCATCCATTCCTCAAAAACGCGGATGTCCCATGGGGAATTATAACGACCGTCACCGATTTGTTGCCACCCCGAGCTTTTTTCCAACGCGGGTCCAAAGTGCTCAGGTCTTCCGGCCTTTGGGATGAGAGGCCATTTTTCGCGAGTTTTGGCTTGGCCTCGATAAATCCACATACGCCCCCAACTGCCACTTCCGGAAAGAGGACGGATGAGCTTGATGAAGTGCTCGACGTTTTTTATCTCAAACTGACCTTGTTTCAATGGCATCTTGTCAATTGAAGTTGTGCCTGTCCACTACAGGGTTTGC
>Ga0118677_10009536_pt1 | contig 15138 bp, 12 predicted proteins | sample AliMusrvi5mmetaG_FD_86154 | JGI IMG/M metagenome (GOLD analysis project Ga0118677, IMG submission 86154)
AATGTATTGAACGACTAAAAAAAGGTTATGTCAATGATTAATAGAAAGGGAAGATATTTTAGAAATTCCGACTTACCATGCTAAATAGAAATAAATACATTTTAATTTGATTCTCATGGCAGAAGCAGCATACAATCTGGTAATCGTAAAAGGAGCCAGAAATGATCTGGATAATTTTGAGAGGCAAGCTTACAAAAACGAAAGTCAGGCTTTTTGTTTAGAAAAACTATTCCCGTTACCGCGATACTTGGAAAAAGATATTTATTCCGGCTTGAATTTGTCTGATGAAGCCGAAGCATACAGGCATGTTATTTACGGATGCCGATGGTCGGGGTTTGGAGTTTTGATCAGAAAAACCGATACTTTTGTTGAATATTATTTTAATACCAAAAACTACAAAGCAAATCTCGATTATATTGCATTTAAGTTTAAGGAGCTGAAATTTACCCAGGTATTTATTGAAACCGTGGAAGAGAGGTTTGGTATTATTGAGTACAAAAATGGAATGCCTGTTGATGATACAAATCCTTATTTTCACGAACTACATCTTGTAAGCTTATTTGCAATTAATTGGGAAATAAATTGCCGGATAGATACATACCTGTACATTGCAGAGATATATCATAAAATTCTGTACATCAAAAAACACAACCCTGGGGATTTTAAGAAAATCTGTACCGAATCCAATAAGGATGAAATCCGATTTTTCTCACTGATCGATAAAACTAAATATTTGAATAAAAATGGAAGTTTTTATGATTCGTTGTTTGAGATTGAAATGGATTTAGAAAGACGTGAGTTGTTTTATGCCCGTCATATGATCTCATCCAATTTTAAGACAAACAGCCTTGAAGACCTAAAAAACTTTGTTCAAGGCAATTTTTTATCACCTGAAAAAAAAGCCCGGTATAATGAGCGATTAAATGGCATCCAACAGTCAATGATTTCCGGATGGATGTAAAGTGGAATCACGAAGATTGGGATTGGTGGGACTCATTGGACAAAACTTGGCAGGAGGAATTAATAACCAATTTGCTGCGATCTCCGGCTTATGCAGGGAAACGCATTACAAATAAGAAAATTGCCGGGCAGATTGGAAAAGCCAATGGTGTGTCGAATGACATAATTGCCAAAATTGCAAACCTCGAAGAATTAGATCTTTCAACGAGAGTGCTTTACGATCTGACGCCCCTGGTATATATGAAGAATATTCAGGATTTCCATTTACAAAGGGTTAATTTCACACATGAGTATCGTGGGTTTTACATTGAAATGTACCCAAAGCAGCTTCGATCGAAAGTAAAAAGTTTAGAAATTTTTAATCTGCCTTTGTATTCTCATGATTTATCATCATTGGAAGAATTCGTTAATTTGGAGTACTTAGGTATCCAGGATTGTTGGGTTGGTGATTTAAATGGTATTCAAAAGTTGACGAAACTTAAAACCCTCAATGCAGATCAGGGAAATTCGTATTCCGATCTAAATCCATTGCGCGGACTCAATTTGGTAGAGTTCAATATGCAATTTTCAAATGTAATTGATATTAGTCCGCTAATTGATGTACCTTCCATCGAAGTGCTCGATCTCTGGCATACATACCTTAACGATCTGACGCCTTTGCTTTATCTGCCAAATTTGAAACGTGTTACACTCCCTGATGAACACATCATTGAGGAGCTGATTATTGACAGACAAAGGAATACTGTATCTGTTCGTATTAATTATAATGAAAAGAATTTAATTGTCTTAGTTGGAAGTTTAGAAGCGTATCTGAAAGCAAAATATAACACATTAGATGACGGAAGGATTGTTATTCAAGTTTTACCAACTAATAATAGTATTACCAACGCAAAGACTGAAGACGAAGAAAATAATGATGAATTTGGCTCCCGAGGGGACGATGACCTTCCATTTTAGTGGTTTTTTACTGGCAACCAAAATTAATTGCAGCCTTGAAATAATAATCAGGATATTTCCTGAAATTTCTTCCTGAACTATAATCTTACAAATTTTTTATAGATTTTTTTTCCAAGAGTCAAGGCTGTTCATCGACATGTTTTCCAAGTATCCACATTATATCGTCGGATTGTCGTGTGTCCAAGAGTCAATATCCCTTTTTATTTTCTATTAAGTAGAGACAAATCTAATCCGGCAGTTGTTTTGGACAATGATTAAGAGTCTCGTCCCCTATCTCATTCTAAAATCTCTTTCTATTTTCATTTACGGTTAATTAAAATTAGTCCGTCAAGTCCTAAACTAACTTCGCTAAATTCAGAGTTTACTATCGGCTGGTTAATAAAATCTTCGTCATACAAATCATTCAATAATAGTTCAGTAGGTTCCATACTCAATAATCTCTTATCAAATCCAAAAAATAGGTTGGGAACTCCAACAGGCGTCGTCAAAAACTCATATTTTCCATAATCAAAAGAATTATTGAAGTTTTGTCTGTTTTCTTTAAAGAAGGAATAATACTGTGATATTGCTAACTCCTCATTTAAATTAATATCAATTCCAGTTCCATCATTTTCAGGATCAATAATTATTCCTCGAATGGGAACGGACGATAAGTCAAAATAGCACGCTGATCTTGTCTTTGGGGCTACTCCATTGTATGTTGTAACTTGTGATACTTGATTTATTGCATGTTGCATTACTCCCAAGTCATAACCGCAGGAATAGCCTTTAGCTTCGAAAATGTGAGAAACGTTAGCTCGCGTTATCCCAATAAGATCAGGTCGCCGTGCCGTTTTCTTTGTCTTACCAACTATGATTTTTGAGGGTGCAAAGCCCCTTGATTTTATATTAATTAAGCTAATATAATCATCAACATGAAATAGCCATTTTGTTTTGAAATGTCTTTCTGAATATAATTTTGTAAACCCTTGTCCGAAGTAGTAAGAAATTGTTACTTTTTCGCTTTGATTAAGGTTAAAAAATCTGTCTTGCAAAACCAGGTTTCCGTTGTCAATTTTCGAGAATGCTAAAGCCTTGCAAATAAGCTCTGCTATTCTGAATATTCCTAAATTAAAAATATCAGTCCAACTGCCCTGACCGACCGTTAAAATTCCTCTTGCAAGGTCAATCGGCTTTATGTCTTGTTTTTTAAGGCCATTAAGGTGAATAAATGGCGGCGGATAGTTTGATATTTGTAAATCAATCATTATTTGTTTTTTTAGTCTATATTTAATTTTAATTGTCCGATATGGTTGCAGATAACACTTTTATTCCGCTGAGTTGTGGATCTATTATAATTATTCACTTAAAGGCCATTTAAACTATTAAGAACGATTTTAAGTTCACCCGTAAATATACCAAATAATTAATTACTGTTGAAAAGAATTAATCACTTTCCATCATTTTTTCAATCCTATAAAAATAAGCATTTTCTGAGCCTATCCCTGGCTCTGAGCCACTTTCCAATAAAGTTATTGATCGCCGGCAGGTAGTGTAAAGGGTCGTCCGGCGGCATTGCTAACCTTTCGAAGGATTTCGTTCCAACAATCGCCATTCGTTCCAACCTCTTTCATAATTCACTGAGTATTTGGGAGAATTTTGAAAATTTTACCAGGGAATTGGAGAGAAAAAGAAGGGGTTTACCAAATGCTTAAAAAGTAAATACTTTATTTCATCACCCTGATCTACCAATAAAGCTCTTGTTTATTTTAATAAAAAGTAATAATTGAGAGTTTCTTTGGCTAATTTCTGCGAGGTAAATAATGAAATTCATCCTGAAATTGAAAAGGAAATTGGTGGCAGTCTGGAAACATATCTGAAAGCAAAATATAACACATTAGCTGACGGAAGGATTGTTATTGCAGTTTTACCTACAAATAATAGTATTACCAACGCAAAGATTGAAGACGAAGAAAATAATGATGAATATGGCTCCGGAGGGGACGATGACCTTCCATTTTAGTGGTTTATCTGGCAACCAAAATTAATTGCATTGCAATATAACATTTAGGAAAGTTCCTGAAATTTTTTCCTAAACAACAAAGGTTCTGCAATTTTCGGAAAGGATTCTCTGGTTCCGCCTGTGCCAATAATCGTAATTGTGCCGTAACCCAATATTCTGCCCATAATACTTTGGTCAACATTTACACTTTCGATTTTGCTTAGGTTCATTTCCAGAGTGCGCCGGCTTATTAATCCGGTCTTAACAATTACCCTTTTGTTGGTTACTGCAAATTCATCGGCATACCGGTCTAACATTGGGGCAATAAACAGTGTGAATAATGCTCTTAGGTTCCAGAAGATAATCCAATGGTAGGTGGTTTCAAATTCAACCTGTTCTCCGGAAATCAGGTTATTGTCAATGTAGGTTCCCATTTTTGATTGGTTTAATTCTATTTCAAACTTAGTAAATTTTCGGGAAATTATCTTGATTAGTTTAATTAATTCATTATTAGTAATTTGTGCAGTACTCTTTTGGAAACAGAAATTCAAACGTTGAATTTGCAAGCACTAAAATGAGAATACAAGGCGAGCATTGTTTACTTAAAAACTCTATTCTCACTTTTAAAAGTGAGAAAACCTAACAGCTAATCATTTAGATGATTTCAGAGTACCAAAGGTGGAAATTGAATAATCATGACTATAATGGTCATTTGATTTTAAGTCTTACGAGTTTTAAAATCCATTCAACCATAGAATGTTCCGCGTCTAGTTGACCTTATTATGGATGCTGATGAACTATCGCCTGACCAGGGGATGGTTTCAGGTGATTCATTCAATGGTATTGTCCTAGATAAATCTTGGTGAAGAAACGAATAATCCAGATCCATAGATGGTACATTCCAGCAAACACATCATGCTTCATAACTTTCCGTCAGCGGCAACTACCGTCTGAGCAGACAGTAGTTGAGCCATATTTTACTTTTTTTCTGATTCTTGTGATATCGCACATCATCGACTCCAAGTGCTTGGTATTTAGGTATTATAGCTATTCACCAACCACCATCATTAACTAAGATAAAGATCCTCATACCGTTAAATTAATTGAATTTATCTACTTTTATGCTCATAACAAGTTGATTACTAATTGTTGAACTAACTCAAAAAGCTCCAGGTTATCACTGTTTAGGCATTCTTTAAGCTCAGAATCAACATAGCCATCAGGTAACTGCGGTCAAGATAGGTTGGTCCGGCGAATGCATTCTGCATAAAGTTGACTTTACTATGGATACTGGTGAACTATCCCCTGATCAGTGGATAGTTGCTGTCGATTCAATTGTATTATTCTGGAAAAATCTTGGTTGAAGTGACGACCAGTCCGGAACCACAGGCCAGCTCATCCAACGCTTTTTTAAAAAGTAAATGATTGAAGCCAATTTTATCCTGGCATTTGCAGGGAGAGTTTTCTTTATGGTATGTTTTCATTGGCATTTTTACCGAAGAATTCGCTTATTTGTGATTTTTATTGAATCTATCCGGCAACTCTCCTGGTCAGATTTGAAGAATTTCATTTATGATAGAAAAACATGATGTTCACTTTGGAAAAGTTTTATTTTATAAGCATAAAGGCAGGTGTCTCCAAACGTCGTTTTGTTACTGTTTTTTCAGTAACAAATTGCCAAAATAGGGTTGATTTTAAATTTTGATACTGATTTTTTCACCTCAATTTCAAAAAATCCGAAGAATATTTTTGCTCTGGAAGAGGATTAAAGACACTCTATCTTATCAAAGTGATGTTTTAAACGATGCGAAAGCTTAAAAGATTTAGTATAAAGCTTGCAAATGGAATGAAAATGAAGTAAGTGTTTTTTATGCAAAAACTCTATTCTCTCTTTCATTCTCTCTTTTAAAAACAGAAACCGCCTAACTATTAATAAGTTAGACGGTTTAAAAGTACCCGGGGCGGGACTTGAACCCGCACGGCCATAATGGCCATTGGATTTTAAGTCCAACGTGTCTACCATTCCACCACCTGGGCATTACGATGAGCGGGAAACGAGACTCGGACTCGCGACCCCGACCTTGGCAAGGTCGTGCTCTACCAACTGAGCTATTCCCGCAATGTAATTACCCTAAAAGAACTTTTTTTATTCTGAGCGGGAAACGAGACTCGGACTCGCGACCCCGACCTTGGCAAGGTCGTGCTCTACCAACTGAGCTATTCCCGCAGATACTTTTTGCAAACCGGTCCGGCAACCCTTTTTGATCAACTATCAAATTGTATTGTTGTTTCCCGTAAGCGGTTGCAAATATAAAGTTTTTTTATTACTCTGAAAACAGATAATCGATTTATCGGTAATTCAAATCATCTTTTTTTATAGCAAAGATATCTTATTGGTTATTTGAGATTTGCATTTCAGTAATTTGCATATCTTTTCAAATATAAAAGGCCACCGAAGCAGCCTTTTATATTTAATTCTTTAATTCATTCATTTCTTACTCTCAGGAGCAGCAACTGCCACGGCGGCTGAAAGGGCCTGTGCAGGATATTTGAAAAGATATTTCCCTGAACCGAGGTTGATCTGAAGGTTGTTCCCGTTTTGAGTATATCCTGGTTTAACTGCAACACCATTTAGCAGAACCTGTTCGGCTTTGGCATAGGGTAACATTACAGTTGCAGTGGTATTTGCAGGTATAACTACTTCATATGAAAAATCTCCGTTCTCAAATTTCCACGACGATGCAACTTTCCCATAAATAGAAAGTATCTCAGCATTTGCATTTGATAATCCACCACCTGGATGCGGAGCAAGCAGGATGTGTTTATACCCCGGATTTTCTGGATCGATATCAATTCCGGCAACATGGCGGTAAATCCATTCACCAATCGCACCATAGGCATAGTGATTAAAACTGTTCATTCCCACATCCTGGAAAGTCCCATTAGGTTTTTGACCATCCCAGCGCTCCCATATAGTGGTAGCACCCTGCAAAACAGGATAAAGCCACGATGGATACTTTTTATTCAGCAGCAGCATAAATGCCAGATCGTCGCGTCCAATGGCTGAGAGCGTTTTACACAATAGTGGTGTTCCAACAAATCCGGTAGTCAGATGACCGAATTTTTTAATGTCATTGGTAAAATATTCTGCTGCTTTGGGAATTAAATTTTCAGGAAGCAGATTAAAAGCAAGGGCAAGCGCGTAGGCCGTCTGCGTGTGAGATACCAGTCGTCCGTTTGGTGTAACAAACTCCTTGTTAAAAGACTCCTTGATTTCATCGGCCAGTTTTCTGTATTTTTCGGCATCTTCTGTATGCCCCAGAATTGTGGCTATTTTGCTCAGTAAGGTGGTCGAATAACAATAATAGGCATTTGCAATCAGGTCCTTTTCTGTTGTCGCGCCGGTATAGTCTGAATTTGTTGAGGCAAATGCGAGCCAATCGCCAAAATGCGTATCTCCAATCCAAAGATGATCTTTCCTTGCCCGGCTTGTCATGTAACCAATCCAACCTTTCATACTCGGGTATTGCGATTCAAGAATCCTGACATCGCCATAAGATAGATAGACGGTCCATGGAACCACAATCGAAACATCAGCCCATGCAGTGGAACCTCCGCCGCCATTTAAAACATCCGGAATCACATGAGGCACTTTCCCGTCAGGCAACTGGTCTGCAGTGATATCGCCCACCCATTTGGTGTAAAAAGCGGCAACATTGAAGTTGAAGGCAGCTGTCATACTGAATACCTGGGCATCGCCAGTCCATCCAAGTCGCTCATCGCGTTGCGGACAATCGGTAGGAACGTCGAGGAAATTTCCTTTCTGACCCCATTGAATATTATGCTGAAGCTTATTGATTAGCGTATCGGAACAACTAAAGGTTCCCGTAGGTTTCATATCAGAATGAATCACAACACCGGTAATCTGGTCCATTGAAGGTGCAGCGGTCAATCCTTCAATTTTTACAAATCTGAAACCATGAAAGGTGAAATGTGGCTCGAAAGTCTCAATCCCTTCCCCTTTTAGAATATAAACATCTGTGGCTTTTGCATTTCGGAGATTTTCGGTGTAAAAATTACCCTCCTTATCGAGTACTTCGGCAAATTTGAGGGTCACCTGGTCCCCCTTCTTTCCTGTGACTTTTAATCTTACCCAGCCAACCATATTCTGACCCATATCGAAAACCTGTTCTCCTTTGGGTGTGACAAACTGTTTGATCGGTTTAATCTCCTGAATAGCTTTTACAGGAACACCGTGAGGGGCAATCAGTATATCATTTGACTGATTGAAGGGGGTTGGATTACTCCATTTTCCGACATCATAACCAGTCTGATCCCATCCCGTCAGTTCAAGACGTGCATCAAAGGTTTCACCATTATAAATATCCGATCCGACTATCGGACCATTTGTTGTAACTTTCCAGCTGTTGTCAGAACCAATAGTTTCTGTTGTTCCATCAGTATAGGTGACCTGTAACTGAAGCAACATCGCCAGCTGGTTTCCATAATAAGCCCCTCTTTTCGACCATCCAAGATTTCCACGGTACCATCCGTCCGACAAAACAATGCCTAAGGTATTCTTGTCCTTAAGCAGAGCAGTTACGTCATAGGTCTGGTACTGCAACCTTTTCTTATAACTGGTCCAACCTGGTGTAAAAAGATCGGTTGAAACTTTTGCACCGTTGAGGTGTAGTTCATACAATCCGAAAGATGTTGAATATACCCTGGCCGATTTGACTTTTTTGGCAAGGGTGAACTCTTTTCTGAAATAGAGCGCAGGGAGCGCCTCTTTCACCTCTTTGGCCGGCCCGAATGTAATCCAGCTCCCCTTCCATTCCGAGGGTTTAAGGATACCCATCTCCCAGTATGCAGGTTCACTCCACGCTGAGGCCTTATTTTTATTGTCCCAAACACGCACCTGCCAATAGACTCGCTGCATGGAGCTCAATGCCGGACCGTTGTAAACCAGATCAACCGATTGGGAGCCGGTTACTTTCCCGGTTGTCCAGATTTGCTGCCCCGAGCCCAGTTTCGATGGCGATTCTGCAACTCTGACTTCATATGCTGTTTGCATCACCTCATTCTCAGCGGAGAATAGTTGCCAGCTAAGTCTTGGTTTTGTGACATCAATTCCGATCGGATTTGTCTTATATTCGCAAATAAGTTGCTTTACCTCGGTTTTGGCACCTGCGGCAAATACTAACCCATTGAATAACAGGAGGAGGGTGATCATCCTCGAAAAACTGATAATTTTGCTCATTCCTAAATAATTTGGTTTTTTAACATGATTTGCAATGAATATTGACTCGTATTATTTTCCCTTTTTGGGTAGAAAAGATTTTGTTATTTCATCGGTATCTTTATATTTTCTGCGAAGTTCGTCGAGCTTATTACGCAATATTGCCCTGATTTGAGTATAAGCGGGGTCGTTATAGACACTTTTCATTTCGTGCGGATCTTTTTCAAGATCGTACAGTTCCCACTCATCCACATCGTAATAAAAATGAATGAGCTTATACCGATCGGTTCTTACCCCATAATGACGCTTCACCGCATGAACTGAGGGATATTCATAATAATGATAATAGATGGCATCCCTCCATTTCATCGATTCACCGCTTAATAGCTTCCGGAAAGATTCACCCTGCATCTCCTTATCAGCGTTTACACCTGCATAATTTAAAAATGTAGGGGCATAATCAAGATTCTGAACGAGTTGTGTGATGACAGTTCCCGGTTTAATCTCTTTGGGATACCTGATGAGCAGGGGTGTCCGGAATGACTCTTCATACATAAAACGTTTATCAAACCAGCCATGCTCTCCAAGGTAAAACCCCTGGTCAGAGGTATAGATAACTATGGTATTTTCTGTCAAACCGTTTTTGTCAAGGTAGTCAAGAACTTCACCTACACCATCATCAACCGATTTAATTACTTTGAGATAATCGCGGATGTACCGCTGATATTTCCATTTTGCAAGTTCCTTATCTTCAGGCTTCGTTTTAATAAATTCTTCATTCCTTTTATTGTAAGCTTCGCGCCATGCCTTTCTCTGCTGATCATCCATCCGTTTGATATCAGGAACAAAATTGGTCGGCACACCCGTATAAGGATCGTTCTCAAATTTCATGTCATGACCCCACATCATCTCTTTAACTATTCCCATCTCCTGGGTGTGTGCGGCGGTTCCGCGACCCGAGTAATCATCAAAGAAATTTTCAGGAAAGGGGAAATCACGATCTTCATAGAGATTCAGATATTTCTCTTCGGGTAACCAGTTACGATGTGGCGCTTTTTGATGATAAAGCAGACAAAAAGGTTTGGATTTATCACGCTTTTTATCGAGCCAGTCCAATGCATACTGAGTTGTCAGGGTGGTCACGTAACCAGACACCCTTTTCATTACCCCATTTTCAATAAAATCGGGATTATAATAATTCCCCTGTCCGGGAAGTACATTCGAGTAATCGAATCCTTGCGGAATACCGTCAAGATGGATCTTTCCGATTAAAGCCGTTTGATAACCATTCTGTTGCAGGAGTTTTGGAAAGTTCATCTGATTCCAGTTGAAGCCACCCATATTATCAACCTTTCCGTTCAAATGGCTGTATTTACCTGTCAGCATTACTGCCCTGCTGGGGGCACAAATGGAGTTGGTCACAAAAGCCCTTGTGAAAATAGCCCCCTCTTTGGCAATCCTATCGATGTTCGGAGTGGAGTTTAATCCTGTTCCATAGGCACTAATCGCCTGATAAGCATGATCATCACTCATGATAAACAGGATGTTGGGGCGTTGCTGTTCATGCGGTTGTCCGATACAATTTGGAATCATTCCTACAGAACAGATTCCAATTGTAGCCAGAATTTCCAGATTTCTCATTTTAGATTTAATTTAAGACGATATCTCGGTATTTGAAGTATAATCCAATTCCCATTTTTCTCAGATAATCTCATCAAAAATACCTTTATCTCTGTTAAAATCAAATAGACAAAATGATATTTGTTTTTTTAAACCGAGAATAACTCTAATTTTGTTCTCACTGTTTACATTTAAAAAACTTTTATTATACTTATTAAAAATTTAAAATCGCATGAAGGAAAATTTGATTAAGTCGTTGATATCGTTTGTATTGGTAGCCTTTGTTGTCGGAGGTTTATCACAGGCAGTACTTGCAAAAGGGAAGAAGGATATTGCCCTTCAGATGTATTCGCTTCGTGATGACCTGAAAAAAGATGTCAAAGGGACTATTGAAAAGTTGGGGAAGATCGGATATTACTCCCTTGAGGCAGCAGATTTTGACAATGGTAAATTTTACGGTATGGAACCCGAAGCATTTAAGGCATTGATCGAAGCTAACGGAATGAAACTGGTGAGCTCACACACAGGTGTTAATTATACCGGTGATCAGGCTTCATGGGATGCTGCAATGACGTGGTGGGATGGTTGTATCGCTGCCCATAAGAAAGCCGGATGTAACTATATCGTAAAACCGTCGATGGGGGACTATCCATACAAGAATCTTGAGGCTTTGAAACAAACCTGTAAATATTTTAATGCCATCGGCGAAAAATGTAATGCAGCAGGAATTCGCTTCGGATATCATAATCATAATCATGAGTTTACGAAAATTGTCGATGCTGATGACCTGGTGTACGATTACATGCTAAAGAATACTGATCCTAAAAAAGTAACCTTTGAAATGGACGTTTACTGGGTTTACAGGGGAGGTAAAACTGCTGTCGATTACATTAATAAATATCCCAAAAGATTTGAATTATTGCATATTAAAGACGAGAAGGAGATAGGCGCCAGCGGACTTATCGATTTCAAGCCAATTTATGAGAGTAAAGGAAAAGCTGGTGCAAAATATTGCATTGTTGAGGTTGAAAGATATGATTTCGAACCATTTGTCAGTGTTCAGAAAAGTTTTGATTTCCTGAATAAGGCTGCTTACGTAAAATAGCAAAATATATAAATGTCAAATAATCAGGGGCCATCTTTTTTTTGATGGCCCCTCTTGTTTGGTTCTTATGCTAAACATGAGGATATAACTGTTCCTGCAGATGCTATGTTTTGTATTTAGTATGAAATTTTGAAACCCGGGAATTCTTTATTTGATGGCAATCAAATAGTGCTGTGTCCTGAAGAAAATAACATTCCCCGAAATTGCCGGAGTGGCCATGCAGATATCCTTCAATGCATTTTTTGCGAGTAGCTGAAATAGTGGTCCGGCTTTCAGAACATAAATATTCCCCTCTTCTGAACTGAAATAGATTTTCCCGTCAGCAGCAATCCCCGATGCCGTAAATGGCTCCTTCAGGCTCTCTTTATACATCACCTCACCGGTCAGGGCATTGAAACATGTAAGTTGACCATTTACCTGGAGATTGTAAAGATATCCCCCGTAGATGAGTGGTGTTTGCATATAGGCGCCGCCTCGTTTGATGCTCCAGGCAATGTATTTGTTTCTTGTGCTGTCGGGCGCAAGGGTGATATCCCCGGTGGCATCAGGACGTACCGCAAAGATGGGTGAGTATTTCCCATGGGCGCTGTTTAAGTAAATCAGATCGTTCGCGACCACCGGAGCAGGTGCAGGAGCATCGCCGCCATTGCTTAGTTTCCAGATCTCTTTTCCAGTTTCAAAATCGTAGCCGCATATATGTGTATAACCATTGGCAATGACCATCGTTTTGCAATCCTTTGAATAGATTGCCGGGGTACACCAGGTGGAAACTTCATCGCCGCGTGATGTTTTCCAGATTTCTTTCCCGGTTGCAAGGTCAAGGGCTGTGATATATGGCGTTTTAGGTATGTCGCACTGTATAATGATCCGGTCCTTAAAAATGATGGGTGAACTTGCATAACCCCATTCAACACCTGGATCGCTGTATGGTCCGGGAGTCAGCATTCCCATATCCTTTTCCCAGATCAGGTTTCCTTTAAAATCGTAACAAAAGAGTCCCTCGGATCCAAAGTGAACTACTAAATATTTTCCATCGGTAGCCGGAGTGCAGTTAGCCTGCGAGGCTTTGGTATGTCGTTTTGACTTTGGAATACCTTTGCGGGCAACCCTTTCCCAGATAATTTTCCCACTATTTTTAGCCAGGCAATACACCTTGAATTCGTGGATGGTATTGTCATTGGCTTCATCAATATCGCCATAGAGACCAACTTTAAGCGATTCGCTGTTTGTGCTGTTTGAGGCTGTCGTAACAAACAGATATTCATTCCAGATAACAGGGCAGGAGTGACCTAAACCGGGAATTGAAGTTTTCCATTTGACGCTTTTGGTACTATCAAGGTTCCACCTGACAGGAGTGTTCACATGATCGATAAATCCACACCCACGGGGACCCCGGAATCCGGGCCATTGTCCCTCAACAGAGATCTGTGCACAAAGATCCTCATGTATAAGTCCTGAGAGAATCAGCAGAAAAAAAATAGTCAGGAATTTACTGCTCATATTGACAAGTTTGATTTTTTGCTAAAATAAAGGATTTTATGATTTGCAAGAACCGTTTCCTGTATTATTAAGACTGGTTATTAAAAAATTTGAAAATATTTTACTGATCAGGCAGAAAATGGATGATTTGGGTATGATCATTAAAAAGAAAAAAGGGGAAATGCAATTAGACATTTCACCCCTTTTCGTTTATAGGTTTCAATAAAGAAGATTCGGATTACCAAACCTTTTGGAAAGGCTATTCAATCAAATACCTTTTTAATATCGGCAGATCAAGTCTGTTTGGTTTAATAATTAAAGGCACTTTTTTTGCAACGACCCAGGCTGCCCTTCTCCCAATATTGTTGGTATTGTATTTGATCCAGCAATAACCGTCATCACCCCAGGCTCTGTCCCATGAATTCCGCATTAGCCAGGCTTGCTTACTATCATCCCAGCCCACAATCATTACTGCATGATTAGATGTCGGACTTCCATAATTGCTTGGAGTTTCATTGAAAACACCTCCGCCGGCAAAATTCTGAAACAGCGAAGTTGCGTTCATACTGCAGGCAACCGGACCATATTTGCAAATGGCCTCTTTAATTTTGTCAACAGGAGCAATCAGATTGATATCGCCGGATGGATCAATTACGCCCCAGTCAATAAGTTCAACTCTGGTTCCGGGGACAATAGACGGACAGGCTCCGTTAACTCCATTGTCGGGATATTGAACTTCGGTCATCATTTTATTATGTGTCGTTTTCAGATAATTGAAAGCCTGATAAGCCAAACCTCCAGAGCAGTCTCCACCGCCGGAACAATCTACAATTTGCTTTTCACTACAATCGATTGAGGATGGACGTGCAATCCTGTTTACGCGGATATAACTGCATTCCAATGTGCCGGTGGCTGAGTAGGCCCAGCAATCGCCGCATTTCTGCAACCTGATCAGAGGAACAAGACTGTCTTTACGGGCATCATATGCTTTTAGACTTGATGCGCAAACCCTTAGTTGCATCTGTTTTATAATTTCCAATAGCTCCGGAGAAAGAATTTTATTCGTCATAATTTTCTTAATATCCATTGCTTCCTTAACCGGTATATCTTTCTCCCCGGTTATTTCTGCCAGTCTTAAATGCGATACACTTGTGACAGAGACATTAAAACCAAGTTTACGATCTGCAATAAACTTTCGCTGTTCAACCAATAATTGTTTGATTTGCGGGGAGGCTTTTTGTTCCCTTAGTACGAAATGTTGTGGAAGCTGGAACATTTTGGGTTGCTGATTAATCTGGGCATTTGCCGGAATCAGGAACAGTGTACTTGCCATCATCCAGACAGCAATGAGAATTCTGAATTTTGTTTTCATGTAAATAATTTTAGATTAAGGATTAATAAATAATGATTACGTAAGATTTATAACTTAGTTTCGGTGATTTCTCTTTTAACCAGGGTTGTTCGTATGCAAATTCCAAAGTGCACTCCCCTTTTTTATCTCCTTTAAAGTAAAATAGCTGATTTTCACGGCCTCCGTCTTTATCCTGAACCCCAGACAACTGATCTTGATTTACAAATTTGACACAGGTACTATCTGATATTTTATTTAGCCGCCAGGAATAACCTTCACCAAAAACCGCAGATAGTCGGATGGAAAAAATCGAATCTGTTTTAACCGTTATGGTTTCTGTTTTCATCTGTTTATTTTGAGAGAAGCATGAATAGGCCAAAAATCCAATAACCAAAAATAGGGCAAAATTTTTCATTACTATAATATTTTTTTATTACCTCATTGCC
>Ga0118677_10009537_pt1 | contig 15138 bp, 29 predicted proteins | sample AliMusrvi5mmetaG_FD_86154 | JGI IMG/M metagenome (GOLD analysis project Ga0118677, IMG submission 86154)
GTCCTCGGGGATATGCAATAACCATTAAATGAGCGAAGTTGGCGGCATGGTTGGTGGGATCTGCGATCCCACCTTCTGTATTCTTAGGATCTGTGATCCGTTCTTTTCTGGTTTTAACAAAGAATCGCTTTACATCCGGAAATGCTACTGGATTAAAATTAGCTTCGCTGACCGTTGGTTCCAAAGAAAACAAGAACTGGGATTGAAAATCAGGAGTGGCATCTTGGAGCTTTTAAACGTATAATGAACATATCCGGGGATGACAGGACTTATCATTTTTTTATCACAACGTTTTTCAACGAAAAAGAGGAATAAGCTTAGGCTTATTCCTCTTTTTTTTCAATGCAAAAAGTATTTTGAATTTTGAATTACTCTGCTGCAGGTGTTTCTTCAGCAGCAGCCACTGGAGCAGCTTCAGCTTTCTTAGCAGCTCCGGCACGACGTGTGCGGGCAGCTTTCTTAGCTGTTTTTTCTTTCAACATGTTTTCGTTGTAATCTACTAATTCGATAATACACATTTCGGCATTATCTCCCTGACGGAAACCAGTACGTAATATACGGGTATAACCACCCGGACGATTGGCGATTTTTTGCGATACATTTTGAAATAATTCTGTTACAACTTCTTTGTTTTGCAAGTGACTGAATACCGTACGACGTGAGTGTGTGGTATCATCTTTCGACTTTGTCAAAAGCGGTTCTACATAAACCTGTAAGGCTTTTGCTTTTGCCAACGTAGTTGCAATTCTCTTATGTTGAATAAGAGAAGAAGCCATATTGGACAACATTGCCTTTCTGTGAGCCGTTTTACGGCCTAAGTGGTTAAATTTTTTATTATGTCTCATCTCTTTACTCTTTATCTAATTTATATTTGGCGATATCCATTCCGAAGGATAGATTCAAGCTCTCTAATTTTTCTTCTAACTCAGTAAGCGATTTTTTACCGAAATTGCGAAACTTCAGTAAATCATGTTTGTTATATCCGGCCAATTGACCTAATGTATCTACATCAGCAGCTTTCAAACAGTTGAGAGCACGAACAGAAAGTTCGAGGTCAGTCAACTTCGTTTTCAGCAATTGACGCATATGCAGGATTTCTTCGTCAAACTCATCGCCTCCTTCGCCTTCTGTTACTTCCAACGAAATTTTTTCGTCAGAGAACAACATAAAGTGATGAATCAAAATTTTAGCAGCTTCTTTCAAGGCTTCTTTCGGATGAATAGAACCATCGGTACTGATGTCCAACACCAATTTTTCGTAATCGGTAACTTGTTCTACACGGTAGTTTTCTATAGCGTATTTCACGTTACGGATTGGCGTAAAAATAGCATCAATTGGAATAACTCCGATTTCTTGATTAGCTGTCTTATTTTCTTCCGAAGGTGCATAACCGCGACCTTTGTTTACCGTGATATCAATCTGAAAACTAGCTGAAGGATCAAGTTCACAAATTACCAATTTTGGATTCAATACTTCAAATCCGGTAAAATACTTACCTATATCACCCGCTTTGAATGAAGTGGCACCAGAAACAGTAATGGTTACTTTTTCGTTTTCAATATCTTCAACAATCTGTTTGAAACGTATTTGTTTCAGATTCAGAATAATGTTCGTTACATCATCAATAACTCCAGGAATAGTAGAATACTCATGATCTACTCCTTCAATTTTGATAGAGGTAATAGCGAAACCTTCCAGTGAAGACAAGAGGATACGGCGCAAAGCATTACCTATTGTAATACCGTAACCTGGTTCCAACGGACGAAATTCAAACTTTCCTTGAAAAGCGTCAGCTTCCAACATGATTACCTTTTCAGGTTTTTGAAATGCTAATATAGCCATGGTTTCACTTATTATTTAGAGTACAACTCAACGATTAATTGTTCTTTGATATTTTCAGGAATATCTTCGCGTTCTGGAATATGTAAGTACACACCTGACATAGAAGCTGCGTTCCATTCAATCCATGGGTATTTGCTGTGGTTGAAGCCATTCAACGAAGCTGCAATAACTTCCATTGATTTGTCTTTTTCACGCACTGCAATAACTTGTCCGGCACGTACATGATAAGAAGCGATATTCACAACTTTACCATCTACTGTAATGTGTTTGTGGCTTACCAATTGACGAGCACCCGAACGTGTAGGAGCAAATCCTAAACGGAACACGATGTTATCCAATCTTGATTCCAACAATTGCAACAATACTTCACCGGTTACACCCTTGGTACGTTGAGCTTTTTCATATAAGTTACGGAATTGTTTTTCCAATACACCGTAGGTATATTTAGCTTTTTGTTTTTCGCGCAACTGAATACCATATTCAGAAGTTTTTTTGCGACGTCCCTGACCATGTTGTCCCGGAGGATAATTCTTTTTAGCCAACACTTTGTCTGGTCCGAAAATAGCTTCACCAAACTTACGTGCTATTCTTGACTTTGGTCCAATATATCTTGCCATTTTTTAATTTTTAATTTTAATTATTTATGCGTTCCACGAACACAAATCGGTCGAAAATTACCACAGCCGCGATTGCAGAGAGGTTTATAGTGCAATCTTATATTTTTATTTTCACCAATTCGACTGCCGGGAAACCCGTTTAAGTTTATACTCTACGACGTTTAGGAGGACGACAACCATTGTGTGGAAGTGGAGTAACGTCAACAATTTCGGTTACTTCAATACCGGCTCCGTGTACAGTACGAATAGCTGATTCACGACCGTTACCTGGTCCTTTTACGTAGGCTTTTACCTTTTTCAAACCTAAGTCAAATGCAATTTTTGAGCAATCCTGAGCTGCCATTTGAGCTGCATAAGGAGTGTTTTTCTTTGAGCCACGGAATCCCATCTTACCTGCTGAAGACCAGGAAATAACCTGACCGTCACCGTTTGTAAGTGTAACAATAATGTTGTTGAAAGAAGAGTGTACGTGTAATTGACCTACACCGTCTACTTTAACGACTCTTTTCTTGGCTGCAACTGTTTTTTTTGCCATATTATTCTAATATTATTTAGCTTTTCTAAAATTCGCTAACAGTTAAACCTTATTTAGTTGCTTTTTTCTTGTTAGCAACTGTTTTCTTTTTACCTTTACGTGTACGAGCGTTATTTTTCGTACTTTGTCCTCTCAATGGAAGACCGATACGGTGACGTACTCCACGGTAACAACCAATATCCATCAAACGTTTGATGTTCAATTGTACTTCCGAACGAAGATCGCCTTCTACCTTAAAACCGGCACCAATGATTTCGCGGATTTTAGCTGCTTGGTCGTCAGTCCAATCTTTCACCTTGATGTCGATATCTACACCGGCTGATTCTAAAATCTTTTTTGCACTACTGCGACCTATTCCGTAGATATAAGTCAATCCAACTTCCCCTCTTTTGTTTTGGGGTAAATCTACTCCGACAATTCTTATAGCCATAAACTATTTTTCTTAAAAATAAATTAATTACCCCTGACGTTGTTTAAACTTAGGATTTTTTTTGTTGATAACATATAAGCGACCTTTTCTGCGAACAATTTTGCAATCGTCCGTGCGCTTTTTTACTGATGCTCTTACTTTCATAATGAAAATATTTATTGTGTTTTATTTATATCTAAAAGAGATTCTTCCTTTTGACAAATCGTAGGGTGACATTTCGACTTTCACTTTATCACCAGGTAAAATTTTAATATAATGCATACGCATTTTACCGGAGATATGAGCCGTTATAACGTGACCGTTTTCCAACTCTACACGAAACATGGCATTTGATAATGCTTCTATTATCTTACCATCTTGTTCAATTGCTGTTTGCTTGGCCATAAATTATATTGCTTTGTTACCTAAAACTTGTTCTATATATTCAAAAGTTGATAAAATATCAGCTTTCCCACGTCGTATTGCTATCGAATGTTCGAAGTGAGCCGACGGTTTCCGGTCAATAGTCCGGGTTGTCCATCCATCTTTTTCAAACACCAAATTGCGGCTGCCCATGTTAATCATTGGTTCAATGGCAATGGTCATTCCCGATTTGAGCATGATACCATTTCCTTTGCGTCCGTAATTTGGTACTTCGGGTGCTTCATGCAAATTGCGTCCTACTCCGTGTCCGATCATTTCTCGAACTACTGAATATCCACGTTCTTCGCAATGGCTTTGAATGGCATGACCAACATCACCTAAGCGCTTTCCTTCTTGGGCTTGCTCTATACCTTTGTATAAAGATTCCTTGGTTGTGCGCAACAGATCAACGATCTCCGGTTTCACATCACCTACACAAAACGTATAAGCTGAGTCTCCATGAAAGCCGTTTTTGTAAACACCACAATCTACCGACACAATATCACCATCTTCCAATATCGCTTTGTCAGAAGGTATTCCGTGTACAACCTGCTCATTGATTGACGTACAAATTGATTTGGGATAGCCACTGTAACCCAGAAACCCTGGAACAGCACCATTGTCCTTTATAAACTCATACGCAACCTTATCCAATTGTTCCGTGCTTATGCCCGGTTGAATCAGTTTTGCAAGTTCAGCTAACGTTTTAGCCACTATTTGATTACTGAAACGAAGCAGTTCAATTTCTTCGTCAGATTTCAAAAATATCATTCGCTTTGATTTTTAGTAAGCAGAAGCTCCACTAGTACGTCCTTTAATACGTCCCGATTTCAACAATCCATCGTAATGACGCATCAATAAGTGACTTTCAATTTGTTGCAAGGTGTCAAGAACAACACCAACTAAAATCAACAATGAAGTACCTCCGAAAAATGCAGCAAAAGCCTGATTAATACCAATAATTTTTGCAAATGCAGGCATTATCGCAACAATTGCTAAGAAGATTGATCCCGGCAAAGTAATGCGAGACATAATTAAGTCTAAGTATTCAGCCGTACGTTTACCTGGTTTAATTCCCGGAATAAAACCATTATTACGTTTCATTTCTTCAGCCATTTGAGTTGGGTTGATAGTAATAGCTGTATAGAAATATGTAAATACAACAATTAAAAGCCCAAACACAAAATTATACCAGAATCCGTTATTATCCATAAATGCTCCTACAAAACCTCTCATAGATTCAGAATGTGAGAATCCAACCAAAGTCATAGGGATAAACATAATTGCCTGAGCAAAAATAATAGGCATTACACCTGCTGCATTTATTTTTAATGGAATATATTGACGAACACCACCGTATTGTTTGTTACCAACTACGCGTTTAGCATATTGTACCGGAATTTTGCGAGTTCCTTGTACTAACATGATAGAAGCAGCAATAACGATCAACAGGAATAAAATTTCACCGAGGAACATAACCAAACCACCACCTGCATCGCCTAAGCGTGAAGCGAATTCTTTGATAATAGCTCCCGGGAAACGGGCTATAATACCAACCAAAATAATGAATGAAATACCATTACCGATACCTTTGTCAGTAATACGCTCACCGAGCCACATTACAAACATACTACCCCCACACAAGATCAGGGTTGAAGAAAGTGTAAACCAGAATCCGCCCGGTAGTGCCGAACCAGCTTGCGCCAGTTGAACACTTAAGTTTACCAGATAAGAAGGACCTTGTAACAACAAGATACCAACTGTCAGGTAACGCGTGTATTGATTCATTTTACGACGTCCGCTCTCACCTTCACGTTGCATTTTTTGGAAGTAAGGAACCGCAATCGTCAACAATTGAATTACAATTGAAGCCGAAATATACGGCATAATACCCAAAGCAAATACCGATGCATTGTGGAAAGCACCACCAGAAAACATATCTAACAAAGCTAACAGACCACCACTAGTTTGTGCTTTCAAATGACTCAAAGCAGTTGGGTCAATACCCGGAAGTACAATAAAAGATCCGAAACGATAAATCAATACAAACAAAATGGTTGTAAGTAATCGAGTACGAAGATCTTCAATCTTCCAGATATTTTTAATTGTTTCTATGAGTTTCTTCATGGTGATTATAGTTTTACTACAGTTCCACCTGCGGCAACAATTGCTTCTTCTGCCGATTTAGAAAATCCGTTTGCTTCAACATCGATTTTTACAGTCAATACACCTTTGCCTAAAATTTTAGCCAAGGCAGTTTTTGAAAGGAAACCTGCTTCTCTCAATTCTACCAAACCGATTTTTGTCAGTTTTTTGGTTTCAGCAAGAATTTGCAAAGTATCAAGATTGATAGCTTTATATTCAACACGATTCACGTTTTTGAAACCAAATTTTGGTAAACGACGTTGAATAGGCATTTGACCTCCTTCAAAACCGATTTTCTTGGAATATCCTGAACGTGATTTCTGTCCTTTGTGCCCTTTTGTAGAAGTTCCACCTAATCCAGAACCGGTACCACGACCGATTCTTTTTCTGGTAAAAGTAGAACCTGCTGCTGGGGTTAAATTACTTAAATTCATATCTTATTATTTAAAAAGTCTAAGAATAATATTATTTGATCACTTCTACCAAGTGTTTCACTTTAGCCACCATTCCCAAAATTTGAGGAGTAGCTTCGTGTTCAACTACGGCTTGCATTTTTTTCAAACCCAATGCTTCCAAAGTCAATTTCTGAACTTTTGGACATTTGATTTTACTTCTTACTTGTTTAATTTTTATTGTTGCCATAATTTTTCGATTTTATCCGTTAAACACTGTGTCAAGTGAAACGCCTCTGTTTTGAGCTACCATGTGCGCATCACGCAATTCGCTTAACGCTACAATTGTAGCTTTCACTAAGTTGTGAGGATTTGACGACCCTTTTGATTTTGCCAAAACATCGGTGATACCTACACTTTCGAGTACTGCACGCATCGCACCTCCGGCTTTAACTCCGGTACCATGCGAAGCAGGGCTTATAAATACTTGTGCACCACCAAATTTTGCAATTTGTTCGTGAGGAATCGTTCCATTCAACACAGGTACTTTAATCAAGTTTTTCTTTGCAGCTTCAGTTCCTTTAGCAATAGCGGCAGTTACCTCGCCGGCTTTACCAAGTCCCCAACCTACAATTCCATCTTCATTTCCAACAACAACGATTGCCGAAAAGCTGAAAGTACGTCCCCCTTTTGTAACTTTAGTTACACGGTTAATTGCTACTAACCTATCTTTCAGTTCCAAATCGTTGGTCGATTTAACTTTATTCATATTTGTTGCCATACTTGATTAAAATTTAAGACCAGCTTCGCGAGCAGCGTCAGCTAATTGTTTAACTCTACCATGGTACAAATAACCGTTACGGTCAAATACCACTTCTGTAATTCCGGCTTCCTGAGCAACTTTAGCTACTAATGCGCCAACCTTAGCAGCTTGTTCAATTTTGGTTGCTTTTTCTTTTAGACCAAGTGATGAAGCTGAAGCTAATGTTACACCGGTTACGTCATCAATAAGTTGAGCGTAAATCTGTGTATTGCTTCTGAATACTGTCATACGAGGTTTTTGAGCAGTTCCTGACACTTTGTGACGGATATGTGCTTTTATTCTTGTTCTTCTATCTAAATTTGTCTTCATACTCTTACAAGTTTACGTAAATTATTTACCAGCAGATTTACCTGCTTTGCGGCGTAGTACTTCACCCGCGAATTTAACACCCTTTCCTTTGTAAGGCTCTGGCTTGCGGAATGAACGGATTTTAGCGCAAACTTGACCAATCAGTTGTTTGTCGCAACTTTCCAAAATAACAACCGGATTCTGGTTACGCTCACTTTTTGTTTCAATTTTGATTTCGGCAGGTACTCCCAAAAAGATATTATGAGTATAACCTAGCGCAAATTCCAATACCTGACCTTGGTTTGATACACGGTAACCAACACCAACTAATTCCATGGTTTTTTTGTAACCTTCAGAAACACCTACAACCATATTTGAAATCAACGAACGGTACAAGCCGTGGAATGCACGATTTTGTTTTTCGTCATCCAGACGTGAAACAGTACATACAGCACCTTCAACTGTCACAGTGATATTTGGATCTATTTCTTGAGTCAAAACTCCTTTTGGACCTTTTACGGTAACCACTGTGCCTTGCACAGAAATAGTTACACCTGCAGGTATAGCAACGGGTAATTTTCCTATTCTTGACATTCTTCTTTCCTCCTATTAATAAATGTAACAAATTACTTCACCACCTACTTTTAAGTCGGCTGCTTCTTTGTTGGTCATAACACCTTTAGAAGTAGAAAGAATAGCTATACCTAATCCGTTTAATACGCGTGGCATATCTTTGTAGCCAACATATTGACGAAGACCTGGAGTAGAAACTCTAATCATTTTTTTAATCGAGCTAACTTTGTTAACCTGATCGTACTTCAAGGCAATCTTAATGCTGCCTTGTGGACCTTCTTCTACAAATTTGTAGTTTAGGATATAGCCTTTTTCATGCAATATCCGGGTCAATTCTTTTTTCAAATTCGAAGCTGGAACTTCCACCACACGGTGGTTAGCTTTAATAGCGTTCCGCAATCTCGTAAGATAATCTGCTATTGGATCTGTCATATTATTGTTTTTAAATTGATCCCGACCATCGGGACAATATTTAATTTATTATTCTGTACATGCTGATAAATTACCAGCTTGCTTTCTTGATTCCCGGGATTAAACCGTTAGAAGCCATTTCGCGGAATTGGATACGTGAAATACCGAATTGACGCATATACCCTTTTGGACGACCGGTAATTTTGCAACGATTGTGCAAACGTACAGGAGATGCATTTTTTGGTAATGCCTGAAGACCATCATAGTTGCCTTCTGCAATTAGTGTTGCGCGTTTAACTGCGAATTTAGCAACCAGTTTGGCTCTCTTAACCTCACGGGCTTTCATTGATTCTTTTGCCATTGTATGTCTAAATTAGTTTTTTTTGAATGGTAATCCAAATTCTTTCAACAATGCGTAACCTTCTTCATCAGTTGCACCTGTTGTAACAAATGTAATGTTCATACCCAATAAACGAGTAATACCATCAATGTTGATTTCTGGAAAAATAATTTGCTCGGTAATACCAAGTGTATAATTTCCACGTCCATCAAGTTTGTTTTCGATACCTTTGAAGTCACGCATACGTGGTAAAGCAACACGTACTAATCTTTCTAAGAATTCATACATTTTATCTCCACGTAATGTAACACGAACGCCAATAGGCATTTTTTTACGTAACTTGAAGTTAGAAATATCTTTCTTAGACATTGTAGATACGGCTTTTTGTCCAGTAATAGTAGTCATCTCGTTAATAGCAACTTCGATAATTTTTTTATCAGCAACTGCTATACCCAAGCCTTGGTTAAGAACAATTTTTTCGAGTTTAGGGGCTTGCATAACTGAGCTATAGCCAAACTCTTTCATTAAGATAGGAACGATACGTTCTCTGTAATCTTGTTTCAAATTTGCTGTATTCATTCTTAAATCTCTCCTCCTGATTTTTTAGAAATACGCACCAATTTTCCTTCTGCATTCAATTTGCGACCAACGCGAACTGGTTTACCACCTTCAGTTGGGTTTAAATTTGAGATATGGATTGCTGCTTCTTTCTTGATTATACCACCTTGAGGACTTTTCGCGTTAGGTTTGGTGCTCTTTGACACCATATTTACACCTTCTACAATAGCGCGTTGTTCTTTCACAAAAACTTCCAACACGCGACCGGTTTTGCCTTTGTCAACCCCGGTATTTATGTAAACGGTATCACCTTTTTTTATGTGTAATTTACTCATCACTGTTTTATTTTTCGAAGATTAAAGCACTTCAGGTGCAAGTGATATGATTTTCATATTTGTATTACGCAATTCACGTGCTACTGGACCGAAGATACGGCTACCACGGATTTCACCGGCATTGTTTAACAAAACGCATGCATTATCATCAAAACGAATATAAGATCCATCTGGACGACGAACTTCTTTTTTCGTACGAACGATAACAGCTTTAGAAACAATACCTTTTTTGATGTCGCCTGAAGGTATAACGCTCTTCACGGCAACAACTATGATATCGCCCAATGTAGCGTAACGTTTGCTGGTTCCTCCTAATACACGAATACAGAGGCAAGTTTTTGCTCCACTGTTATCGGCTACTATGAGTCTTGATTCTTGTTGTATCATAATTACTTAACTCTTTCGATAATTTCGGTTAATCTCCATCTTTTTAATTTACTCAATGGGCGGGTTTCCATAATGCGTACAGTGTCGCCAATGTTGCATTCGTTCTTTTCGTCATGAGCGTGATATTTCTTTGTTTTATTTACGAATTTTCCGTAAATAGGGTGTTTTTCTTTCCATTTTACAGCAATAGTTATGGTTTTATCCATCTTGTTGCTAAAAACGACACCTGTTCTTTCTTTTCTTAAATTTCTTGTTTCCATCAGGGTCTTAATTTTATTGATTAATTTCTCTCTGACGTAACTCTGTAGCAAAACGGGCGATAGTTCTACGAACCTCTTTGATTTGCAACGGATTATCAAGAGGAGAAATGGCGTGATTCAATTTTAAACGATCTAAACGGCTTACTTCAGCGTCCATACGTTCTTGAATCTCTTTGTTGTTTAAATCTTTTATTTCTCTTGTTTTCATTTCCTTACGCGTTTAGAGAGGTAAAATCATAATCTCGTCTCACTACAAATTTAGTGGTTACGGGTAGTTTTTGAGCAGCCAAGCGTAATGCTTCTTTAGCTATTTCGTAAGATACACCTTCCACTTCGAACAACATACGTCCTGGTGTGATTGGGGCAACGAAACCTTCCGGAGCACCTTTACCTTTACCCATACGTACCTCTGCAGGTTTTTTAGTAATTGGTTTGTCTGGGAATACACGTATCCAGATTTGACCTTGACGTTGCATATAGCGGGTTACAGCAATACGGGCGGCTTCAATTTGACGACCAGTTAACCATTTAGATTCTAACGATTTTATTCCAAAAGATCCGAACGCCAACTGATTACCTCTTTGGGCATTTCCTTTCATGCGCCCCTTCTGCTGTCTCCTGAACTTTGTTTTTTTAGGTTGTAACATAATTTCCTTAAATCAAATTCATTTATAACAGTTAATTTTTTCTCTTTTTAAATCCACCTTTACCACCACGGTCGTTACGATCCTTACGGTCACCACGGTCGTTGTTGTAACGGTCACCACCGCGAGATGCTTCTTTGGTAGCTGTGAAGTTTGGAGCTAAGTCTTTTTTACCGTAGATTTCACCACGACAAATCCATACTTTGATACCAATCAACCCTACTTTAGTCAATGCCTCAGCGTGAGCGTAATCAATATCAGCCCTGAAGGTATGCAGAGGAGTTCTTCCTTCTTTATACATTTCCGAACGTGCCATCTCGGCACCATTCAAACGACCTGAACACATAATTTTGATACCTTCGGCTCCCATACGCATGGTCGATTGAATGGCCATTTTGGTTGCACGACGGTAAGCAATTTTTCCTTCAACCTGACGAGCTACGTTGTTTGCAACGATAACTGCATCCAGTTCCGGACGTTTAACTTCGAAGATATTGATTTGTACTTCTTTATCCGTAATTTTTTTCAATTCCTCTTTCAATTTATCAACTTCCTGACCACCTTTTCCGATAATGATACCTGGACGGGCAGTACAAACAGTGATAGTAACAAGCTTCAACGTACGTTCGATAACAATGCGCGAAATACTTGCTTTTGCTAGACGGGCATTGAGATATTTTCTGATTTTGTGATCTTCAAGAATGGTATCACCATAATTGTTTCCACCATACCAGTTTGAATCCCATCCACGAATGATTCCTAAGCGGTTACTTATTGGATTAATTTTTTGTCCCATCGAGCAATTAAATTTGGTTATCGTTAGTATTCTTTGTGTCAACAAACAATGTAACATGATTTGAACGTTTGCGAACGCGATACCCACGACCCTGAGGAGCTGTGCGTAAGCGTTTCAGCATAGTAGCTGAATCCACAGAAATTCCACTTACATATAAGTTTGCATTATCGGCTTTTTGCTCTGTTTTGGCTTCCCAATTGGCAACAGCTGATTTTAGCAATTTTTCTAATCTTCCAGAAGCTTCCTTAGAAGAAAACTTCAGAACACTCAAAGCTTTGTTCACTTCCATGCCACGGATCATATCCGCCACAAGGCGCATTTTGCGTGGTGAGGTTGGAACTCCGTTGAGCTTAGCAAAATAAAGAGTCTTGTTAGCTTCTTTTCTTGCGTCGGCTGATATTTTTTTTCTTGCACCCATTTTCTTGAAATGTTTATTTTTTCTGATTTAAAATTTCAATGGATTATTTTTTCTTACCACCATGACCGCGGAAGTTACGAGTTGGAGAAAATTCGCCTAACTTGTGTCCTACCATATTTTCGGTTACATATACGGGGATAAACTTATTACCATTGTGAACTGCAATTGTGTGACCTACGAAATCAGGTGATATCATTGAAGCACGAGCCCATGTTTTGATGACGGTCTTTTTTCCGGCTTCATTCATGGCTAAAACTTTGTTTTCCAGCTTCAAATAGATGTATGGTCCTTTTTTTAATGAACGGCTCATATTATTTACTTAGTTTTCTGATTATTTTTTCTTTCTTTCAATAATATATTGACTTGATTGCTTTTTAGGTGCACGTGTTTTGTACCCTTTAGCTAACAAGCCTTTGCGAGAACGTGGGTGTCCTCCTGAAGCGCGGCCTTCACCACCACCCATGGGGTGATCAACCGGATTCATAGCAACACCACGAACGCGTGGACGACGTCCAAGCCAGCGTGAGCGACCTGCTTTTCCTGATCTTTCCAGTGCATGGTCAGAGTTTCCTACACTACCAATAGTCGCTTTACAAGTTGCAAGAATCTTGCGAACTTCACCTGAAGGTAATTTTACAATTGCATATTTGTCTTCGCGAGAAGTCAATTGAGCAAAAGTTCCTGCCGAACGTACCATCGCGGCACCTTGACCCGGGCGTAATTCAATACTGTGAATGATAGTACCCAGTGGAATGTTTTGTAAAGGTAATGAATTACCTACTTCAGGAGCAGCTTCTACTCCGGAAACAACTGTCTGACCAACTTGCAATCCGTTTGGTGCAAGAATGTATGTTTTTTCCCCATCAGCATAATAAAGCAATGCGATACGTGCCGAACGATTCGGGTCGTATTCGATTGATTTTACTGTTGCGGGAACACCGTCTTTGTTGCGTTTAAAGTCAATTACTCTATATTTCTTCTTGTGTCCGCCACCTAGGTAGCGCATGGTCATTTTACCATCATGGTTACGACCTCCGGATTTTGATCCGCCTACAACAAGAGATTTCTCTGGAGCACTCGCAGTAATTGTGTCGAATGAACCAATAATCTTGTGTCTTTGCCCCGGTGTTGTGGGTCTTAGTTTACGTACAGCCATTTTTCTGTTTAAATATTGCTATAAAAATCAATTTTATCTCCTTCTTTCACTGTAATAATAGCTTTCTTGTATGCTGAGGCACTACCTTTGATTACACCACCTTTAGTAAAGCGGCTTTTCTTCTTAGGTGCTACAACCATTGTATTCACTTCATTTACAGTAACATCATACATAGCTTCTACAGCTTGTTTGATCTCAATCTTGTTAGCATCCTTTTGAACTCTAAAGCCATAGCGGTTCAGTTTGTCGCCCAGCTGAGTCATCTTTTCTGTAACGATTGGTTTTATGATAATTCCCATTTTCTGTCTCCTTATGCTTTAAAAATTTGTTCTACTGCTGCAACTGCATCTTCAGTTAACACAAGTGTTTTGGCATTAAGAACTACATAAGTACTTAATTCCGAAACCGTTACGACTTTTGATGAAGTCAAATTACGAGCCGACAAATATACGTTTTTATTTGCATCCGCTAAAACAATTAACGGCTTTTTATCAGCTACTTGCAAACTTTTTGTCATTGCAACGAAATCTTTCGTTTTTGGTGCCTCAAAGTTAAAGTTTTCAACTACAGTAATCAGGTTACCGGCCGCTTTATACGACAAGGCAGATTTACGTGCCAATTGTTTTACTTTTTTATTCAATTTGAAGCTATAATCACGAGGTGTAGGACCGAACATACGACCACCACCCACACGTACACCGGATTTGATGTCGCCTGGACGAGCGCCGCCGCCGCCTTTTTGTTTCCCTAATTTACGAGTACTACCTGACAATTGGCTTCTGCCTTTTGACGAGTGTGTTCCCTGACGTTGATTAGCCAAATATTGTTTCACATCTAAATAAATAGCATGGTCATTTGGCTCAATACCGAAGATAGCATCGTTCAGCGATACTTTTCTTCCTGTGTCTTCTCCTTTAATATTTACTATATTCAGTTCCATGTTATTTATTGATGATTACGATTGAACCTTTACATCCAGGAACTGAACCTTTAATAAGAATAAGGTTATGTTCAGGAATTACTTTTAATATTTGCAAGTTTTGAATGGTAACTTGATCACCACCCATACGGCCACCCATACGCATACCTTTAAATACACGTGAAGGATACGATGAAGCTCCTAATGAACCCGGTGCACGAAGACGGTTATGTTGACCGTGTGTAGCTTGACCTACCCCACCGAAACCATGACGTTTTACTACGCCTTGAAATCCTTTACCTTTTGAAGTCCCTACCACGTCAACGAACGTGTCTGCTTCAAACAATTCACAGGTGATAGCATCACCTAATTTGAATTCTGTTTCGAATCCTTTGAACTCAACCAAGTGTCTCTGAGGTGCTACTCCGGCTGCTTTGAAAATTCCGGCTTCCGCTTTGTTGGTGTGTTTTTCAGTCTTTGTCTGAAAACCAACCTGTACAGCTTCATAACCATCGTTATCTACAGTTTTGATTTGAGTAACAACACAAGGACCTGCTTCGATAACAGTGCAAGGTACATTTTTACCATCGGCACTGAAAACGGATGTCATTCCGATTTTTTTTCCTAATAATCCTGGCATTTCAATTGTTGTTAAGACCCCTAACCCCATAAGGGGGAACGGTCGTGTTTATTTTTTTTGTTTTAATATACTAATCCTAAGTTCCCCTTTAGGGGTTAGGGGTAGTTTTACACTTTGATTTCTACTTCAACTCCACTTGGCAATTCAAGTTTCATTAATGCATCAACAGTTTTGCTGGTTGAGCTATAAATGTCGATAAGACGTTTGTAAGAAGAAAGTTCGAACTG
>Ga0118677_10001003_pt1 | contig 15137 bp, 11 predicted proteins | sample AliMusrvi5mmetaG_FD_86154 | JGI IMG/M metagenome (GOLD analysis project Ga0118677, IMG submission 86154)
ATGCATGGTCGGGTGGCCCAGGCCGTTGTCTCCCGAAACCTGCGCGGTCGATTGCCCGCTGCGGACGGTTGTGGTCTCGGGCGCGGCCTTTATTGAGCCGAGTTCGATCCTCTTGACGTAGTGCGGCACGCGAATCACTCCGTGTGATTCCACCCCGCGCAGGTCTGCATGCACCACGCACGATGCGACTATTGCGCTGTCGCGCTCCGACACGCCTCGGCTCCCGAAAATGCCGGCGACCATTGCAGTAAGTTCGTCTTTGGCTATCGTCTTCACAGCATTTCCCTCACGCGCTCGGTCCAGTGGCGGGCTGCATTGGTGACCTCGCTCCACTTGCCGGCCTTGATTGCCGCGAGGAGTTGCATTTCGGTAGTCACCCCCGCGACTCCTCCGAAAGCGCCTCGAGCATAGTAGTCTTTCATATTATCGAGAGTGATGCTTCCCGCAGGCACGATTTTGGCCTCCGGCATAGGCGCAATAAGATAACTGAGATATTCCGGTCCGAGAGGGCTGCAGGGGAAGAGCTTGATCAGGTCAGCGCCCATACGCAAGGCGTTGTCCACCTCTGAGGGAGTCACGCAGCCCGGCATTGAGACGCATCCGTTCTTTAGGGCGGTTTCGACGACATCTGAGTATAAATTAGGAGAGACTATCACTTGCGCGCCCGCATCGACAGCCATTTGAGCCTGCTCAGCGGTCCTCACGGTTCCCGCCGAAAGTATGATGTTATCTCCGTGGTTTTTGCGCAGGTGCCTGATTGCCTCGCAGACATTGGGAGTGGTAAATGCCGCCTCAATGATTTTTGCTCCGCCGGCTATGAGCGCCTCGAATGTGCGGATGGTTTCATCGGCTGTGTCGCCGCGCATTATAAGGCAAAGCCACTCAGCCCCCATTCGTTTGATGATTTCGTTTTTGTCCATCAGATTAACTCCTCAGCTTTCGTGGCAGGCCTCGAACATCGCTCGCAGGTTTTCCAGCGGGACATCGGGCGTTATTACATTTGTCGGGGCAATTATCATTGAATTGCCGAAAGGCCTGGCCAGGACATCCATATTGCGTTTGATGGTGTCTTTTATATCCTGGGGCTTGCCGTAGGGCAGAAGCTGCTGCACATCTATCGAGCCGCAGAATGCTATCCGACCGCCGAAGTTGTCGGCAAGCTTCTGCGTGAGCGGCTGACCGTACGGCACCACGGGGACCGGGCCGACCTCCGTGGTCGTCTCGGGATAGAACGGACGCATCAGAAACCCCGGATCGGCCATGATCGCCGCCGCGCAAACGCAAGGCGGATGACAATGGACAACCGAGACGATGTCCGGCCGATCCTCAAAGAATTTCAGATACATCGGCTTTTCGCCGGTGGGACGGCGGGTGCCTTCCAGCGTCTTGCCGGCGCGGTTGATGAAGACCACGTCGTCGGCCGTGACATCGCCCTTGTTCATCTGCGTAGGCGTGATGAGGATCACATCCGCTTCCAATTTCCATGCCGCGTTGCCGCCGAAGGCGGTGACGTAGTTGTTCGATGCGAGCCGGTGAAGGACCTTGAGGAACAGTCCGACTTCCGTACGATATTTTTCCCGATAGCTCATTTCGTATCCTTCCTGACTTACGGTTTGATGATGACTTTCAAGGCCCCTGACGCGGGGTTGCCCTGCACGGCAACGGCTTCATTGAAGTCTGCCAAGGCGAACGTGTGGGTGACCAACTTGCTGCCGTCGATCTTGCCACTGGCCAGGAATTCCCCGGCTTCGAGGTAATCCCGCCGCACCGAGCTGTTGGCGCCGTGCACGTGCAGTTCGGGATAATGAATCAAGTTCAGGTCGATCGGTGCCACCGGGTCGGACTTGGGCATGCCGGCAAAAATGGAGAGATGTCCGTCGCGCGCCAGAAGCTTCAGGCCCACGGGCACCAACGACTTGACCGAGGCCGCGACCACGACCACATCGACACCGCGGCCGGCGGTGTTCTGGCGTACCCAGGCCGCCGGCTCGACCTGCGTGCTGTTGACCAGATGGTCGAACGGCAGCCCGAGTTTGCGGTGCAGATCCAACCGATCCTGGGAGACGTCCATGATGGTGACGGTCTTCGCGCCGCGTGCCCGCGCCACCAGGGCATTGAGCACGCCGATGATGCCGCCGCCGAAGACCAGTACGTGTTGCGCTGTTTCCATCGGGATGCAGCGCATGCCGTTGATGCAACAACTCAACGGCTCCAGCAGTGTGCCGACCTCGGCGGTCATCGTCTTTGGAATGGGAATCAGACAACCCTGGTCCACGCCTTCTTTCGGCAGGATCATGTATTCGGCAAACCCGCCATTCCATTGGTAGCCAATGGCCTTGAAACCGTTCGCGCAGAGATTCTCGCGATGGATGGCGCACAAGGCGCAGTGCCCGCAGCCGATGACCGTCTGGATGGCATAGCGTCCGCCGACCGGCACCCCGGCAACTCCCGCGCCCAACGCCGTGACCGTGCCGGTGATCTCGTGGCCGACGATGGGCACGTCGACGTTCTTCTCGCCCTTCAGCACGCGTTGATCGGTGCCGCACAGCGCGCAGGCATCGATCTTCAGCAACACTTCCCCGGCACCGGGCCGAGGCGTCGCGACTTCTTCGACGACGATTTTGCCGGGCGATTTGATAATAGCTGCTTTCATGATCAGGCCTTTCCTTGAGTCTTGGTGTTGAATTCGATCATGGCTTTCACCACGCCATCCCGGTACCCGGCAACGAGGTCGAACGCCTCCTGGGTTCGTTCGAAGGGGAAGCGATGTGTGACCATGACATCCACGTCAAAATCGCGGCGCGCGATCATGTCGAGGGCGGGCTGCACGCAATGATTCTGCCGGCGCACGTTCTGGATGCCGATCTCCTTGCGGCGCAGTTCGTCGATCTTGAAGGTGACGCGTTCGATCGTGGGCGGAATGCCGACGAGCATCAGCTTGCCCCCGGGCTTCAGCAGTTCGATGGCCTGATCCAGGGCCTCCTGCTTGCCGCAGCACTCGAAGACGACGTCGAGTTGCGCCGGCTCCAGCTTCGTAATGTCGGCCACGATATTCCGGGCATCGGGGTTGCCGACCCAATCAGCGCCCGCTTGGCGCGCCAGCGCCAGGCGCGCGTCGATCTTGTCAGTAACGTAGATGCTCCTGGCGCCTTGCGCCCGGGCCGGCAGCAGCACGCTGAGCCCGATGGGGCCGGAGCCCAGGATGCCGACGGTCGCGCCCTGCATGGGGATCGAGCGCTTGACGGCATACACCCCGATGGCCAGCGGCTCGGAGATCGCGGCCTGATCGAACGACATGGCATCCGGGATCGGAAAACAGCAGGCGTCCGGCATCACCAGGTATTCCGACAGGCATCCTTCGGCCTGCTTCGGACACCCGAGGAACTTGAGTTTCCGGCACGTGTGAGGACGGCCGAGCCGGCACTGGTCGCACTGGCCGCAGGACATGGCTGGCTCTACGGCGATGCGGTCGCCCGCCTTCAACCGTTTAACCGCAGCGCCCACCTTCTCGACAATGCCCGCGCCCTCGTGCCCGACCGTGAACGGATACTGCACGACCTGCGAACCGATCTTGCCTTCGGTGTAGTAATGCACGTCGGACCCGCAAACCCCGACCCGGGTCATGCGAATCAAAACATCTGTGTCGTGAACGATGGCCGGGGTCGGCACATCACCCATTTTCATCTGACGAATTCCGGTCAGCATCATCGCTTTCAAGGCTCTTCTCCCTGTATCAGGTTAGTTTCACAACGTTCAGATCATCCATTCGTTCCAGAGCTAAGGTTCACAGCGGCGTCCCCCGAAAGCACGATCGGTTTGCGGGCGAACCAAGCCAGAATGGCTCCGAGCACGAAACCGATCGTGCCAAGGAGCGCGACCAGGCAAGGCGCCAGCCACGTGCTGTATTCCAAAGGCAATACCGTCCGTGATGGATCCTTGGGATCATAGAGCAACTTGGCGGTGGTGGGCAGCCCATAATCGTCGAGCAGCGGCATGGAAGGCTTGAGCTTGCATCCCACTCCGCGGCGGAACGCTATCTCACGGCCGTCCTTCGTCTCAAAGCTGAACTCGTTATAGAACGTCCACGTGTAGTCCTTGGCGTTACTGACGGCCTTCATCTTCGCGTTGAGATCAGCCTGATTCTTAAAGGTCACTTCCGGTTGTCCCGGCTTGCTGGCCACGACCGACGCAGCGACCGCCTCCGCCTGGCGGCCCACGGCGAGCAGACGCAAATCCGGCCAGGCCGCCTTGACGGCCACCCCAATCATGGCCAGCCCCAGCAACGCCAAGAGCACCTTGGGAATCAGATAACCCGGGGTATAGGTTTCAGGAGCCGCTGATGCCGCCGGACTCATGGAGCCTTGGGCGGCGGCCGCAACTGCCGCGGCGGTCTTCTCCTCATGCTGAAGCTTCGCGGCGTGGGCCTCTTCCGCGCCCCACTTCTTGACAACGCCTGCCTTTTCTTTGTGAATGAAGAACATCACCAGACAGAATCCGCAGACGACCAGCGTGAAGACGTAAAGGTATCCGGACATATAGTTGTACTTGAGCGGCACAACTCCCTGGTCAACCACCGGCGTCAACATGGTCAGCTTAAGGGACGCACATTCGGTGCGGATCTTGCCCAACACCGTGGAGGTCCAGGCAGCCGCGTCGCCGGGCGTTTCGGGCTCGGAGACGACAATCAGGTGTACGCCATGGCGTCCCGCGAGCGTGGCCGCGCGGGCGTGGCTGACCGGACTATCCTTGCAGACGTTGCGGGCCAGGGAAATCAGCTTCTGGTCGGGCGACGGCAGTTCGATGAAGCGCGAAAGCAGAGCGTTCATCACCCGCGAAATGGGCGATACAAAATTCCGGATGGGATCCTCCACGAGAGCCAGATCGATGACGGCGGCCGGCCTTACGACTGCAGCGGAACAAATGGCATTGGCGGCCAATAGCTCGGGGGCCGCCTTATCGGCAAGACGCGTCAAACGATGACAGAGATCACGCGAGACCTCGTTCGGGTCCCGGCCTTGCGGCAGGAGGATGGCGAACGAAAGCGCAAAACCGTGTTCAAGCCGAACCGCGTTCAAGCCAACGGCGGAGGGGTCTTCCGCCCTCAGCGTCTTGTTCAGCGCGTCGACCTCCCGGTCCCTGGCCTTACGGGTGGTCGGCACCAGCGCAACCGCGGCATTGGTCGGCGCCGTGTCGAGGATCTCGGTGCCCTCCTTCATCAGGGCGCTGCCCAGGCCGCGCATCACCTCGGCGCGCCAGGCCATCGCGCGCTTGTCGAGTTCCTGCGCCAGCGCCGTGTGCTCGGCACGCAAGGCCGCCAGTTCTTCCTCATGTTTGGCGAGAGTCTTGGCAGCGGCCCCGGTCTTGCGATCCAGGGCGAGTTTGGCGTCGAGCGCGTCGATCCGGGTCTTGAGATCGTTCCGCTGCTTCATCCGCGCCTCGCCCTCCGTGTCGCGCAGGCGGACTTCGTAGCAGGCGCCGCTGTCCTTGACGATCCCGTTGGCGTACCAGGGTTTGGCGACAATATCGCGGGCAGCCGCCTGGCGGCCGTCGGGCCTGACCAGATTGGTGTGCGTCAGAATCTGCTCGATTTGCGTCTGCGGCATCTCCCGTTCCATGCAGACGCGCACCATTTCGCCGGCCGGCGGTTGGAAGAACTTGGCCCAACACAGCAGGAAGATGCCGAGCCCGTTTGTGGTGCAGAACCCGACCATGCCCCCGATGATGCCGCAGCCGGCGCTATAGGTACCCATGAGATTGCGGGGAATATAGTCGTACACCAGCGGGTAGTAGACCATGCCGCCGATGATGCCGACGATGCAGGTCGTCTCGCCGAAGAAGATGATTTCAACGAGCGAGGGGCGCTGGTCGGGCAGGTACCAGGTGACATACGAGAAATAACTGATCGTGAGCAGCGTGACGATGCTGACACACGTCAGCCAGATCCGCATGCGGTGGTGCCGTCCCTTGTCGGCGAAGATGCCGATGATGGGGATGAGAAACAGGTTGAGGATGCCGCCGACCGCGATGTTGATCCCCATCTCCTGGAAACTGTACCCCCACTGGTTGATGTAGAGGAGCGTCCCGAGGCTTCCCAGGCTGGCGCCCAGCAGGGTGGTGGCGATCATAAAGACGTACAGGTAGCGCAACTGCGGCATGGTCATGGCCTTCCAGGCCTTCTTGACGTTGAACTTCTCCCCGGTGATCGAACTCTTGGGATGCACCTCGTGGATACCGAAGAAGTAGTTGAACACCACGATCAACAGGGAGGCCGCCGCGCTCCAGTAGAGAATCTTGATCCCGCTGATTTCCCAGCCCAGGAACGGGATGACCTCATCGAAGCGGCCGATCACCGCCAGGTTGAACACGATGTTGAGGATCGTGCAGACCCAGGTGTTCATGGCGGCGGAGCGTCCGCGCATATCGGGAGGGATGATTTCCAGCTTAAGAGCTTCGAATGGGGCGCCACAGGTGCCGACAAACGCGGCGGCGCACATGAGGGCCAGAAAAGCCCACACATTCGACGCCAGGGGGTAGCAGAACATCACCAGGGCCGTGCCCGTGAAGTTGATGATGAGGAATATCTTTCGCCGGCCCCACCGCGTCCAAATGCGGTCGGACATGAATGAGATATAAGGCCCGAGGGGCACGAACATGAAGATCAGGCCGGGCAGGGAGAAGAAGAACGTCAAGGCCGCCGGGTTGTCGATCAGTCGATTGAGAATGAAGAAATTGACGCCATTGACCTGGATCATGAAGTAGAAAAGCGCCCACGGCAGCGTGAGCATGACCAGCCACAGGAATGGAATTTTGTTCTGACGGGTGACAAGCATGGTTTTGTTTATCCCTGGTTGGTGGATGACTCAATCACGACTTCGATAGCCCCCGAGGCGCGCCCAGTGGCTTCAGGATCGGCGCCAGCGCCGGATGAATCTGCCGGAAAAGCGCCAGTTTTTCCAGGTATATCGCATGGCGGGCCGCATCCGGCTCAAAGACGCGGTCTCGCCGGACATGCCGTGCAACGGCCTCCGCGGGCGTGCGATAAATACCCGTCGCGAGGCCCGCCAGCATGGCCGCGCCGGCAACGCCGCCTTCGGCCCGCTGCAACCGCACAAAAGGCACACCAAAGATATCGGCCTTAAGCTGAAGCCAGGCGTCCGAACGGGCCCCGCCGCCCGATGCCACGAACTCGGTCGTGTCGATGCCCATCCGGCGCAGCGCCGCGATGCCGTCCACGAAGTGGTAGGTGGCACCTTCCATGATGGCCTTGAGGATCTCACCACGGGTGGTATTGCTGCGCAGGCCCAAAATCGCGCCGGCACTGTCCGGCAGATACTCCGGCCAGGGCGGCGGGTCGAAATGCGGCAGGACCAGCAACCGCGTGGGTTCGGACGGCAATTCGGCGTTGAGCCGGGCATACAGGTCGCCGCCGGCCGCCGACTCGGCAGCGGCAAAAGTGTCGCGGAACCATCGGACCAGGCTGCCAGACTGATTGAACAGAAAAGACACGTATAAATCCGGCAGCACGTGATGCTCGATGTTAAGGTGTTCCCGCAGCATGGCCAGCGGGTCCCGCGGTTTGGCAGAGACTGGCGTGAGGCACTCATACGTGCCGATGCCGCACACAGCCTTGCCTGCTGATATGCACCCGCAACCCAGGGCGTTCGGACATTGGTCGTGCCCGCCGGCGACAACCTGCACACCCGCGGGCAGGCCCAGGTCCGCCGCGACCGGGCCGGCCACCGTGCCCACCACGGTGCCGCCGTTCACGACGCGTCCAAACCGGCCGCGTTCCAGGCCGGCCCAGGCCAGCAAGCGGTCGGACCAGTCGTTGGCGTCAAGGTCGAACAGCAACGTGCGGTTCGCGTGGGAGTTGTTGCAGGTCGGCTCGCAGCCCAGCATGAAATTGACGAAATCGCTCCATAAGAGAAACAGATCAGTCCGTGCAAACAGCTCAGGCTGATGTTCCCGAAGCCACAGCAGTTTCGGCAGCGAGTACTGGGGTCCCAGCAGATTCGGGTTGATCCGGTAGAAGGCCTCCTGGCCGAAGTCCCGGCGCAGCGCGTCGGCCACCTCGCTCCCGCGCGGATCACTGCTCGGAATGCTTGGGCCCAGAATTTCCCGGCCCCGTGAGACCGGCACCACGGCCTCGCCCATCGCACTCACGCACAACGACGTGATCGGATCGCCCGCCGTGACTGCGGCGACTTCGCGAATCGTCTCTTGCACCTTGCGCCAGATGTCACGGGCATCGAGCTCCGACTGGACGGGAGCGGGATGCACCAGGCGATACTCGCGGGAGGCAAACGCGAGTTCGCGCCCCTCCGCCGTGAATGCGGCGGCCTTGCACTGAGACGTACCGATGTCGATGCCAAGCAAACTCATAACGATGTGGACGAATACCCCAGATACCGAGTGAAGGCTTCCCGAACGGGGACGGCCACGTGGCCGACTGTGACGCCGACGTGATGGCGGTACCCCTCCTGGCCGATGACGTGAAGTTTGTCCTGCAGGCCTGCGATCTCCGCCACGCCGGCACAACCGAAAAACTCCTTCGGGATCCGGTCGCCGGTGAAACGCCCCTCCCCGAGATAGAACCCAAGTTTGCCGTCCTGTGTCTTCGTGCTGGCAAACGTCATGGGCGCCTTGGCGATGCGGCCCACGTTGCAGCCATAGCCGCAGCCGGCGCCAAGCGCCTTGGCAAACATCGGGTGGTCGATCACCCGGCCTTTGGCGGTCATCAAGGTTTGCGGCACCGGCCCGCAGTGGAACAGGATGCACTTGTCGGGTTCGTCCCCGTAGTTGTTGTTCCAGTCCAGGCAGGTGGCGGCCTTGTCCGAGGCCTGGCCAAGCGCACTCATGGCCACGGCGTTGCAGACGTCCATCTCGCAGGCGGCGGGCACGCCACGGTCGTTCAACTCGCTCAGCAGCACACACGGCGCGACGCCGAGTTGCTTTTCGATTTCGAGCCAGCAGCGCAAGGCGATCGCATCCAGGCCGTTCTCGCGCACCATGTCGTCCAGGGCCACGGCTGTCTTGACAAGATTGGCGAACTTCTCGGCCGGAACGCCTTGCCAGCCCGTGTAGGCCTTGAGTCGCGCGGCCTTGGCGCGGCAGGCTTCGGACGACGCCTTCTGGTCACCGACGCGTTGGAACAATTCCGATAGATCGAACGTCTCGGTTGTAATGCCATGACGCTGCAAGGTGAGTTCGTCGAAGCGGATGGTCTTGAACGCCGTGGTGCGCGCGCCGATGGCGCCTACGGTCAGGCGACGCATCCGCTTTACAATACGGCAGACGGCGGCAAACCACTCCAGATGCTGCCGGAAGGTCTTGCCGGCGGGATGTGCGGTATGAGGGGGGAAGGTCGTGAACTTCACGCTGTACTGGCAGAAGACGTCCAGCACCGAGAGCTTGCCACAAAACGCGTCTCGTCGCTCCTTAAATCCCATCCGGTTCAGCTCGTCTGGATAGGCTTGGACAAGGATGGGGACTCCCGCATCCTGCAGGGCCGCAACCGCGCCGGTTTCGTCACCAAAGTTAGGGAGGCAGAGGATGACACCATCAAAACGGCCCCTGTGTTCCGCAAGAAACCGGGCATAACGGCGGCCTTCTTCCGGCGTCTCCACCGCGCCGTAGCGCGTGGCCCCAGCCTCCAGCAGCAGGGCCCCGTAGCCTTGCCGCTTCAGGGCGGCAGCCATCTCTCGGCGCGCCGCGGCGATGAGTGTTTCGGGAAAGAACCCTCGGTTTCCGAAGTACAACGCAAATGTCAGCATGGTCGTGTCCTCCAAGTGTTCAGGGTCGAAATAATCAGTGTTCAGTGTCGGAGTTCAGAAAGTTTGCAACCCCCAACCTGATCTCTGACACTCGGGTTTCAGACAGTCTCTTTCCAACTGGAGGGCCGGCTTCCACGCCGGCCGCGGCGGGCGTGGAACCCCGCCCTCCACTGAACACTGAAACCCATCTCCTAACTGTTCACTAACTTCACCGCATTCCCCTCGATTTCCAGTTCGTCGCGGAGAATGGCCAGGGTCGTCTCATACACGGCTTCCTGCGCGCGAGCCACGGAGACCTGCACATACTTTTCGTAAGGCTGCCGGATGGCGGTGGCCACGTTGATCTTGGCAATGCCTTCGCGGATGGCGGCTTGGACGTGCTCCTTGCGGATGCCTGTACCGCCGTGCAGGACCAGCGGCACGCCGACGCCCTCGCGAATTCGGCGCAAATGGTCAAGGTTCAGCCGCGCCTCGACTTTTTGCTTGCCGCGTGCCGCGCCTGAAATGGCGCCATGAATGTTGCCAATAGCCACAGAAAGCCAGTCCACACCCGTCTCGCGTACGAATCGGGCCGCCTCGTCGGGATCGGTAAATCCTTTACCCGAAGCGAAGAGTTCCTCATATGGCGGCAATGGCCCGGCCTCGTGCCCCATGACCGCCCCCAGTTCGCCCTCCACGGCCACGCCGGCCGCATGCGCGAGCGTGACCACATCGCGCGTGGCGGCGATGTTCTCCGCCAGCGGCAGGCGCGAGCCGTCGACCATCACGGAGCCGTAGCCCAGCGCCAGCGCCTCGCGAAACACCGGCGCGACGTCCACTCGCAGGTTGTCCTCGTCGATCACCGGCACGTGGTCGAGGTGGAGGCGCGTGTGGCGCGCGTCGCCCACGCGGGCATACTCGGCCTGGATGGCGGCCAGGCTGCCCGACTGGAACTTAAGCCACTCCAACCGCGCGACCATGATGAGCCCGAAACTGTGCGCGTCGCGCAGTGCCCGCACGACCGGCTCCATCATCGGCAGGTAGGGAATGTTAAATCCGGGCACAACGGTGCCGGTCTTCAAGGCCCGGCGCACAATGGCATTCGAGTCGCTCACGTTTCTCTCCTCTTGTACCTTATCGCTCAATGGGCCGCGAGATTCCACCGGTCGGTCCTGAAGGGAAATGCCGGCTGCCCTTCCTTGTTGTAAAGATTCCCGAACGGGTTATTCGCCCAGTCATAACGCACCGCCACCGGCGCGGGCACGTTGGTGCTGGTCACGATAATCGTTTTGCCGTCACGATGGGCGTCGCCCCAGAAGAACTGGCGGTCAGTTCCGGCCACGGAAAACCCCTTCAACTCGCCGCCATCGCGAGCGACGAGTCCGCCACCGACAAAGTCGAATGAGAGCACGGCGCGCTTTCCGTCGAACCGCACGGAGCGATACCGCGGGCCGCACCAGACGTCCCGCTTCTCGCCATAGACATTGGCCATGGCCGCCAGGAAAAGCCGATGCCCGATCAGTTGTTTGTTCGGCGGATGGATATTGAAGGGATCTTCTCCCGCGCCTAGCACGTCAATCGCGGAGACTTCCCATACACCGTCGAGCGTCAAGGCGCTCAGTTGGGCATCCCGCAGGGCCGGCCAAAGGTCGTCCTCAACGGGCCGACTCTGGGGCTTCAAGAAATTGGCCAACTCGACAAAGAGAAAGGGCGCATTCTCAATCCCCCAGCATTGGCGCCAGTCTTCAATCAACGCGGGGAAGAGAACCCGATATCGTGCAAACTGGGACGCATTCGACTCACCCTGCCACCACAGAAAACCCCGGGCACCGTACGGAGAAGCCGGGGCCACCATCCCGTTGAAGAAACACGCAGGCTGAGGCCTGTTGGTCGGAGCGGGCAGGTCCGGCCAATTCGACGCGAGGTAGGCGGGACTGAGGAAAGTCTCAATGGCTTGCCCCGGTACGGCAATGTGAACGATGCCGACCGGAACCTTAAGTTTGCGGTGTAATTCCCGCGCAAAGAAGAACGGAACACCGGGAAAGTTCGCCACGACTCCAGCGGAAGCGGTGGTCCAGGTGGCCCGGACACTGCGTTGCGGCGTTGACGCGGGCCAGCCACCTTGATTGGTAGCGGTGTTGGCGTCCCAAATCCGGATCAGGGGGTAATCGGCATCGGCCTTTTCCCGATCCGCATCGCGGCAGCCACCCTCGTGCCACCACATATTGCTCTGGCCGCCAGCCACCCATACTTCGCCGACCAGCACTCCTTCGATCACGGCCACCCGGGAGCCTTCGATTCGCAGCACGAACGGGCCGCCTGCCTTACCGGTGGCGATGCGAACCTGCCACTTCCCGTCGGCCCCGGCCTGCGCCGCCACGGTCTGGCCCCTGAAGGTCACGGTCACTTTGGTGCCCGGCTCATCCCACCCCCAAAGCGGCGCCTGAGTCTCTTGTTGCAGCACCATGTTGGAACTGATGACCGAAGGCAGTTCCCAATCGGCCCGCGCCCACGACGGCATCAGGCCGGCCAAAATTATCGCGAGAACTGCCATTACGGTCGTTTGCTTCTTTGTCATCAGTCGTTCCTTCCTACTCACTCGCATCCACTGCGCCTGCCGCCCGTTTCCCGGCTGACTTACGTCCGCCGAAATCGCGCAGGAACGGCCCATCGAATTCCCAGGCATACAACTCCTCGATGCTGGTCTTGGATTCCGCCAGCGAACTGAGTGCAATACGCAAGAAATCCATGTCGCCAATGAACGGCGCCCCGGCCGCCGTCTCGCCCACCAGCAACTTGCCGGTGTGACGCGTTGAGCCGCTCAGGATCGCCGGCTGCTCGACGGCACGCCGCCCGTCCAGATAGATCCGCAGCATCCCGGCCTTGCGGTCGGCCTCGGCCAGGACATGATGCCATTTGCCGTCCGTAACCGGAACCGAAACAACGGCCGTCGCTTCGGCATCCGCCTTGACACGAAAACACAGAGCGCCCTGTGCGTTGAACCCCAACTCATAGCCCTTTTCGCCGAGGCACGACACCAACGCGCCGCCCTTGGAGGCGGCCTCGGCGCGGAACACGGCTTCGACCAGAAAACTGCCTTCATCCGTGCTGTGCGGTCCGGGAAACGTTTCGGCAACGGGCGGGGCCAATGTCAGCACACTGCCGCGACCTTCGAACTTGATGGCGCTCGCCGTCCAATCTTCCAGCGGTCCGTGCTCGTAGCGCGCAAGCGTTAACGTGTCCCCATGCAGGTCATTGCGGGGAAGGAGATAGTACTTCTCGCGGTTCTCAACGGCTGGCGACATATACCAGTGCTCGTCAATTGTCACATCGGGATTGGCGCGATCCGGCCGGAAATTCCACTCGCCCACCGTACGCGCCAATGACCACGGCACAAAAAACTTCACCCCGCCGCCCACGGCTGCGGAACCGGGGCTCGGACGGAAATCACCCTTGTCCGGCTCGCGCAGCGCCGGGCTCTTGGCCAGGACGCCGACATCCGACTCCACCAACCGGCCTTTTGCTGCCAATCCCTTGAAGCCGTCGAAGTTGGTGACGGCGCCCGATCCTTCAAGGCCGCCGAATGCCTGGGGAACCCGATCGAAGACATTGCGGGAGTAGGCTACACTTTCCAGAAAGTAGCTGCTGTAGTTCGCCTTCTCGTCCTCCTTCTGCTTGCCGTGGTCGAACACTCCCTGGCTGATGTCGCTCCAGATATTTCCGAGGTAGAGCTGGCGCCCGCCTACCGGTGACCACCCGGAGCCATCCGAGAACTTGTACACGGTGTTGTTGAAGAACGAATCGAGAATGGTCGGCACGGCGTGATAGAAGGCCGTGTGGTTGCAGTACTTGCTGTTGAGGTCGTTGTTCACGCCCCACGCGATGTTGTTGAAGTGATAGTTCTTGAATCCGCCGTCCAGGTAGTAGGCGAACCCTAGTCGCTGACTGCCCGGTTTCGCCCCCCAATTCCAGTAGCCGCCCGGGTTCTTGGAGATGTTATCGTACACATACATGGGGCCGCCCTGCCAGGTCTCGATGCCGCCCCAATCGTTGGCGGCCAGTAGCGACTGGTCCACAAAGTTGTGATGCACCAGTCCGCGAGCCAGCGGCGCGTCCGTGGCTGAATCACTATTCTTGCCGAGGAAGACGAATATTCCCGAGCCATAGGTGCGTTTCAAAATGTTACCCGCGACTTCAAGCGTTTCCGGGAAATTCACGACGATCGCATGGGCGCTGGAACCGCGCCAGGGACGGCGCCCGATTTCCGAGAGCCGATTGCGCAGCACTTTGACGTCGCCGACATAGGGTGTCGGCGGCTTCTTCGCACGTTCGCCGCCGATTTCAACGGCAGATTGGTCCGTGAAACGAATATCGTTATCGGAGAACACAATGCCATCCATGCGGGTATCGCCCAGCTTCGGCCGAATCCGCACCGCGCTGTTGACGTGTTCGAAGGTACAGTTCGAAATCTGGACATTCTCGAAGGCGCAGCCCGAGATCTTCCCGGAATTATCGAGATCGCCCGCGTCCAGGATCCGGATCGCCGCCAGCCAGATGTTGCCGCCGCCCTGCCACCACCAGAAGCTTTCCCAGTACATCCAGTTCACGTTGGTAAAGCGGAACGTCAACCCAGTGATCTTGACGTTCTGGAGCTGTTGGCTGAACTCCATCAGGACGCTCCGATGCGCCGCTTCCACGCGCACGGTGTTCGGATCGGCATCACCGGGCAGTCGCACATACAGTGTTCCGCTTTCGCCTTGCGGATTCTTCTCGAACCAGAATTCGCCGGGCGAATCGAGGAACTGCGGACGGTCTTCCAGGAAATAGCGATTCTTGGCGATGATCTTGCCGCTATCGCCGCGCCAGAAGCCTTGGAACCCGATGCCCTTCCGCGCGGGATCGTAGCTTTCAATCTTCGACGCGAAGGGGGTACCCATGACGATTCCCCATTCGCTCCAGACCACGCCACCCACATAGGTTTGCCCGGGTCCCGTGAGGTGCTTGGCGTCGATTCCCAAATGCATTCTGGTGCCGTTGACCGTGGTTTTGTTTCGGTCCGTCCACCACTGCGGCTGTTCCCACTCGTACCATTCGCTCATCACGTCGTCAGGGTCGCTCACCTTCCAGTTGGGCGTGCGGGCCAGCGGGAGCCGGGTGATGGCTCCGTCTCCGGCAACCGCCCAGACACAGCGTGGGGCGTAGTCCAGATGAGCAGTCCACACTCTGTCGGCCTCGGGCATGTCCGTGCGGCTGGCACCCTTCTTCCAACCGGTCACGACATCCGCGCCGCTGATGACGGCCTCACCGGTTCCCCAGGAGGGGTCGGACGTCAGCCGTACGGGACGCTGTGGCGTGCCGACGATTCGCCCTACCAGTGAGCCGCGA
>Ga0118677_10009543_pt1 | contig 15128 bp, 15 predicted proteins | sample AliMusrvi5mmetaG_FD_86154 | JGI IMG/M metagenome (GOLD analysis project Ga0118677, IMG submission 86154)
ATAGGCAATTCCTCGCGATGAAGTAAACGATCGACCATATGCAGCAATTCCGGCGGACGGAACGGCTTGCGCAGGCAGCGGGCATTCGGCGCCGGCGGACGTGACGCCTGCTCCTCCGCGGCAAGTTCGGTCGTGATAAGCAGTACGGGGATCCTGGCCGTTTGTGGGTCCTGACGTAAATTCGCCAGGAAATCACTACCGCTATTGTTCATCATCTGCACATCCAGCATGGTCAGGTCCGGGTGTTCGGTGCGTGCCAGACTTAGACCGGTCACGGTATCACCGGCCAACAATACGCGATATCCGGCGGTGCGCAATACAATGCGCGCCAATTCCTGCATGGACCATTGATCATCGACAACAAGTATCGTGTGCCCCATAACGGACACCTCCGTGGAAAGAGACATGAATGCTCTCACGTATGGCTATTATAGTGAACATGATATGGCGTAATGTCTCGTCAATACCCAAAGGTGTAAAAAAATGGGGCGAAAAGGCCTTTTTGTCCGCTTTTTTCCACAAAAGGCGCATGGTTTTCCACTGAGCGCCCTGTTGAGAACCTGACGCTGACTCGCTTTTCGCTCTGACAAATCGGGGAAAGACCGTTCCATTTCCTGACAACGGCTGAAACGATCGCACGGTCGCTGTTGCGCGAAGAGACGCTATTCTTTTGTCAGATCGGGAGGGAGGGCGAGGTGTGCTGTAGAAAACAGACAATGCCGGGATCTGCCGCGATATCGAGGCTGTTTGCATACTGCCGCAGTTTGCCCGGCATTCCGCTCTATCATGAATAATCCGGGTTTAAGGATGACGTGATGCCAAACATGACCCCATGGGTGCGGCAATACACCCTGCGAGACTTATTGGACGATAGTTTCGATTTGTATAAGGAGCGTTTCGCCACGCTCCTGCTGGCTGCTGTGATTCCCTTTCTCCTTGTCGTCATCTACCTGGTGCTCATGCGCGTTTACCTGTTCCCCGGCAATCTGTCCCAATACTTTCCCCCGGCGAACGCCGAACCGGCGGACATTTTCGCTTTTTTTGTCAAGCTCTTCTTTAGAAACGAGTACCTATCCGCTCTGAATATACTCGTCTTGATGGCACTCGGGTTCGCGAACCTGCTGCAATGCCGGATGGTCGCAAGTTATGCGCTCGGACAGAAAGCATCCTTGCGGGATGCCTGGGCGTTGCTCGGGAAACCGTTCTGGAGCCAGGTGTTCATTTTTGCACTATTCTCGCCGGTGATTCTCATCGCTTCGCTGGTCGCCATTTGTATGATTCTTATCATCACTTACATTATTGCCTTAATTTTTGGCCTGATAAGTATGCTCATCAGTGCCAGCGTTGCCGCAATTATCGCTGCCGTGACCGGAGTGCTCGTCTTCCTGTCGTTATTCATCCTCTGGGTATATGCCATTTGGACCCTCTTTCTGGCATTTCCCGTCTCGCTGGTGATAGAGAAGAGCGGCCCATTCACGGCGTTAAGCCGCAGTTTCACGTTGGCATTCAGCAATTTCAAGGCGCATTTTTGGAGCCTGTTCATTGTATCGCAGGTATTTTTTGTTTTTCTCGCCTTGATGTCGGTGGCTATAATGCTCGTGCAGCTACTGACGAGTCATTTCTCCACCACCATGACATTGATGTTGAGCAGCATTGTCGGCGTCGGTTCTACCTGTCTGTATCTCGGAATGCAATCTTCACTGCAGGCGCTGGCGTATGTTGATGGTCGCTGCCGCAAAGAAAACTTCGAACTGCGCATGCTGGCCCGCGATATCGGGTTGGGGGAAGAATTCGAGCAATCGTTCTCGCAGGGCGTCGTATCCCCTGCGCAGACGGCAGATTTTGGCTTTCCGGATTACTCGGCAATGCCGATACCGTCGCCAGCCGCGGTCATTCCGGAAGAACCGGCATCAGCTGTTCCGGTAATGCCGGCGACGCCCTTTCCCGATTATACCGCACCGCCGCCACCCGTCGAAGCGGAGGGAGGAGAAGCCGATGCGGAGTAGCCGCGGATGGTTAATGCTGGCGGTAACGTTGCTGTCGCTGGTGGGTATGCGGCCATCCGTGGCTCAGGCGCCTGCTGCCGCACTCGCATCAACTTCGGCGACATCCGCGGACGCCCATGCCGCGCTGCGGCGCGTGTTGGCCGGCAGAGAATTTCAGACATATCGCGACGCGGAGGCAAAACAGTCGAGGTTAACCCCAGCCTGGATGTTGAAAGCCATCGAGGGCATCAAGCGGTTCTTCGGTGCGCTCACCAAGCCGATCAATAAGTTCTTCGAAGGGGTCGGAAAAATCTTCCGCTCAATCGGACAGTTCTTCAAACGCATATTCCGAATAACTCCTACGCCGTCTTCCTCGGATGCCGCGACCGGCAAGTATCCGTTGCTCTGGCACTACTGCCTGTACATCGTGATTATCGCCGCCGCCCTGTTCCTCATCGGGTTAGTGGTCAGCCGCTTCGTTTCCGCACGGCGGTTGCGCGACGCCACGGAGGAGCTCGATGCACTGGTAGGTGATCAGAGCGTGCGGCGCCGGCAGGAACCGTCGTTTTGGGAACGCTCGCTGCAACAGGCAGAGGCGCTCTGGTCGTCAGGCAATCAGCGAGAAGCCCTGCGCCTGCTCTACCGCGCTTGTCTGGTACTGCTCGATGCACGCGGCGTCTTGCGTTACGACGAGAGCCGGGCCAATGGCGAAGTGCTGCGCGAACTACGGCGACAGGGACGTACGCAGGTGCAGCAGACATTGCGCCCCATCGTGGGCAGCTTTGACCGGAGTTGGTACGGATTTCTCCACGTGTCCGATGACGAGTTTTCGGCCACCCTTGAACATAGTCGGCGGTTCCGGGAAGCGGTAGTGGAGGTGCACAATGCGTAAGCACGCGGAGATCATCGCCCTGCTGCTGCTGGCTGTCATCATTGTCGCCGCCGTCTCCCTGGCACAGCGTGATGATGAGCAGACCGGCAGCCCGCGTCAGACCGTGCACAGCAGCTATCAGACGCTTCCTGAAGGGTACCGTGCGTTGTCGTTGACGCTACGGGAACTGCATTATCCGGTGACGCAGCAGATACGTCCATATGCAATGCTCCCGGATGAAGGCTTCCTCATCGTCACCGATCCATTCCGCACCAACGTCTCCGAATACGAGGGTCGCAAACTGGTTGAATGGATCTCCCGCGGCAATTATGCCCTGGTCACACTGGAATACCATCCGGAGTTCCTGGCGGATTTGGAAGGCGACGCCGCAACGAAAAACCAGAAGGGGGCGGGACATGATGGCGCGCCGACCAGTCCGCTGGATGAATATACGCCGCCGGAGGCATACGGAAAGACCATCGTTGCGACGGATAAGGCAACAACAGCCGGGGCTGTTGGTAAAGCGTTGTTGCTTCCATCCGCGCCGGCGTTAACTGTGCGTTCCACTTTCCGGTTTACAGACGCAATCCTGCCGAAGAAACTGAAGCAACTGGTGGGCGGGGCGAAGCCGATATATCATGATGCGAACGGAATCGTCGCTGCCTATTCTCAAATCGGCGCCGGAGGCATCGTCTGGTGTTGCAGCCCATGGTCCTTCTCGAATCAGGGACTGAGCGAAGGAAAAAATCTGGATTTTTTACTGGCACTCGCTGATAAACGTCCCGGTGGACCGGTCATCTTTGATGAATATCATAACGGATATGGCGCCGGTATGTCGGTCTGGAGTCTTGCCCCGCGTCTGACGAAACTGGGCATGTTGCAACTCGGCGCCGCCCTGCTCGTATTATGTGTGTTGCTGGCCTGGCGCTTTGGGCCGCACCGGCTGCCGGCCGAAGAGCGGTTCACCCGCTCTCGTGCTGAGTATTTAACTTCGATGGCGTCGCTGCTGCACCGCGCGCAGGCAACGCATCTGGTGCGCGAACGGTTGGGGCATCTGTTGCACCGGGAGGTTGGACGTCGTCTGGGGGTGCCGCCGCAGGCGCCGGTCGAGCAAATCCTGCAGGCCAATGCCGGCGACCCCATCGTCGATCATGCCGGTCTGGAGCGCGTACTACAGCAATTATCAACTATGAAAGAGCAGCAGCATCCTGATCAAGAGGCGATGTTGCGCTTGTCGACGGAGATTCATCGCTTGTTGCACCGAAAATCATCATAATACCAGTTGTGCTCCAGATGAAAGCCTTTTCCCCAGCAGAGAGTCTGCTATGATGAAATAGTGGGGGAGGGGTGATGTTTGTCTTTCGTCGTTTCAGCGAAAAGGGAGATAAGGACCGATCTCGGTGCAACCGGTAGATGAACAATATTGCTGAAAAGTTGAGTTACCCAGGGTATGGGTAATACAGATGGCAGGTATACTATTGAAGGGAGTCGATGCATGACTGATACACCGCAGTTGATAGGAACGGTTGCTCACGTGGGTGAGGCGATCAAAGGGGAGATGGGCAAGGCCATCAAAGGCCAGGAAGCCATTATCGAAGGCCTGCTCATTTGCCTGCTGGCCGAGGGTCACGCGTTATTGGAAGGCGTACCAGGCACTGCCAAGACCCTGATGGCGAAAGCACTGGCGCATTGCCTCAACTGCGAGTTCCGACGCGTGCAGTTCACCCCGGACCTGATGCCCTCTGACATCGTCGGCACCACGGTCTATGATATGAAGACAGCGGAGTTCTTTGTGAAAAAAGGACCAATTTTCACCGCCGTCCTGCTGGCAGACGAGATCAACCGCACGCCCCCTAAAACACAGGCCGCCCTGTTGCAGGCTATGGAAGAACGTCAGGTGAGCATCGACGGCGTCGATCACACGCTGCCCATGCCCTTCCTGGTCATTGCCACGCAGAACCCCATCGAGTATGAGGGCACATATCCGCTGCCGGAGGCACAGCTCGATCGTTTTCTCATGAAATTGAAGGTGGACTATCCCAGCGCCGGCGAGGAACTGGAAATGCTGCGATTGCATCAGCAGGGATTCGATCCGCACCAATTGGCGACATCGGAGATCCGTCCGGTCATCGACAGCAATTTATTGGCGCAAGCGAAAAAAGAATTGCAGTCGATTACCGTCGAGGAAGGCGTGTTGAAGTACCTGGTCGACCTGGTGGCGGCGACGCGTGCCGCGCACCAATCATTGCTTGGAGGAAGTCCGCGCGCCACGGTGGCGCTGCTCCGCGGCAGCCGCGTGGTGGCTGCCCTGGAAGGGCGAACGTTCATCACCCCGGACGATGTCAAATTAGTGGCTCGTCCGGTCTTGCGTCACAGGATCATTTTGCGCCCGGAAGCCGAATTGGAAGGGTTGACCGCCGATCTGTTGATTGACAGCGTGCTGGCAGCCGTGCCGGTTCCCCGGTAAGTAGAGGAGAACCTATGATTTCGCGTCTACGTGGCTTGTGCTTCTTCCTGCTCATTATGCTCGCGTGCGTCGGGGCATGGGCGGAAGATGATTACTCGTTGCTGGATACCCGGACATACGATGTCGTCAACCGGTATGAAATTCGCAACACCAGCAACTACCAGGTGACGGATGTGAAGGTTAAGGTCTGCATCGGTACGAATACCGAAGTGAAAGCGACCGACCCTCCGGCGGTAAACGATTCGCTTTACCAGCGGAAGATCCGTTATCGCATGAGTCCGCGCCCCTCCACCATGACCACGGATGCGCTGGGCAATACCTTTGGCGAGTTCAGTGTCGGGCGACTGGACCCCGGCGCCAAAGTATCGATTACCATCGAGAAGTTCGTGAAAAACAGCGGGTTCAAGTTGTCCAAAGGGGCGTATGCGAAAACTGGTTCGTTCGACGAGTTCCTTGCCACGAAATTCAATCAGCAGTTCGTCAAACCCAGCGCGCACATCGAGAGCGATGCGGAGGCGATTAAAAATGCCGCGGCCCCTTATGCTGCGCTCACCGACAAACCGATTTCGGAGCGGGTATGGCTTCTCTACCAGGCGATCAACACCTACCTGTCGTATGATGAAAACCCTCAGTATGCCCACAAGGGTGCGCTGAACGCTTTGAATACCCGGCGCGGCGTCTGCACGGAATTTTCCGGCTTGTTCGTCGCCTTCTGTCGGGCGATGGGCATTCCCGCCCGCGTCGTGAACGGGTACTGGGTGCGCAAGCGCGACCTCGCCCTGAATAATGCGGTAGACGTGCATGGCGATCGTCATGCCTGGCCTGAGTATTACCTGCCCACGGTGGGGTGGATACCGGCAGAGCCGACGATGATCTGTACCATGAACGGGACGCGCGTGCCCAATGCCGATTATTTCGCCTCCATTCCATTGACGGACCGGCATTTTATCTGGGGATATGGCCTGGAAGTGGAGAGCATGACCGGCGTCAGTTTCAGTTATCGTGTGATGCGGCTGGAGGGGGATAACGATGAAGGCGGCGATCCCCTGCAGGGACAGATCGCGGAAGAGTCGGTGAAGCAGGTCGCGGACGATGACCTGCCGCCACAGGCAAAATAATAGCAGCAAGCGGGGACGACAATGGAGTATACACAGGGGGCAGTGGGCCGCGTATTCGTAGCACGCTTGAAAGACGGGGAATCGATCTATGCTGCGGTGACGGAGATTGCCCACCGGGAACGGATCGCTGCCGCGGCGGTCTTTGCCATCGGGGGGATGCGCTCCGGTAAGGTGGTGACCGGACCCGAAAATCCCATCGGGCAAGTGGTGCCGCATTTCGAAGAGTTCGATGACGCGCGGGAACTGGTCGGTTTCGGCACTCTCTTCCAGCAGGATGGAGAGCCGTCCCTGCACCTGCACGCCGCGATTGGACGGGGCGACAGCGCACTGGTCGGCTGCCCGCGAGGCGGGATGTCCGTCTACCTGGTTCACGAGGTTGTCATCCTGGAAATGATCGGGCTGCATGCTGAACGCATATTGGATCCGGATGTGGGCATGCACCTGCTGCGGATCCTCGCCCCATGCTGACCTTACCGCCTCCCGCCGAATCATCCCCATCTGTGTCATCCGCGAAAGCGGTGATGCTCCAAAATAAAAGAGGACGGGGCATTGGCTCCGTCCTCTCACAGTCTAACCGGACCCTGAATCAATAGTCGTCTTCCGGCGGCTCCTGGCCCGGCAGGCAGATCACCAGGTGGCGATAGGGTTCCTCGCCGACGCTGACGGTCTTCACCCCTTCAATTTCCGCGACCGTCATGTGGGCGATGCGGCGATCGCGGGCATTCATCGGTTCCAGCACCACGCTCTCACCGGTGTCCAGTACCTGTTGCGCGGCGGAGTGCGCGATCTCTTCGATGCGCCAGGACTGCTGCTGCCGGTAGCCTTCGGCGTCGATCTGGAGGCGTTTGCCGTATTCACCGGTTTTATTGCGCGAGATGAGCGTGATCAGCAGTTCGATGGCGTTCAACGTCTGCCCGCCTTTGCCGATCAGCATGCCCAACGGTTGCTCGCTATGGAGGGCCAGCATGATCTGATCCTCGGTTTCGGACACCTCAATCGTCACCGGTTCAGGGAACTCCATCTGGAGCAGCATTTCCTGTAACGCGGCCTTTGCCACGATGGCTTGTTCGGTGAGGGGGGTGGATTCGCTCATGATGATTTCCCTTTCTTCTTGGTGGAAGGCGTCGGTTTCGCGGTTATGGGGGCGATGATGCCTCTGGCCTCGTCTTCCTTCTTGAATTTATTCACCAGGTAGTACTGGTGGATCGAACTGAAGACGTTCAGGAAGAACCAATACAGGACGAACGCCGACGCGATGGAGTTCAGCACCAGCAACAGAAAGATGGGCATGAAGTAGGTCATCTGCGTCTGCATCATCTTCTGCTGCGGATCGGTCGCCGGAGCCGCCGTCAATTTCTGGGTCACGATCATGCTCAGCGCGTACAGGATCAATAACGGGATGTCCGGGCGCGCCAGATTATGGATCCACAGGAAATGCGAATCCGCGAAGCCGGCGGCATAGACCTGTACCGCGCGATAGACCACGATAAAGATGGGCAATTGAATGAGCATCGGCAGGCAACCGCCGAGGGGACTGACCTTATGCTCCTTCATCAGCTTCATCTGCTCTTCCGCGAGCTTCTGTTTGTCGTTTTTGTACTTCTCCTGCAATTCCTTGATCATCGGCTGCACACGCTGCATGTCGCGCATGCCGCGGAACGAAGCCGTGGTGAGCGGGGTGGTGACTAATTTAATCAGCAATGACAGGAAGATCAACGCCAGCGCCGCGCCGTAGCCGGGCGAGAGATGCTTGAACCAGGACACGTATGCATCGACGACGCGGTAGTACCAGCCGTCAAGCCCCACACTGTTCTTAAACAGCTTGTCGAGGGCGAAATTCGCCGCCGTCGGCGCATCTTCCGATTTGAAGGTCGGCGGATCACCGCCGATTTTAGCGGGGCCATCCTGACCGGCCAACACCGGGGTTCGCACCCAGAGGATTGTTTCCTGCTTGCCACTGCCGATGGACGGCGTGGAGCGTTGCAAGACTTGCAGATTCGTCTTCGCCAGATCGCCCGATTGGGGGCCGATCAGGTTATTGATGCCAAGGACGCCCAGCCGATAGCGCGCCTGTGCTCCGAACCCGCCGCCGGCCTGCACGGCCTGCTGGTATTGCAGGTTCGCTTCCGCATACCCGGCGACATCCTTATTCAGCGTGGCGCGCGTTTCCGCGATATATCCCAACCAGAAGGAAGAAAAGCCCTGACGGAATTGCGGGGTGAGTTCGACATTTGCGTTCTTATCCTGGGCAATCAGCGCATCGAGAGCGTTCAAGCGGCGCTGAGTCAGGTTTTTCAACGCATCGAGCTGATCGACGTTTTTTAAAGATCGGATGAATGTGAGTTGTGCCGGAGTCAGGCTATTGATAACCGCAAGGTTCGTGCCCAGCGGAATGTTGCTGACATCGGCATCCGTCACCGTGGTGAGATTCGCCAGCTTTGCCAGCGGAAGGGTCTCGATCAATTCGATTTCCGCCGGAGTCAGCCGCGCGATGATGGCGAGATCGCCGGGAGAGGTATTTGCTACCTTTTCGATGGCTGTCATCTCTTTGCCGGTCGCCTCGAAGGCCAGCGGCGAGAGAGGCGCAATGTTCGCGCTGCCGCCGCCGCAACCGCTGATCAGGGTGAGCAGCAGCACGAGCGCGGCGCCAAGGAGCAACCAGCGCGTGAGGCGGCGTGAGGGCCGCGTATTTCCGGTTTGTATATACACCAGGTTATCCATTCACACTCGGATCTGTCGAAGAACGTGGTTTCGACAAGGTATCGGGGACGGGATCGTACCCGCCCGGGGACCAGGGGTGGCAACGCGCGATGCGCTTCATGCCCAGCCAGATGCCGCACAGGGCGCCATACCGGCTGATCGCCTGGGCCGTGTACTCGGAACAGCTAGGGGTGAAACGGCAAGTGGGGGGCTTGCGCGGCGACAGGTATTTTTGGTATGCCCGCACCGATGCCAGCGCCCACCGGGCCAGAATTGAACGTTGTGAGGGCGTCGTCATGACATTTCTCCCTCGATGATTGGATTCGGCGTTTTCCGCAGGACGCCCAGTGCGTCGAGCAATCGGCGCAACGAGGCGTAAACCCCGGACATTTTCACTCCGTGGGCTTCGCGCGGGAGGACCAGCACATCCCAATCCGGGAGCAGTTCCGGTCCTAACGCATGAATCGCCGCGCGGATAATACGTTTAAAACGGTTGCGCTCCACCGCCGATCCGAATTTCTTACTGACAATAATACCCAACCTGATGGGACTAATCACAGTCACCGAGGCTGGGCGTGGCAGGACGCGCACCTGCAGGAGCGCGTCCCCCTTACGTTGACCTTGCACGTGTACACGACTGAAGTCCGCACGCCGTCGCAAGGACGTATAGCTTGCGCGCGCCTGCATTTATACCGTCAGGCGCTTCCGCCCCTTGGCGCGACGGCGGGCCAGCACGTGGCGGCCATCGAGAGTGCTCATTCGCAGACGGAACCCATGTACGCGGGCGCGACGTCGGCGTTTGGGCTGCCAGGTTCGTTTCATCGGATATTCCTCCCCTGAAGACGGCGCGGATAGTCTCCGCGGTCTTCTCTATGCTACGTCAAGCTTTAATGCCGGCGTAGACGGCCCCCGGCCGCCTCGCTAACACAAACCGGGAGATTATAGCAGAACAGTTGCCGCGACGTAAAGTGTACGGAGGAAGACAGGATATTTTGCTGCCGAAAATGTATGACGGAGTCAGCGCCGGTCGGGAAATTATCGCGCCGTACTTGTCCCCTGTAGAATCGTTTCGAGCCGGCTCAACCAGTGTTCGGCACGGAAGCATTCGCAAGCGCGGGTATGGGCACGGGCGCCCATACGTACGCGCAGGTCTGGATCGGCGCAGCAGCTAATGGCGATAGCGAGTGCGGCCGGGTCGGCCGGCGGCACCAGCAACCCGCTGTCGCCATCCTCCACTGCTTCCGGGATGCCGGACAGGCGAGAACCGATGATGGGCAACCCGCTGGCCATCGCTTCAACCACGACGTTGGGCAGGCCGTCGATATCGCCGTCGGCGGCGATCACGGAAGGGCAGCAGAAGACATCCGCCCAGGCGTAGCCGGCCAGTAGTTCCTGTTCCTGCATCCATCCTTCCAGCGCCAGCACCTCGCGCAGGTCGAGTTCCTTGCGCAGGCGGATCAATTCGTCGAGTTGCGGACCATCACCCAGGATGCTGACATTGAAGGGAAAGCCATCCGTGTGCAGACGGGCGCAAGCCTCCAGTAAAAAGCGGAAGCCCTTCTTCTCTACCAATCGTCCGGCCGCGAGCAAGTGCAACGGTTCGCCTGCCGCGCGGGAACGTTCCGGGACGGGGATCGACAGCCAGGACTCCGGCAAGCCGTGATAGACCAGATGGATCTTCTCCGCGTATTCCGGGAAGCGGGTGCGCAGGTAATCGACATTCGCCTGCGTGCAGGTGACAATCCCGGTAGCGCGGGCCAATTTTTCCTCCAGCCGTTCCGCCTCGACATAGATATCGCGCGCGTGCAGGCTGATGAAAAGCGGTAATCTTTTCGCCGCCTCCAGCGCAATCGTGGAGGGGAGTGATCCGAAGTGCGCGACCACCGCGTCGCAATGCAAACGGGCAAAACGCTTCTTCCACTCCCACGCCAGCATGCGCACGGCGACACGAGGGAAATAATGCCGGAACCCGCGCTCCAATTCCCCCGGCCAGGCATACACCACACCTTTCGCCTCGCCTTCCTCCGGCGTGAACAGGCTGAACAGGTGCACCTCATGCCCACGCGCGCGCAACCCCTCCACCTCGCGGGCGATAAAGGTTTCCGAAGGCTGTGGATACGTTCCAACGATGTAGGCAAGACGCATGAATGGTGGCTCCAACGTTAGAGTAACGCAAATAGACGAATATGCCAACTGGTGATCCGAATTGGCTTCATCCCAGGCCTTCCCGTGACGAGGGTGACGAGCTTTTGTCGGGTTGTTTGAGTTTTTAGTTATCAGTCGTCAGTTTGGTGACGAGGGTGACGAGGTTTTGTTGGGTAGTTTCAATTTTTTGTGTTGTCAGTTGTCAGCTATCAGTTCTGTGACGAGGGTGACGAGCTTTTGCGGCTATTTTCAATTTTTGCATTGCCTCCGTGTCGGGCGTGACGAGGGAATGCAGGGTATTTTCAGTTTTTTAATGGTGCTGACGGATGGTGCAACATGGGTCGCCTTTCCGATGGTGTGATAGCGGAGCGGCAAGCATCAACAGGCACGGCGCGGCGTCCGTGCCCTACAGGATGCGTGACGAGGTTTTGTTGGGTATTCATCATTTTTTTCTTTGCCTCCGTTGTTGGAGCGAATGGGCGGACGTGGAAGGTGAGTAGTAAAAGTATTGTCTACAGCCCGTGCCGGTTTACGGTTGCGGGGCGGAGCACCGCGCTCCAAATGGGCGGTGCTGTTTTTTTACTGCGTAGTATTATAGCATATATACGCATGTTTGTCAAGCGTTTGTTTTGCGTTGCCCTGGCGTCGTTAACTCCCAAATCGCGAATTTCGCATCGACACGCTATAATAGTCAATAAGTAAGAGGATTGACCGTGTGTTATCGGTCGTTTCTCGTACGCAAGGACCAGGAGGGTGTTCTCATGCGTTACGCTCTATTTCTCCTCTTACCGAGGAGGTGACTTCGCTTCTTCAGAAGTCATTTTTATTGATTTCTCGCACAGAAGTTGATAAGGACAGGCGATATGGACGGCAAGCACCTCTTTCTGATCTTCACTATCCTGAATAACGTGTTGTTTATCGCCTTTCCGGTATGGGCATTCATCCGTCTGCGGGTGGCAGGGATTGTTCTCGCGACATTATTTGTCTGGGGGTTGGAACTGCTGGTCTCACCGACCATTGCTGCATTCTATCCCGGTGGACTCTGGCCGTTCGTCTGGTTCATCTGGTTGATCGGTGGATGGGTTATTTCCTTTTATATCGTTGCAGTTATTTCCACCTTTACCTGGTTTGCCTTGAGGGCGATCTATTGGTTCCGGTTTCGCAAGTTTCCGGAAGAGGATATTGCGGTTATACCTGAGGAGCGATTGTCCTGGGGTAAGCGGAGTCGGCAATGGTACCTGCAACTCTATTCTCTCGAACGCATCGGGCTTGCTTTGACGATCATTTATCTTTGCCTGCTGGTGACTATTGCTGCCCCTCATTTCCCCAAATAGCAGCTAAGGCGACCTTGTCGTGGCATGAGCAGGTCTGTGTTCATGCTATTGCGGAAATTGCCGGTTAAAGCCGACGGCTGTTTAGGGGATGGCCACCCCAAGATGAATCTGGGGGCAAAGAAGGGCTTTCCTGTGGCTGAAGGGTTGCATTGGGCAAAGAGAAGGTCTGTTTCTCATAGAAAACTTACCTGCTCGAATCTTGTCTGAATATTGTAAATCACTCTTGACAAGCAAGGTGCTGAAATGTACATTTAAGCGGCAATGCTGATAATGGCATGGAGGTGATGAGGATGGCAAAAGTATCTACGGTACAGGCGCGTGATGAGTTTTCGGAGGTGATCAACCGGGCGGCGTATGGGAAAGAACGCGTGGTGCTGACGCGGCGGGGGAAAGATCTGGCTGCCGTGGTGCCGATGGAAGATGTCCGTTTGCTGGAGGCGCTGGAAGATCGGTTGGACGTTGCAGCGGTACGAGAAGCGTTGACTGATTATGACGCACATGGCGGCACGAGTTGGGAGCAGGTGAAGGCAGAGATGCGGGACGCCAGTGCGAAGGGCAAATGAGCCATGTCATACTCAATCATCGTCACAAATCCTGCCAGAAAACAATTGCTCAAATTACCGACAGGCGTCCAAAAGCGTATTCAGGAAGCAATCGATGTTCTCGAAGTGACGCCCCGTCCTTACGGGATTGAATCGATTAAAGGCTTATCCGACACCTATCGAATCCGGGTCGGGGATTATCGGATCATCTATGCAATACATGATGAAGAACTGCTCATCTTAATCATCCGCGTGGCCCACCGTCGGGAAGTCTACCGAAAGCTGTGATCGATTCACTGTACAACCTCCTTATTTCCCCACAAAACACCCCACGGCGACCAGCAGCGGCGTTAGTAGATTTATGACCACGTTCATGCCGAGGTAGGGGGTGAGGTGAGGGATGTCGGCGGCGTAGCGGAAGGCGCCTCTCGCGGCGGGGACGGCGAGGAAGAGGGTGGCGAGGCCGAGGAGGCTCCAGGGCGGCAGATACGCGAAGAGTACCGCGCCGACGATGGAGAGGTAGGTGCAGGCGAGGAAAAGGGCGTAGATCTGGCTGCCGCGCTGGCGGCCCCAGGCGATGAGGGCGTGTTTGCGGCCCACGCTGCGGTCCGCCTCGACATCGGGAAATTGGTTCAGCAGCAGCAGGTTATTCACCAGGAAGAAGGGCACCAGCGAGGCGAGGAAGGCGGGCCAGGAGTAGTGCCCGGTGAGCGCGAAGTGAGTGCCCATGACCATCAACGTGCCGAACCCTAACCCCGGGGCGATGAGGCAGAGCAGGGGTTGACGCTGCATGAGGGGGGTATAGGCGACGATGATCAGGATGCCGAGGATGCCCAGCGGCAGCAATTGCCAGCCGTACAGGTAGGTGAAGTACAGACCGATGGCCCCGGTAATGGCGATTGCCACCGTGGCGATGATGAACGCGACATAGGCCATTTCCGGGTGGGCGGGCAGCACGCCGCTGCCACCGCTGAAGGGGGTGCGCTCGGTGCGCGCATCCAGCCCGGACTTGCAATCGCTATACTCGTTATAGGCATTCACACTGATATGCGCGCAGACCGCCCCGATGAGGGCGAGGAGCACGTGCCAGAGGTTGACATGGCCAACCGCCTGCACTGCGGTGCCCACGCCCAGCAGGACGCACATGGGGGGGAGCAACAGGAACGGCGGGCGCATGGGCCCGAGTATATATTGCATCTTTGACATGGGATAATTATACCTCATTCATGGGCACTTTGGGTTGTGTTTGTGGAGGACGGATTGAAATCCATCTCTGTTGGGCGCTACGCGCCGGGCGTCCGCCTTCGCGGACGCAGGGACGAGAGATGGGGCAAGCACCATCCCAGGTTGGGGCGCAGGACCCTGAGAAGCTGAAACAGTCCATGAATTCCCTAAAACATCCGGGGCATTCCCCAGGTAAGAGCAAGAGATAAGAAAGCGATCGGGTCGATTACGATTACGATTGCGAATTACGATTACGATTGGGAGTCCACTACTTCCGCAGGTGGCCGGCGCCGTGGACTACCCATTTATACGTTGTCAACTCCTCCGGGCCGACAGGGCCGCGGGCGTGGAGTTTGTCGGTGCTGATGCCGACGACGGCGCCCTGGCCGTAGTCGCCGCCACCGGAAAGACGGGTGGAGGCGTTGACGAGTACGGAGGCGGAGTCGACGCCGGCGACGAAGCGGTCGGCGAGAGCGAGCGAACCGGTGATGATGCCGTCGGTATGGCCGGAACCGTAGCCGTTGATATGGGCAATGGCTTCCTCAACGCCGTCGACGATCTTCACGGCGAGGATGGGGGCCAGGTATTCGGTGACCCAATCCTCTTCGGTGGCGGGGAGCATCTCGACCATCGCCTGCGCCCGCGGGCAACCGCGCAATTCCACCCCCTGCGCGCGCAAGGCAGTGGCGAGGACGGGCAGCAGCCGCGCGGCGCCGGCGGCATCGACAAGCAGGGTTTCCAG
>Ga0118677_10009544_pt1 | contig 15128 bp, 15 predicted proteins | sample AliMusrvi5mmetaG_FD_86154 | JGI IMG/M metagenome (GOLD analysis project Ga0118677, IMG submission 86154)
GATTTAAACCAAATCGTTGAACAAATTATACAACGGTGGTCTCTCTCTTTTGATTCTTTGAAACTAAATCAAGAATGGGTATCCGGAAAAATCTAAGAATGAGTTTTTCAGCAGACCCTACGTAAATATTATTTGTTTACCAAAGCAAAATGATTTTTGTCTTATTGGTTTTCAGGTTGCTTCAAAGGATCATCTTACAGGTCACTAACTGAACTGTTTCCAGTTAAATTAAAATAGTCATCCACAGCCGTGAGTCAGGGTTATAAATATCGCCTGATTAACCGGGACTCCCCTTCTCCTGGTTTTACCCCGAACTTTACACTTTCAACGGGAAAAAGTTGGTTTTTCAACTTCATAAAATCATTATCAATTGATTTCCATTATTTTACGATTCTCGGAGATGAATTCTTAGAGCTCGCAGATAGATTCTTAGAGCTCGCAGATTCATTCTTAGAGTTCGCAGCGGTCGGTTGCAACCTCGCAAAATCATTCTTAGAGCTCGCAGATTCATTCTTAGAGCTCGCAGTGGTCGGTTGCAACCTCGCAGATTCATTCTTAGAGCTCGCAGAATCATTTTCAGCCCTCTCAGATCTATTCTGCGAGCTTGGAGAATCATTCTTAGAGTTCGCAGATTCATTCTTAGAGCTTGCAGAATCATTCTTAGAGCTTGCAGAATTATTCTTAGAGCTTGCAGAATTAATTTCAGCCCAACAAAAACCATTCATATGGTATCAAAAATTATTCTCAAAAACTAATAATAAATACTTTCTGCGGGGCAAGACTTTTATTTCCGGATATAAAGCCTTTGCTTTCGTGCGTACCCCATCCCCGAAACGGAATGGGGCTTTTCCATCAGGTGCAGAATTTTCCGGGTAACCGCGTAAATCTTTGTCCTATGGGAAAACCTCTATTATTTTACGTCTATAAGACTGTTTTTTAATTTCTTAATACTATTTAGTATGCTTAATTTTATTCCCGCGAATGATGCGGAGTTTAATGTTTGGCAGAGAAATTTGGTTAATCTCACCGACACAGGTTTAATAGCCTGGGGAATAAATGCCGATGATTTTGCCAAATTATCAGACGGGCAGGCTGTTTGGCAGGATGCTTACGCACCGGCAGAGATTAAAAAGGCCCGTAACGAGGGTGATGTGCAGGGAAAGGATAGTGCTCGTGATGTGTACGAGAAGCAGTTGCGCAAGTTTGTGAAGCAATGGCTGGCTTTCAACACGCGTGTCTCAGACCGTGACCGCGAATTGATGGGGCTGACCGTGATATCCGAAATGCGCTCCCCTGTAACGCCGCCAACTACCGTTCCCGTGGGGAAGATCGACTTCTCCATCAGACTTCTTCACAAGGTTCACTTTGTCGACGAGGCTACCCCCACAAGGAAAGCCAAACCGGACGGAGTGCATGGCTGTGAAGTCTGGGTTAAATACGATGGAGCCGCTCCCGTTGAGCCCTCCGAGCTTTTGTATGTGTCGACTGCGACACGCACCCCGTGTATGGCGACCATCGAAGGCAAATATGCAGGAAAGACTGCCTACTACTGGTTGCGCTGGGTCAACACCCGCGGTGAGCATGGCCCGTGGAGCAATACCGTCAGCGCAACGGTGGCAGGATAAGTGCTGATTCCTGTTATGCATTTAAAAGCCCGTCAGTCCTCCGGAAGCTGATGGGTTTTTTGTGGGGAAAGGACAGGAATATTATATCTCCAATTGATGATCGGAGAGTAACTAAATTTATGTATGTTTACAGAAATAAATTCAATAGTGTATCGTAGAATCAAAGTTATTTGTAAGCACTGGCGAAGGCATATTGAATTTATAAATGAGTTAACTACCAAAATAAAATACAATATGAGTCAGACATTCAAAATTGCAAAAGGAGAAATTTTATTCGATAATGACAAAATCATTATTAAAGACGATGCCCGGAAACAAAAGTGGATGTCGTCATTGCTGATTTTTTTGCCAATAGTTTATGCTATCAGGATTTTTGTGAGATCATATCAAACCGGAGACCAATTTGATTATTGGTATGGGTTAATAATTGGTTTGTTAGGCCTTTTACTTCTTATAATGGTTCTTTTAGGTTCGGTCAGGAATGAAATACCGTTGAAAGAGGTGAAATTAATCAAATTAAAACAACGGTTTGGTAACAAAATTCTTTTCATAAAGCTTAAAAACAACAGGATAAGAAAAGTATCCGAAATAGATAATTCAAATGCACTTGAGCAATACATCAAGACCAATTTCGATACAAAATAAGATTACGGCTGCAAATAAAAATCTAACCGGAGACAGGTTCTCGGAACTGTTCTTTGCTTGTAAAACTATTCTTTTAACATCTATTTGTAATGCAGTAAAATATCAATAGAAAAACTGTGAAAAATTTAAAAAGAACCTATTCTATCTTCCTGTTTTATGGACTATTATTCAGTCTTGCGAATTGTTCAAATCAGCATTTTGCCAACACGACCGGAAATACTTTCAACATCGATGGCAGAAGTAGAAAATATTTACTTCATTTGCCTGATAATCTAAAAAATGATGCTCCGTTAGTATTTGTGATTCATGGTTATGGTGATTCTTCTAAAGGAATGCATGAGTTCACTAAAATGGATTCGATTGCAGATAAATATGGTTTTGCTGTTTGTTACCCGGAAGCTACTGTTGGAACAGATGGTCTTCGGTCGTGGAATGTTGGTTACTCGAACTATAAGGTTAATGATATTGGATTTATAAGTTCCCTTGCTTCCTTTTTACAAAAGAAGCACAAGTTAAGTATCAAAAATACATTTTGTACGGGCATGTCGAATGGCGGTGATATGACGATACAAATGGCTTGCCTAAAGCCCGGACTTTTTAAAGCTGTTGCACCCGATGTGGGTTGTATGATGTACTGGCTGTACGATTCGTGTAAAGTAAAAAGCATCGCCCCTATTTTTATGATTAATGGCACCAAAGATAGAACTACATTTTGGGAGGGGGAGAAGAACTATCCGGCAATTGGACCAAACGGTTATATGGGTACGCGCCAAATGGCCGACTTATTTATTGGCCTAAACAAATGTATGCAGGTCAAAATAGATACTTTACCAGATATCAATAAAAAAGATAGCAGTTTTGTTGTTCGGGAGAAACATTACAATTGTACTAATAATACGCAGATATGGCTGTATTCAATTGTTGGGGGAGGTCATGACTGGCCAGGAGCACGCGGAAATATGGATTTCCTTGCCAGTGAAGAGATTTGGCTATTTTTTAGTCAATATGTTGATTAGCGACAGCTTTAACTTTTTTGAATCAGGTCTGAAAACAAAAATAAAAGCCAGTTGGTTAAGATGACAAATATAAAATAAGCAGGCACAACAATGAAAAATGGAAGAGCATGCAGCGAAAATCTATCTGCTGCCAAATAATGTTGACTTCTTTATTAAAAGGAAAATGTATATTTGAATGACAATCCTTTGCGGAAAGTTGCGAGGTTAAAATCGCATCATGTAACTGATAATCGATGAGCAAAAAGAAATGACCGGTAAACTTTTTCTGATATTATTGAATCTTAATTTTAAATTCATTCATGTGAGAAATATTTCCATTTTGGCGGCATTGGCTTTCATCTGTTTATATATAGCCTTCCGGAAAATATTTCACCCTGTGAGAAAAGAGAATAAAACAATCACAAAACACAAAAAGGGTCATAAATAGTTGGGGATTCATAAATTAACTATTTTTAATCTCTGCGATAAAAACCTATAGAACCACATCACCCAATCCATTATTGACAGAGCCGACAGAAATGACCAGGGAAACCTTATTGGATATATTTTGTTTATAACTGATAAAATCGCTATATTGGTGAAGATAGAAATTAAAAACAGAAGATATATTTATGAAATACTCGCTGAAAATAAACGCAATAAGATCCGTTGATGAGCTTGAGGGTTCATGGAAAGATGCAGACTTTGCGGCACTTTTAACTAAATTTGATTACGCAGACGCCGATAAATTAAGCAAAGATGAACTAAAAGACTTTTTGTTTATGGCGATCTCTGATTTCGAACCCGAAGAAGCTGCTGCGATTGTACTTGAATACAAACTTAAGGAAGTATTGACAGAAGGGCAGATACACAATCTTTCGCATGAGATGCAGCGTGAAAAAGTTTCTGAAAATTATTCTGATATTTCATTACATCGCATCTTATTCGACGTTAATCAATTGCTTTACAAAGCCTACAATGGGAAGTTTCCAAAGGCAAAAGCGAATGTCATCGATTTCGAAATGCTGGCAGAAACTGCTGAAGAAACAGAAATATCAAAAGAAATCATCTTGCAGGCATTTAGTATTGGCCTATCGGATAGAAACTTAATCAACAGACTATTCAAAGAACAGTTAGAGGGAAAAGTACCATTCCCCGAAGCAGAAGGAATATTGTGGGATTTGCACAACAAAGGAAATGGTCAATATGTGGTGACCACCTCCGAAAAATGGTTGAACAAAGAAGATTTTACAAACCTGGAATTTAAATGCGATATAACTCCTTTTATCAGTAAATCGGAAGAAGAGTAAAAGGGAAAATAATAATTCATATTTTTGTGCGAACCATTTAGCAAATTTGTTGAATGGAATAAATCTGGTTGATATGCAAAAAATACTATGTCTGTTATTTGTAGCAGCGCTTTTATCGTCGTGTAATACGAAACCTGAAGCGCCTTCGTATGTTATAAGCGGTAAATTTATTGGTGCCGATGGTGTTACTTTTTATCTTCAGAAAAGAGAGGCCGGAAGTTTTGTTAAACTCGACTCTGCTCTTTCAGTAAAAGGGGAGTTCAAAATTAAAGGTGGCTCGGTAAAATATCCCGATAAGGTTTATCTTTCTCAAAAGGACAAAAAAGGTAGTCTGGCTTTTTATCTTGAGAATTCTTCTGTATCAATAACAGGATCGATCGATTCATTGTCAAATGCAAAAGTCACAGGTTCAAAAACACAGGATGAGTACATGGCTTATCAGGAATTGCTAAAACCTTTTGAAAATAGCATGCGCAAATTAGATGAAGAATATGAGGCTGTCAAGAAAACTGAAGATAAAGCAAAAATTGCGGAGTTCGAGAAAAGCAGCGATGCGTTATATGACAAGATATCAGCTGAGCAGGGTGCGTTTAATAAGAAATTTATAGCCGATCATCCAAAATCATATATTACTCCATCCATCGTAAACAATTTAAGTTATGAACTTGATGTGGCGGATATTGAAGGATTAATTAATAAACTGGATACTACCATCGCTAATGTCACAGTAATAAAGGATATTAAGGCACGAGTTGCGGTGATGAAAACTGTAGCCATCGGTCAGAAAGCTCCTGATTTCACAATGAATGATGTAAACGACAAACCAATTGCCCTTTCATCTAAAATTGGTTCGTCTAAGCTACTGCTCATCGATTTTTGGGCTTCCTGGTGTGGTCCTTGCAGACAAGAGAATCCTAATGTTGTGAAAGTTTATAAAGAATATAACAAGAAGGGATTTGATGTTTACGGTGTTTCATTGGATAAGAAAAAAGAAAACTGGCTGAAGGCGATCGAAAAAGATCAGCTGACCTGGACACATGTTTCGGATCTTCAGTTCTGGAATAATGCCGCTGCGAAATTATATGCAGTGAATTCAATTCCTGCCAACTTCCTTCTAGATAATACGGGCATGATCATAGGTAAAAACCTCCGGGGCGATGCACTTGCAAATAAAGTAAAGGAAGTACTCGGAGGAAAGTAATATTTCTTTGCTATTTATCTTTTTTAGATTTAATTTTGGTAGTTGCGAATACGATACCAAAATTAAATCTAAAAAATCAATCAAATGCAAAGACGACTTTTTGTAAAAAATTCTGCTTTAGCAAGCGGAATGTTGGCTATATCGCCAATTCTTGGTAATTGTACTGCCTCTGTCGAATATGACTTCCCTTTGATCGATATGCATGTCCATCGGACGGATAAGTTTACCATTAATAATATCATGGACATTGGGAAAGAAAGAAAAGTCCGGTTTGGTATACTTGAACATCCCGCTCCCTGGGCAATTGTCACTGATACTGACCTCCGGAATTATATCGACAATTTACGCCAATATCCTGTTTATATAGGTTTACAACCAATTAGTTTGGGATGGTCAAAGGCCTTCTCTTCGGAGCTTTTAGCCCAGGTTGATTATATCCTCATGGACCCGCAAAGAGTTCCGATGAAGAACGGTGAAATCCTGAGCATTTGGCAATTCGATACTTATGTGGAGGATACCAATGAATTCATGGAAAGATACATGGCCTATACGATGGAGATTCTCAACAACGAGCCCATTCAAATTTTTGGCTGGCCGCTCTTTCTTCCCGTTTGTATTGCACGTGATTACTATACCTTATGGACAGAAGAACGTATGCAACAAATAATTGCGGCTGCAAAGAAAAGAAACATTGCCATCGAGATAAACGATATGGCACATACTCCCCATGAGAAATTTATAAATATGGCAAAGGAACAAGGTTTGAAGTTCACCTTCGGATCAGATTCCCGGAATCAGAATGCAGGAAGACTAAGCTATTGCAAATCTGTTGCTAAAAAATGCAACCTTAAAAAGGAGGATTTCTATATTCCTAAAAGGGTTGTTGATAAGGAAGCCTGATCAAACCCTTCGAGTGGTCAAAAGACTTTCGAAGGGTTTGATATGTTCCAGGTATCAGTCAGGTTTCTTTTTTGAAGATGCTGGAACAAAGATCAGCGAGATCGAATTCACGCAATGACGTGTATCTTTCCGTGTGAAGCCTTCACCCAAAAATACATGTCCAAGGTGTGCACCACATTTTGCGCAAACAATTTCCGTGCGGCTTCCATCTATATCCGGAATACGTTTAACTGCTCCCGGAATTTCATCATCAAAACTTGGCCAGCCACAATCTGACTTAAATTTATCAGTCGAATTATATAATGGCGAATTGCACTGTTTGCAATTATAGGTACCGGCTTCCGAAAAATTGGTATACTTCCCCGTGAAAGGACGCTCGGTTTGTTTATGCAAAATTACAGCTGCTTCTTCGGGCGTCAGTTTGTTGAATTTCATATCCTGATTATTGTTTTCCATTTTCGTATTATTTTTATTATCTGCCTTTTGTGCACATCCTGAATAAAAGGATATTACAAGGAAAAAGAGTAAAAGCGAAGTTTTCATGAGAAAAACTATTTAAATTTTGTTCCAAGTGTAATTAAATTAAACCCTAATAACATTTCCAATACCGGAATTGTTGTAAAGCGGAATTTCCTTATTAGAAGCAAGTAAGTTTTAAATGAACATAACCTTTATGCTGCATTGGTAACATTTAGGGCTATGTTTATTTACAACCTGTTTTTATGATTCTCAAATTACTGATAACCAAATCATAGTGGAGTAATGGTCACTTTTATCAAACTGGGAATTAAAGGATAGGTAAATCCGTCATTCACCACCATTATATTTTCACTTTCCACAATACCACCTGTTCCGCGAGCGGGCTGGTGGTTCCCAGCACCGGGATATTCGTTTACTTCAGTCCCATTATCCCACAATTTTACTTGGAAGGTTACATCACCATAAGTGGGAATATTTCCATTCCAAAGCGGTATTCCCATGTCTGAAGCGGCAAAAAATAAGTCATTTGATTGACCGAACATACTGGCAAAGCTCAAATAATCACCTTTCATACCCGTAATGGTGAATTCAAATTTATCCCCTGGAAACAACGGTCCTGCCGAAGACACACCTAACTTTGTATTGTAAACACCCGCTGACTTTATCATGTTTTTAGTTTTTAATGCGGATGCAAGTATAGTTGGATCACCACCCTGTGCAATGAATTTAAGTCCATCGCCGTAATCTAACATGTTATTCTGAAACAATGGGTACTGCCCGGCTTTTGTGATGGTCCATACCCCGGGTGATATTGGCGTTACCAAACCGCTGTTATCTGCCAGGTATTTTCCTAGGAAAGCCGGATTGCCATCTTCAGCGTTTGCTTCCAAACCCAGTCCGCGATCTAACTTACCTTGTTCAAATATTGGATAATCAGCAGCATGAATAACCCATACGCCAGGCGAAACGGGCGTAAAAGCTCCTTGGACATCATCAATACGAACAGTAAATTTTGAAGCTCCATCATTGGAAACCGTTACTTTAATCACACTTGCAACTGATGGATAAGTAAATCCGTCATTGACATTACCGATTTCAGTCACCGGTTTGCTTTCACTTGGTCCTGTGTTCGGTGCAATTTGCGTGTTAGCTTGATACATTCCCATCCCTGGCGCTTCATTCAATTCCGTTCCGGCATCCCACAACTTTATCATTGATGTAATGTCACCGCTAAGCGGAGTGTCGCCATTGTAAAGATCAATTCCTTTCCCATCAGGAGCAAAAAATAAATCGTTTGAGCGACCAAACATGGTCATAAATGATAGTCGTTGGCCTTTTCCTGCATTAAAAGAGAATGCAAAAGCATTTCCAGGTGTTGCCGGTCCGGCTTTACTGGCGCCTAAAGGAGTGTTAAATACTCCTGAAGCAAAATACAATTTAGGCACCTGCACATTTTGTATGGTTACTTTGAATTTACCATTGAACGTTGTGCCTGAAGGATAATCATCTGCAAGGTCCTTCAGCTTTTGGCATTGACTAAACACTAAAAGACTTGCTAATAAAAATGAAACCTGAATAATTTTTGTTTTCATGATGATACTTTTAAATGGTTTATGTAGGCAAATTTCGGTTACCAATATCACAGAAGTATCACAGAAAACACATGAATGTATAACATTTTAAGCCACTGATATAATGGGCAAATGAAATAAAAAAGAGGTTCCTTTTCCTGGCTGACTAAGAACCCTGATATCGGATTGGTGCAGATCGATGATCTTTTTTACAATTGCCAGACCTAAACCGGTACTTTCGCTATATTGTTTGCCTTTATAATAGCGTTCAAAAATGTAAGGAATTTCATCCGGTTTTATCCCTTCTCCTGTATCGGCAATGCTGATTTCAACTTTCCCATCCGTCTCGGAACGGATTACGATATTGATATAATCACCTTCTTTGCAAAATTTGATGGCATTGTCAATCAGGTTTTGCAGAACCCTGTCGATCAATAAAATATCAGCTTCAACAATTGGATTTTCATTGGGTAGAAATGCATTGATGCTAATTCCCTTCTTTTGCGAAATAATACGGTATTTGTTAGCAATATCTGAAATCAATTCAGCAATTGGGAATCGTTCCGGATTCAGTTTCACCTGATTTGTTTGAAGTTTTGAAAGGTCGAACAAATCGCCAACAAGTTTCTTAAGCCGTTCGCAGCTTGAATAGATAATTTCGAGGTATTTCAACTGTTCATCCGGGTTAATTTGATCCTTCTTTAGGATAAGTGTCTCGGCATAACCCTGGATAGATGCGATGGGTGTACGCAGGTCGTGCGAAACATTGCTGATCAGTTCTTTTCTGAATTCGTCGGTTTCTTTGAGTTCACGGATATTTTTTGATATGGTGCCAGCCATTTCATTAAATACCAGACCAATATTATCCAGTTCATCATTATTTTCCACGGGAATTCTTGCATTGAAATTACCAGACTGAAATTCGCGGATGCCTTCAGTAATTACATTGAGCTTTTTGGTAATAAACCAGATGAAAAATAGCCCGACAAAAGCGGAAACCAACAAAATGATGAAAATGGACCGGATCGTAAGACCCAGAATATAACTCCCTATTACCATCTGTGCAGCAGAAACGTATTCCTGACTTGCCAATACAATGTAAATATAGCCTGTAAGGTTTGTCTGATCTACGACCCTTGCAGCAGAGAATGTTTTTTTTTCACCCGGATTACGAGGGTCGTCGCCAAAAATCAGGTTGTGGTTGATGTCGCTAAAAAAACGCTGAATGGGATCCAATGAAACTTTATCGAGTTTCACAACCTTTTCGGGCGCAACATAACTTAAAATTCGACCTTGTGGATCGAGCAGGTAAACTTCCAAACTCGGGTTGATTACCATCATCGAATGCATGATATCATCAATAGCCTCCTTGTTCACCGTCCCGTTTTGAAACTTAGGTTTTATCAAATCAACAGTATTGCGCGCAAGATCCCAATTTAGTTTCTGGTTGACTTCCACAGAATAATTGTTTGCTGAGCGTACTGATATATACAAGGTAATTCCGGCAAAAATTACCAGTACCAAGATAAAAATAGACGATATTTTCCAATATAGACTGCTGAAAATTAATTTTGTCTTGTGATTCATACTGTTTGCATTTTTAAGCTTGAAAAGTTTATTCTGCCCGGAATTTGTAGCCGACTCCCCAAGTTGTAAGAATAAACTCAGGTTCATTCAGGTTACTTTCGATCTTTGATCGTAACCTGTTAATATGTGAATTAACAGTATGTTCGTAACCCTCGAACTGATAACCCCAAACCTGGTCCAGAAGCTGCACGCGTGTATAAGTTCTTCCCGGATTTGAAGCAAATAACACAAGCAGATCAAATTCTTTAGGCGAAAGTTCAATATTACTTCCATGCACTACGACGATTCGTAAAGTGATGTTTATATAGATCCCATCATATTTGATTTCGCGGTTATCATTTGTTGAAACTGTTTGCTGAGCCATTTCCGACCGGCGTAACAGCGCTTTCACACGCGCCATTAATTCACGAATGCTAAAAGGTTTTGTCAAATAATCGTCGGCGCCAAGCTCAAGTCCAATTATTTTGTCTATTTCTTCCGATTTGGAAGTAACCATCAAGATTGGTGTTTGATTTTTCTCCTGGCGCAGTTTCTTACACACTTCAAATCCATCGAGACCGGGCAACCTGACATCAAGGATGATGATTTTATAAACGCTGTTAAGCGCTTTTAAAAGTCCACCCTTACCGTCAAATGAAGTATCGACCTCAAATTCCAAATCGGTAAGGTGAATTGAAATCAGGTTGGCTATATCCTGGTCATCCTCAATAATTAATGCTTTTTCCATAATAATGATTTCTGAACCTTCAAAAGTAAACACCTAATATCACAGAAAGATCACAAAATCATAAACTAAATGTAACCGAGGCACTCAATTATTCAATCAGGTTCAAATACTATTAATTGATATTTAAAGATATTGGTAGTCGACAATTTCTTCATAAGGCAGAATTACTTACATATCCACTACCTGACCTCATCGGTTCACTGGTATATTAATATCCGCAACATCGCAATTACTTTTCACTTCCAAATTTTCAATAAATAAATAGATATTAAAAACTGTCATTTTCGTTACAAATCTGCTATTTTTATTTAGACTTAATCTAAACCTTTTTTGAATTGATTCGTTATACTTGAAAACAATTTAAATAACGAAGTCATGAGTTTTACATTACCAACTTTAAAATACGACTATAAAGCGCTCGAACCATATATCGACGCACAGACGATGGAAATTCATTCCACGAAACATCATGCTGCTTATACTAACAACCTGAATGCAGCACTTGAGACCAGTGATCTGAAGGGGAAAAGCATTGAAGAAATTATTGCTAATGCATCTAAAATAGCGCCTGTTTTAAGGAATAACGGAGGTGGTTATTTCAATCATAATCTCTACTTCGATTTACTTACTCCAGGCGGCGCTTCTGCACCATCGGGGAAATTGCTCGAAACACTGAATGGTTCATTTGGATCGTTCGATACGTTTAAAGAGACATTTACAAAAGCTGCAGTAACCCGATTTGGAAGCGGATGGGCTTGGTTGATTCAAAAAGGGAATTCACTTGTTGTAAGTTCTACTCCAAATCAGGATAATCCGTTGATGGATGTTGCGGAAATTCAGGGATCGCCGATTCTCGGAATTGATGTTTGGGAACATGCCTATTACCTGAAATATCAGAACAGGCGTCCTGAGTACATTGAGGCTTTCTTCAAGGTGATCAACTGGGATGAAGTAGCAAAACGATTTAAAGTTTAAATATTTAGTTTAGTGTTTTTGATTTGTTCGTTCAATTTTTGTTTTTAAACAGCTGGCTGTCAACCGATAGCTGGCTGGTTTAAAATTCAAAAAATGAATCCATATGGCAAACTTAACCCAACTTGCAGCGATTTCTTTAAAACAGGGGGAAAATAAGCCTAAAAACAATTATTTTTGCGATAATTGCAAGCATTTTTTGCGTTTCAATTTTGTAATTAACTGATATTCAGTTGTAGCAATCTATTTATTTTCATTTGTAGTCCTCAAGGGGGTATTGATTTTAAATAATTTAGGTATTTACTTTGTGGCATGTATTTCAAAGTATCGATGCGCACTAATCCCGCCACGGGAAAGTACTCTGGTTATTACCGGTTAGTTGAGAGTTATCGCAACCATCTTGATAGGGTGTGCCATCGGACAATTTTGAATGCCGGCTATCTCGATGGACTGTCCACAGACCAGTTGAACCTGATCCAAAAAATTCTCACCGCAAAAGTTGCCAACTACGACAAGCCCTTATTCGAACTTCCTTACACTGATGACACAATCGTGATTCGATATGTCGATGAGTTTTATCAGCGGATGGTTGCCGAAAAGCGTATTGATATATTGGTCGAAAAAAAGGGAGAAAAGGCACTTCGAAAAGGTAAAGACCTTCAAATGATCGATTTGAACAGTATCCGGAACAAAGATGTGCGCGAGATTGGTGCGGAATGGTTATCATATCAGGCCTTGTGCCAGTTGCGGATAGCCCCGTTTTTAGATAGCCTTGGATGGGGCGAAGACCAGATTAGACTGGCCCAGACCCACATCATCAGCCGGGCAGTTTACCCTGCCTCAGAGCTAGAAACAACTCGGTGGATCAGGGAAAACTCAGCAGTATGCGAGATTACAGGGTTCGAGACTGAACAGGTTACCAAAGACCGCCTGTATGCCATCTCCAAAAAGTTGTATACCGAAAAGGAAGCCTTGGAGCAACATTTGTCGGTGCGAACCAACGAGTTGTTTGATATTCAGGATAAAATAATACTTTACGACCTGACAAATACTTATTTTGAAGGCAGGAAACAGGGCAGCAAACTGTCAAAATTTGGGCGAAGCAAGGAAAAACGCAGCGATTCCAAATTGGTTGTGTTGGGACTAGTGATCAATCCGGAAGGTTTTATCAAATTTTCATCGATCCTGGAAGGGAACATGGCCGACAGCAAAACATTGGAAGGGATGATCAATAAATTGCGTATCAAAACTTCATTGTCGGCCCGAAAAGCCTTGATCGTGATAGATGCTGGTATTGCTTCCGACGAAAACCTGAAAATGATACTGGAAAATGGTTATGACTATCTGTGCGTGAGCCGTTCAAGCTTAAAGAAATACAATATCGAAGCGGGTGCAACCACCGTTTCGGTAACCGACAACAGGAAACAAAAGATAGAACTTTGTCGGGTAAAATCGGGCAATAATACCGATTATTGCCTCAAAGTAGAAAGTCACTCAAAAGAGTTGAAAGAACGTTCGATGAACGAGCAGTTCCGTTCGCGTTTCGAGGCCGGGCTGCAAAAAATAGCCGACAGTTTGACAAAAAAAGGTGGAGTAAAACAAGTGGACAAAGTGAACCAGCGCATTGGACGTTTGAAACAAAAATACCCTTCGATACAAAGGTACTTCGACATTGTTACAGAAGTGCACGATCAGCCTGAAACTAAACGGAAAAATAAGGTTACCGAACCTGGCAATGAGAAAAAGCAAAATATAACTGCAGTTAAATGGGCAGTTAAAGAAGGTGTTGACATCAATGCCCGGAGCGGGGTTTATTTTCTGCGAACATCGCTTCAGGCCAAAACAGAAGAAAATGTATGGCAATTTTACAATACCATCAGAAATATTGAGGCCACCTTTCGAATACTAAAAAGTGACCTTGATTTGCGCCCCATATATCATCAAAAAGATGAAAACACGATGGCACACCTGCACCTTGGGCTGTTGGCTTACTGGCTTGTAAACACAGTTCGTCACCAATTAAAACAAAATGGTATACACAGTGAGTGGCGAGAGATTGTAAGAACCATGAATACACAAAAGGCAGTGACAACCTTGGCACAAAACAACCACGCGGAAGTGATCATGATACGCCGTTGTTCGGAGCCAAACCAACAGGTGAGAAAACTATACGATGCCCTAAAATGCAAATACGCACCCTTCGTAAAACGAAAATCTGTAGTACACAAATCAGAACTCGAAAACTGCCAATTCATTGAAAAGCAACAATTCCGTTCGGATTAACTGCAAATTGGGTTAAGATGCATAAATATTCCGCAGATCGAAGTGTCATTTCCTGCATCAACAAAAGGAACATTCAGGAAAACAATCTTTACTGTATCCCTGCTGTCACAAGTTGAATTATGTTTATTTACCTCTCTCCATTCAAATGTGTATGTTCCGTAATCTGTAACATTGACTTTTGAAGTTGGTGATGCAGGAGTAACAAAATTTACACTGGCGGAAGAAATTGGCTTTGTAAGTACTCTCCATTGACCCAAAGATTCATCTATGCTGAAAGTACCGGTTAGAGTAATGAGTTTCCCGCATACTGAATCATCCAGACCTGCATAAGCTTGCGGAACCTGGTAATAAGTAACTTTTACCGAATCCCGTGCAGTACAACTTGCAGTGTTTTGCACTCCCCAGTAATAATAAACATTAACATATGAACTGTCTCCGTAAATATTTGGCATTGCATCATGTATACTTCCGGTTGCGTTGACAGAATTAAACGGTCTGATCGTCACTCCCGGAACCCATGAGAACCAGTTTCCACCAACAACTCCACTTCCCAGTGTATCTGATTGTAAAGAAAATAATGAATCACAGGTTGAACCACCGTTTCCTGCGTTAGCATTTGGCACCTTCATGAATGTTACAGTTACATTATCTGATCCTGTGCATGTTCCGTTTGATTCATGCCAGGTAAAAGTTTCAGTTCGGGTTGAGGTAGAATAAGGCATTATAGTAGCAATTGCTCCGGGACTTGTATTTCCGGGAAAATAACTGACACCTGACGGCCCTGTCCAGTAACCTGTGAATACTGCAGTTGCATGAAGGTTTACTGTTTGTC
>Ga0118677_10009545_pt1 | contig 15127 bp, 16 predicted proteins | sample AliMusrvi5mmetaG_FD_86154 | JGI IMG/M metagenome (GOLD analysis project Ga0118677, IMG submission 86154)
CTGTAGGTCCGCTGGATCACTTCGCTTGAGATTTTTTTATCAGTAAATTTTCTTGAACACCCGTCCTTCACCGCCCAGGCTTGGACGGTTGCGGGAACACCTTTTCCAGTGAGGTCGGGAGGAAGCGTCGTAGTTGTTGGCGCACTATCCCCTGCCGAATAATTCGCGCCAAGGGCTTTGTTCAGGACTCCGTAACCAATCCCACCATTAAAGTAAAGGATTGGATCTTGTGTTCCGTGGAAACTGATCAGGGGAACTTTTCGAGAAGGGTGGCACGGATTTGGGAGTTGGAGACCCGCCACCGCTCCAATCGCAGCAAAGCGTGTCGACATCTCACAGGCCAACAGTGACACCATGAATGCTCCATCTGAAAGACCACTGGCATAGACCCGAGAGATGTCGACGCAGTAGTTCGACTCAAGACTGGTCAGCAACGCTTGTACAAACTCAATATCTGGATTCGGCGTTTGCGTCGGCGACACATCCCACTGCACGGGCGTGCCCGTTCCATTCGGATAGACAGCAATAAATCCATCTTTTTGACCTAATTGACCAAACTGTGTTGTGACTGCGTGGACGGTTGCGCCCTCGGCAAGTCCATGAAAGTCGACAACGACTGGTCGAGGAATAGGGGTCGTTCCCTTCGGAGACGTCGCGCTCGGCGTCGACGGCGCGGGAGTCGTGAGGAGATACCACCGCGTCGTATCCGACACTGTGAGTTCATTGCGCTGATCGGTCACTGATGCAGCGACTGGCTTTTTGCACCCGGATGACGGGACCGGTTTTCCTTGCGTCACCGATGGCGTTGTTGTTGTTCCTGAAGAAGTTGAGGACGTCGAACACCCTGCCAGCACTGATCCCACACTGATTAATGCAGCGATCACCATTCGATTCGTTCTCGAGTGGAAGCCCATCGTCACGCTTCGAATTGAACCACATCGAGCGTATGCATGGGTCCTGTACTCGTTAGAGACCCAGAGATCTCCCGATAATTTCCTTCATAATCTCCGTGGTGCCTCCATAAATAGTGGTCACTCGTGCGTCCTTATAGGCTCTTGCGATCGGGTACTCCACCATGTAGCCATAGCCGCCAAAGAGCTGGAGGCAACTGTCGACTGCTCGCTTTTGAAGCTCAGTACACCACCATTTTGCTTTCGCAGCATCTTCGGCGGTGAGATCATTCACGTTGAGCGCCAACGTGCAGTTATCAACGTAGGCCTGTGCGACGTCGATTTCAGTTGCCAGTTCGGCCAACACAAAACGAGTGTTCTGGAAAGATCCAACGGACTGTCCGAATGCTGTTCGCTCTTTGACGTACTCCAGCGTCCATTCCAAGGCGGCTTTCGCCGCTGCAACCCCAGCGACGGCGATTGAGAGCCGCTCTTGAGGAAGATTGTCGACCAACATCGCGAAACCGTTTCCCTCATCTCCTAAAAGATTTTCTGCGGGAACAGAAACGTCATTGAAAAAGAGTTCTGCGGTGTCTTGAGAGTGAAGTCCAATTTTGTCGAGATTTCTTCCACGCTCAAAACCCTCAAGACCCCGCTCCATGATGAGGAGCGAGATTCCTTTATGCCACTGCGAAGGATCCGTTTTTACGGCCGTGATCACGAGATCAGCATTGATGCCATTGGTGATGAATATTTTTGAGCCATTGACGATGTAGCGATCGCCATCGCGGATCGCTGACGTTGCCAGTGAGCCGAGGTCCGAACCGATTCCAGGCTCCGTCATTCCAATGGCGGTAATGAGTTCACCACTCGCAATTCCTGGAAGCCAACGCTCTCGTTGTTCTTTCGTGCAGTACTTCAGAAAATAGGGAACACAGATGTCGTTGTGGAGTGAGATACCAAGCCCTGACGAACCCGCTCCGGAAAGTTGAATCTCTTCATCGATGATCGTATTGAAGCGAAAGTCTGGTATCCCACCTCCACCAAACTCTTCTGGGACGTCAAACCCTAAAAATCCATGACTTCCTGCGTCGCGAAATACGGTTCGTGGAACAATCCCCGCTTCGTTCCATTCGATTTCATGAGGAACTATCTCTTTGTCGAGCCAACTCCGGAAACTTTCCCGAAGGGCTTCATGCTCTTCTGCATACAGCGTTCGCTTCATGGTGAATTACCCTTTCAATTCTGAGATCTCTATCGTAGGGCTCCCTCTCAGGAACCGGCACCAGAGATATCTAACGGCTGATTTGCTCGGAGTCCTTCAATCGCCCCGCGATACATCTCAGTTCGAATTGCCTGGAGCGTGGGTCCAGCCTTTGGTGCGAGTTCACTAGCGAGTCCCAGTCCGGCACTGAGGAGTTCGCCTTCGTCGTAGATGGCATCGACGATTCCCGCTTCTTGGGCCTCAGGCCCGCCATAACGGCGGCCCGTTGTCATTGATTCATGTGCGGCTTTCTTTGAAAGCCGAGATTGAATGAGGTGAGACATCCCAGGAGAAAATGGTATGCCAATGTCAACTTCAGGAAGACAGAAGTAGCCTCGATCAGACCTCATCAAGCGAGTGTCATGCGCCAATGCAAGCAAGGCCCCTGCCGCAAAACAGTGCCCTTGGATCACGGCAACGGTTTGAACCGGCAGGGTGAGAACCTGAGCGAGAAGTTGTTGTACAGAGTCAACGTAGCCAGGAGCTTTCTCAAGATTCGCAAGGAGCCAATCGAGGTCAAGTCCGTTCGACCAGATCTTTCCCCGTGCGGTCGTCACGAGAGCACGAGGACCCTCGGCCATTTCAACTTCTCTGTACGCCGCAGAAAGTTCTTCCATCCACTGCGGAGTGAAACGATTCTCACCATCACCAAGATCGATGACAAAGACGTCATCGTTTCGCGTCATCGAAACCATCTATTTCCTCTCAATCGTTCGGCCATTGGACCTCTTGTGAGCCTAGGTGCTCGAACAGAAACCAGCGAGTGCCGCCGCCTCCATAGCGACGTGCTCTTTGAGCCCTTTTACGATGGCCTGTTCAATGGTCCCGCCAAAAAAAGGAACGGACACATTGAGTGAGCCTTCAAGAAGTTCAATGGTGTGTGCTCCATGTTCTGTAAAGACCACTTCTGCCTCACATCTCAAGAGATCATCGTAGTGATCAGGAATAACATCAAGCTGAGCACGATGAGTCTGGAGATCGAGGTGGGTTTCGATCACCCAGGTCAGTTTCTCCGCGTCGACTGCCAGACGCGCTGCTCCCGAAAGTTGGCCAGCAAATGCATAGCGAACCCGAAGGGCAAGGATGTGTTCCGAGGTTGAGACCTCAAGCAACTCAGGGGCTTGGACGGAAGACGAACCCGAAGTGAACGATTGGTAGTAGCGAACATCCCCTAAAGCCTGTTCGATCGCCCACAGCGGCGCGTGAATCTCCTGCGAAAGCGCAAAGTCCATCGAGTCGCGTTATCCCATGGGAGGGAGACCGAGCTTTCGGTGATCCCAACTCACGACACGTTCAACATTGAGTTTGATAACAATCCGCTTATTCAGCATGACCTCAACAAAAGGCTTCATTTCTTCGGTGTACTCCGAGTAGTAGCGAGAAAAGACACTTGTGCCAAGTTCGAAAATCTTGTCAGAATCTTCAACAATTTCGGCCTTGCCCACGAGCTCGACTCCACGCAACTCTTCGTAGGAGTCACCGTCTTCAAACATGCACGTCATCGTTGGATTGCGAACAATATTTCTGGCCTTCTGTGACTTCGCTTTTGTCTCCACGGCAACACAACCATCGAGCAGTCCGTACCACATGGCCACCGCGTGAATCGTGCCGTCGTGATTGAGGGTACACATCGTCATTGGTCGGCGTTCTGCGAGGAATGCCTCAATTTCGGATTCAGACATCTTGATCTGAGCCCGCTGATTGACACCACCGCCCATAGGGACTTGAGGATCGGTCATATTCTTCTCCTTTTCTATCCCTCTGAACGGCACAACGGGGAGCCATCGCTGGTGGTGAGCAAAATCTAGTTCAGAGTTTACGAAAGAATCACCCTCTTGTTGCTAGTAGATCGCTCTTGGTTCACCTGGCCTGCTTAGTTTGATCAATATGGTGTCATCACTCCCTCACAACCTCCCCGTTTTGGCACCATTTTCTTCCATCTCTCCGGCAACGTCGCAGAGATGGACGGTAGCGTCTGGCGCCCCCCGCCTCCGTTGCCGACGTGAGGCGCCCCTGTTTGAATCCCCCCTTTCAGGCAGGGCCGCCTCTCATTTCGCTTCTCACGGTCACCCCGCTCTGTGACAAACCTCGTGAATTCCTCTGCTGAACCTCGAGAGTCACGCGAACTCGTCGTCCTGGTTGTCGATGACGAAGAGTCATATCGAGATGCACTCTCATCTGGACTCTCAACCGAAGGCTTTCGCGTTGTCTTGGCGCGAGATGGCTTTGAAGCAATGGATCTCTTTCACTCCGAAGAGCCTGATCTCGTGTTGCTAGACGTGATGTTGCCCGATAAGTCAGGTATTGAAATCTGTCGTGAAATCCGAACTTCATCGAATGTTCCAATCATTATGGTTTCAGCGCGAACAACCGAGGTTGACGTTGTTCTCGGCCTTGAAATCGGTGCGTCAGATTACGTGACGAAGCCCTATCGATTCCGAGAACTCCTCGCCCGAATGCGAGCCGTCCTGAGACGGGGCCTCCCAGCCGCTCCCGCTGACGATGTGATTAGCGCTGGTTCGATTCGTCTCGACGCATCGCGCCGAGACATCACAGTGAGGGGCGAGAAACTTGAGCTTTCGAGAAAAGAGTTCGATCTGCTCTGGCTCCTCATGACCCATTCGGGAGCCGTTGTCACGCGAGACGCCTGCATTGACACGATCTGGTGGGGCCAAGATCTTCTTGATTCTCGAACCTTGGATACCCATATCAAACGACTACGACAGAAGATTGAGAGGGATCCAACGAATCCCCGTCATCTCCTGACCGTGCGTGGAGTTGGGTTCCGTTTCGAGGCCTAACCCAGCCCATGCTCCTGACAGATAGCCTGAGTCCATGAACCCAGGCGATCTTGCACCAAACTTCACACTCAGCGATCAAGACGGAACTCCTCGATCACTCTCCGACTTGTTGAGCCACGGGCCTGTCGTCTTATTCTTCTACCCCGCCGCAATGACCACGGGGTGCACGAAAGAAAGTTGTCACTTTCGAGATCTCAAGACAGAGTTCGATGAGCTCGGTGCGCAGAGAGTTGGGATTTCAATGGATAGCGTGGAAAAGCAAGGCCAGTTCTCTGCGAAGCACGGTTTTGACTATCCACTCTTGGCCGATACTGACGGTGCGGTTGCCAAAGCGTTTGGCGTGAAGCGTCGCTTTGACATTTTGAAAACAAAGCGATCCACCTTTGTGATCAACACGGATCGAACGATTCGAGCTGTCATCAACTCTGAAACATCTATGACGTCTCATGCAGACAAAGCACTCGTGGCGCTCGCAACATCCTCGTAAGCCAGTCGGTTAGTCGTTGCCTTCATCAAAGGGTTCATCGTTGTAGGAGATAAAAACTCCTTGCGAGGGAGCCGCTCCACCCTCAAGCATCACTCGGTGTCCGTCAATCACGTCAAGACATTCCAATGCGTCAACGTGTCCTTTCCCATGACCCGACCACTTCGCTCGCGCTTGTTGTCGTGCTGACTTCTCGGTGTCGGCAACCACAAACACGGTCTCATGATCTTCACTGAGTCGGCCTGGGCCACCACTTCCTCCAAGCAAGACGGCATACAATTTGCTCATGAGCGACTCTCTTTCGCTTGAGTCGGGACATAAAAACCATTACCAAGATTTGAAGATGCCTCGTGAATCGCATCTACGCTTGGCGCATTCACCGAACCATTTCGAAGAGCATTCAACATGCTGATCCGATTGTTTTCATAGACTTCCTCTTCATCATCGGCCAACGGATCGATCCATACTGCGGCAAGAATCACCAGTGCCTCGAGATCCAGCCCTTGAAAGACTCCCTCTCTCACTGCGTGCAGCACTCCTGCAGCGACCCCAATCTGGCCGGCTCCCCAGGTCAGTGTTCCGTGACGTTCTGAAGAGATCGTTGCCTTGTTCACAAACAACGTGAACGGCTTCACGGGAACATTTGGTTGTGCGACCACCACAAAGGCACTGTGACCTTCACGGGGGGTCGCTAACGCAGTCGCCCACGCAGTTCCAACTGGTCCCTCTCGCTCACCGACGACGGTATTGAGATGCGCTGCATTCTGGCCATCGCCAACAAAAGATTCACCGAGTTGCATCATGGTGATGGCCACTCTATCGGGGGCTCTCCAAACGCGTCGCTTCGTCCATAGCGATCAATTCGAAGCTCACGTGAACTCATTGTTCCTTCTGAGGTATCAAAACCAAGAAGTCCGACGAGCCGGGGTGTGTGACCAGAAACAGGTGTGACCCGATGGATTGAGTGTCGACCTCGAAAAATAAGGAGTGTTCCAGGAACCATGGGGAGCGTCACGACCTCGATCTCATCGCCATTGAGAAGCCGTTGAACGTCGTCGTAGCGCTCGTCTCGAGCACTCCGGATATTCGGGACAACTTCAAAGTCCCCCCCTTGCTCAGCAGATTGAATCGCAAGAGAGACAACGAAATCGGTCTGGTCGAAGTGCCAGCCAAGTTCATCATCTTCGTCCATGACCGACAGATTCAATGCCCCAAAAGGATCGGCGTAACGAAAGAGCACTGGTACGTCCAAGATCGCCTCAAGGAATCTTCGAACGTCCTCATCTTCGTAGAGGAGTCGTAGCGGCGAGGTCAGTGGAATGAGGTCGTAAGCCACTGCGCTCACTCGCGACCGGCTCTGCAGACGACGTGGATGCGACGCTGGCCACTGACCATCATCGGGTGTCTCAAGATACGGCGTTCCCATTCCCTCTGAGCGGTAAGCCCGATTCGACACGTACGTGGCGTCCTCGCTAAAGAGTTGCACGGCACTCGGAGTCAAAAATCCGGGGAGTTCCGCGGCACCTCGCTCGCGTAGTTGTTGTTGGGCGTTGAGGACTGTTTCTCGATACTCAGGAGCCAAGGAAGAATGGATTGAATACCGGCGGGTCTCAATCATGTCAAGAACGTCCACGTCTCTATCCCTTCATTGGGACCGTCCGTTCTTGGCCACATTAGTCAGCCATCGATCGTGAACCACCACCATCACGAGAGTCTCTAGCCTGGGAGAGTGGCTTCTCGATTCATGGTGGACTTCACACCGCTCAAAGAAAGTCGGGACTTTCGACTGCTCTTTGGCGGCCAGGTCATCTCCATGCTTGGGAATCAACTCACGACAGTGGCGATTCCCTATCAAGTGTTCACTCTGACCCACTCGTCGCTCCAAGTTGGACTGATTAGTTTGGCGCAACTCATCCCGTTAATCGCAGGATCCCTCGTCGGCGGTGCGATGGGTGACGTCTACGACCGTCGCAAACTCCTCTTGTTTTCCGCATTGGCGTCAAGTGTCACTGCGGGAGGGCTTGCGCTCAATGCAGCGAGTCCTCACCCTTCACTGATTGTGCTCTATCTCGTGAGCGCACTCGCCGCTGGATTGATGGGATTTGCCAACCCCTCTCGAAACGCGGCAATTCCAATGTTGGTGAAACCATCGCAACTTCTTGCTGCCTATTCGTTCAACCAAGTGGGATTTCAACTCGCCATCATCATCGGTCCGGCCTTCGCTGGTCTCTTGCTCGCGAAAGCAGGACTGGCGTGGACCTACGCACTCGATGGAGCAAGTTTCCTCATCACCATTGTCACCTTGATCCTCTTACGACCACTTCTCCCCACCCCTGGTGCAATGAAACCGGGTCTTGGCTCACTCGTTGAGGGATTCCGGTATCTGCGAGGCCGACAAATCCTCCAAGGGGTCTACCTCTTGGATCTTGACGCCATGATTTTTGGCATGCCTCGAGCACTCTTTCCCGCCATGGCGGCGTACGTCTTCCACGGAGGGACCACCACCCTCGGCGCGCTCTATAGCGCCCCCGGTATTGGCGCACTTCTCGGCGCACTCACGACGGGATGGGTCGAAGGCATCCATCGACGTGGCCGTGCCGTGGTGATCGCGGTGGTTGGGTGGGGCGTCGCCATCACGCTCTTTGGCTTCTCATCAATCCTCTGGATTTCACTGATTCTCTTGGCGATTGCCGGGTGGGCGGACGTGATCTCTGCGGTGCTTCGCAACACCATCTTGCAGTCGTCTATTCCCGACTCGTTCCGCAGTCGGCTCTCCTCGTTCCAGATGGCTGTTGTCCAGGGAGGGCCTCGCGTGGGTGATCTAGAAGCGGGAGCTGTTGCCTCCGTGAGCACCACAGAGATCTCCGTGGTCTCTGGCGGTGTGGCTTGTGTCATTGGCGCAGTCGTCCTGGCCAAAGCACTCCCAGGATTTTGGAGGGAGGGGCTCGCAAAACGTGAGTCGCCTAGCTCTGGTCCACCTTCTTCGTAATCGATACCGGTGCGGCGAGTTGTCCGCAAGCAGCTGCGATCTCTCTCCCTCGAGTGGCCCGCACTGTCGTGGTGACGTCCTGTTCATTGAGGGCGAGCACAAATTCATTGACTCGCTCTCGAGATGAGCCTCGGACGAGATAGCCAGGAGTTGGGTTCAAAGGAATCACGTTGACGTGGGCTTTCAAGGGGCGGGCGTAGGCTGCGAGCTCATCGATATCTCGGTCGGTATCGTTCACACCGTCAATGAGGGCCCATTCAAATGAGAGACGACGATGGGTGGCCTCGACGTAGTCACTACACGCATCAGCCAACATCCCCAAGGGATAGCGCTTGTTGATCGGGACTAATTCGTCTCGACGTCGATCGTTTGCCGAGTGAAGCGAGACCGCAAGGTTCACCGGAAGTGGATCCTCGGTGAGTTTTTTGATCCCAGGAACAATCCCAACCGTCGAAATCGTGACCTTTCTCGCGGAGATCCCTATCGCCCCGTTAATCCTGCGTACTGCTTCCATCATGGGTTCATAGTTCGCCATCGGCTCACCCATGCCCATGAACACCACGTTTGAGACTCGACGAGGACTCGCTTCTCGGCCGGCACGAACAACTTGTTCGACAATCTCTCCCGTCGTCAGCTGCCGTGTGAAACCTGCTTGACCGGTGGCACAGAAACTGCACGCCATCGCACACCCCGCTTGCGTTGAAACACAGACTGTGACGCGCTGTTTGTAGGACATCAAGACAGTTTCGATCGCCGAGCCACCTTCAAGGCCGTAGGCCCATTTGGTCGTTTCTCCATCATCGGTGACCTGCTTGGCCTCTTCGCGAAGCGCCAAGGGCAGCGCGACTTCAAGCTCTTCGCGAAGATCTTTTGGCAGATTTGTCATCTCGTTGGGGCTACGAAGGCCGGAATAGAGGGCGTCAAAAACCTGTCGAGAACGGTAGGAGGGCTGGGAAGAGAGGAGTTCTGCGATCTCCTCGACGTCGACGTCATAGCGGGTGGCCATGGGCTCCACGCTAGGCCTCGAAGTGCGGGTAATCTCCCAAAGGTATTTCGTAGTTGAATCTGTAAGCACACGTGGCCCACCTGGGGTCGAAACACCGAGAAAGGGACAGCCCTCATGGAGTTACAAGGAACCTCTGCCATTGTTACCGGAGGCGCATCAGGCCTCGGAGAAGCTACCGCACAGCTGTTAGCGAATCGTGGCGTTCACGTCATTGTCGCTGACCTCAACGCTGAAGTGGGCGAAGCCTTTGCCAAAGAGATCAAGGGAACGTTCATTCACACTGACGTGACCAACACCGACCAAGTCATTACTGCAATCGAAGCGGCACGCGCAGCGGGTCCGCTGTTCAGCATTGTGAACTGTGCAGGTATTGGCTGGGCAACACGAACCATCGGAAAAGATGGAGAGTTCTCAAGTGCCCACGACTTGGAGATCTACCGAAAAGTCATTGAAGTGAACCTTGTGGGAACCTTCAACGTCTGTCGCCTTGGGGCCACCGCGATGAGCCACAACACACCCGACGAAGATGGATGTCGTGGTGCAATTGTCAACACCGCATCTGTGGCCGCCGAAGATGGCCAGATTGGCCAAGTGGCCTACTCCTCGTCAAAGGGTGGGGTCGTTGGATTGACCTTGCCGCTTGCTCGAGACTTGGCACCCATTGGCGTTCGAGCGAACTGTATTCTTCCAGGGCTTATTGACACACCAATTTATGGTCAAGGCGAAGCCGCTGAAGAGTTCAAGGCTCGACTTGGTGCAGGCGTCCTCTTTCCAAAACGACTTGGTCGCTCCGAAGAGTTCGGAACCTTGGCCGTCGAGCTCTTAACAAACAGCTACATCAATGCTGAGTCGATTCGAATCGACGCCGGTATTCGTATGCAGCCAAAATGATCGTAGGGTAACGAATGGGTCATATCCCACGGCCCCGATCGCGAATAGGAAACAACGTAGTGCGACTATTCTCAGTGAACTCAAGCTTGTCCGTACTGGTCGTTTCAGCCCTTGTAGCCCTCTCGCTCATCAGTTCGGGAGCTATCCTCATCCAAACCCAAGCAGGAGCGGACACGTGTAGCGGTTCATTTGTCCACGGATACTGCATCGCCCCCTATGCCAACTTGAGCCATGCCAACCTTCACGACGCCAACTTGGGCGGTGCCAACCTGAGCCACGCCAACCTGCGCGGCGCCCATCTCAACGACGCCAACCTGGGCGGTGCCTACCTGGGCCATGCCAACCTGGGTAATGCCAATCTCCCCTTCGCTAACTTGGGCGGCGCCAACCTGAGCGATGCCTCCTTAGGCGGCGCCAACCTCTACGGAGCCAACTTGGGCGGTGCCAGACTGAGCCGGGCCGACCTGAGCCGGGCCGACCTGGAGCACGCCAACATCGGGGGCACTCTGGGCGGAGTACTCAACCTGAGTGGTGCCATTTGTCCGAATGGGAAGAAACACGGGGTGAGTGGAGCGAACTGCTGATTTCCCTCTGACGTGAAGATGAGTGTCTAGGGCTCTAGGCTCTTGATCATGAAAAAAATCAGAAACGTGGTTGCAGGAGTGATCATTGTTGGCGCGAGTATGGCAGTCCCGTTGTCAGGAGGGATACCACAAGCCTCGGCCTCACCGCATCATTGCAGTGCGGAGCCAGCACCTCACGTGAATTGGTCTGGCTGCAAAAAGTACGGTGCCAAATTGAGCGGTGCCAATTTGAGCGGTGCCAACCTGAGCCGTGCCAACCTGGGCCATGCCGACCTGAGCGGTGCCAACCTGAGCGGTGCCAACCTGAACGGCGCCAACCTGAACGGCGCCAACCTGAGCGGTGGTGCCCTCCTGGGTCTTGCCAACCTGACCGGTGCCGACCTGAGCGGTGCGAATCTGACACGAAGTCACGGGAGAAGCTCGAACCTAAGCGGTGCCAACCTGAGCGGTGCCAAGCTGTACTTCACTGATCTGGGTCTTGCCAACCTGAGCGGTGCCAACCTGAACGGCGCCAACCTGAACGGCGCCGTCCTCAGGCATGTCAATCTGACCGGAGCCCACCACCTGCAGAATGCCCAACTGCGCTGGACCTTACTGAACGGTGTCAACCTGGAGAATGCCGACCTGGGCGGTGCCGACATGGGCGGTGCCGACATGGGCGGTGCCAATCTGAGCAGTGCCAATCTGAGCGGTACCAGCTTGAGTGGTGCCAGCTTGAGTGGTGCCAATCTGAGCGGTGCCAACCTGAGCGGTGCCTTCCTGCACCTTGCCACTTGCCCGAACGGGAAACTGCATAACCAAGGTGGGAACTGCTGAGGCCGTTCTGAGGGAAAATTGAGGACGCTCTTGTTGAGAATGAACACAGGTGTTTATTCGACCCAGGCAGTTCACAGCGCCCGTCAATGATCGACAAACAACAGACCCCAGATGAACGTTGGCTAGTGGCTGAAGGACTGGGTGCTTCTGCCCTCTTTGGGGAGCGGGCCGTCCAGGCCATCTAGATAGCTCACGGCGTGACGAATCTCGAATAACAGCGAGTCACTCAGGTCTTTCGACAGTCCATTTTTCACCACGATGCGCTGCACCGTCATATCGGTGAGATCGTCCGGCATCGGGTACGCGGGGACGAGCCAGCCTCGTTGGCGAAGAAGGTTGCCAAGATCATAGAGATCCCACTTGTCGGTATAGCCAGGCTTTAACTGCCAGGCGAAGACTGGGATATCTGTTTTCTCACTCCACAGTTGAAACGGGGCCATCTCACTGATCTCCTGGGCGAGATAGTTGGCCACGTCTTGCGATGCTTGTTGGACTGCGGTGTAGCCCTCGCGGCCAAGTCGAAGAAACTGGTAGTACTGCAACAAGACTTGGGCGCCTGGGCGGGAAAAGTTCAGGGCCAGCGTCGGCATCTCTCCGCCGAGATAGGTGACGTTGAAGACCAAGTCTTCTGGGAGGAGATCAATTGACCGCCACACGACCCAGCCAATTCCTGGATAGACCAAGCCGTACTTGTGTCCACTGGTTGAAATCGAGTGGACACGCTCAAGTCGAAAGTCCCACTCAAGATCAGGTTGCAAGAACGGTGCGATGAACGCTCCCGACGCCCCGTCAATGTGGATTGGAACGTCAAAGCCTTTTTCTTTTTGAATTTTGTCCAAGGATACGGCAATTTCTTTGACGGGCTCGTACATGCCTGTGTAGGTCACACCCAGAATTGCAACGACACCGATGGTATTTTCGTCAACGTAGTCGACAATATTTTTTCCATTGAGGGTTTGGTGCTCTTCGCTCACTGGGACGTACCGGGGTTCAACTTCAAAGTAGTTTGCAAACTTTTCCCAACAGACCTGAACCGCAGAACTCATAATGATGTTGGGCTTTTCGGTGGACTTCCCCGCAGCTTTGCGACTGTTTTGCCAGCGACGCTTCATCGCCAGGCCACCGAGCATGCAGGCCTCTGACGAGCCAATCGTAGAAGTTCCAATTGTCTTTTGTGGGTCTGGTGCATTCCACACACCCGCCAAGATTTTCCAACAACGATCTTCGATTGCCGCAGTGGCGGGGTATTCATCCTTGTCAATCATGTTCTTGTCAAACGTTTCGCTGTAGAGCTTCTCGGCCATCGGCCCCATCCACGTTCCAACAAAGGTCGCGAGATTCAGACGCGCATTGCCGTCCAACATCACCTCGTCATGAATAACTTGATACGCCGTCTCTGGGAGCATCTGCTCGTCAGGTAACGAGAACTTCGGCCGCACGATTGCTTCGCCTGAGCGAGAAAAGATTGGATTGATGTCAAATGAGTCGTTTGAAGTGGCCATGAATCAGACCTTACAGGGAAGATTCCCGGGAGAAAACAAGTGATTAGAGGTTTTGTCCCATGTTGTCGAAGCGGGCATACTGCGACAAGAACGCCAGGTTCGCTGATCCCACCGGCCCGTTCCGGTGCTTGGCCACAATCACTTCGGCTAGCCCCCGACGCTCCGGAGCAGCCTCTTGGTCGTAGACCTCTTCTCGATAGAGGAACATGACGACGTCAGCATCTTGTTCAAGGGAGCCAGACTCTCTCAAGTCAGAGAGCATCGGCCGCTTATCTTGGCGGGCCTCAAGGCCTCGAGAGAGCTGGGAGAGCGCAACGACCGGGGTGTTGAGCTCTCGGGCGAGGATCTTCAATCCACGGCTCATTTCAGCAACCTCAACTTGGCGGTTCTCGGCATTAGAGCGGGACGTCATCAACTGGAGATAGTCGATGATGATGATGCCGAGTTCACCGTGCTGTTTCCTCAGCCGGCGCGCTCGCGCACGGATATCCATAATGGTGAGATGTGGGTTGTCGTCGATATAGATCGGCGATCCGGAGAGTCGAGTCAACGCACCAGAGACTTTTGACCAGTCCGACTCGGACAGACGACCGGTTCGCATCTTTTGCGCATCAACGCGAGCTTCCGAGGCCAACAACCTCTGCGTGAGTTCTAAGTGACTCATTTCCAACGAGAACAGCAGCGCTGGCTTCTGATCAATCGCTCCAACTTGCGTCAGCATGCCCAGCGCGAAACTTGTCTTACCCATGGCGGGACGCGCTCCAACGATCGTGAGTGATGCAGGCTGAAGTCCTGCCAAAATCTTGTCAACGTCCGTATATCCCGTTGCAGTTCCTGTCATCGTTTCGGAGCGATTCGCAATCTCTTCGATTCGCTCAAAGCTCTGCAACAGCAGGTCTTCTAAGACTCCCAGCGAGTCAGCACTTCGCCGATCTGAGATCTCGAGCATCTTGCGCTCAGCTTCATCAACGGCACCGATCACGTCCGTCGGTGCCGAGTAGGCCAAGTCAGAGATCTCGCTTGCGGCCACCACGAGACGGCGAAGTAACGCGAGCTCAGCGACGATTGATGCGTAGTGCTGAGCATTTGCAACTGACGGCGTCAGTCCTTGGAGCGCCACGAGATCAGCGGGATCGCCGACAAGATCTGGATCAAGCGTTCGCCGTAGTTCGTCGGTGACCGTGACCGCGTCAACTGGTTCACCTCGCTCATAGAGATGAGAGATCGCAGCGAAAAGATTGCCGTGGGTGGGCTTATAGAAATCATCCGCCTCGCAGATCTCCAACGCAATTGAGATTGCATCCGTACTGAGCAGCATCGCCCCAAGCAGTGACTCTTCGGCATCGAGATCGTGTGGGGGTACGCGCGGACCACTCGGGACCGACGTCAGCCGTCGAGGGCGCGATGTGTCGAATGCCTGAACCATTGAACCTCAACTGTCGCTCATAGTGCCTGGGGAGGACTAGTCCCCTAAGCGGTGTAATTGATGGTGACAACCCTGTGGGTAACCACCTACTCTCTCCACAGGTCAGTTTGGTCGGGGGGTGTAACAAAACGAGGGACGCTTCTTGAATCGCCCTCTCTCCAGTCCCTCACTCAAGAATCAGCCTCCAGCTGGGGATGGTGGGCCACCCAGGTCTTGGCCACGGATGGCACCAGCGTTCCCAAAAGCCAGACGTAGATAGCCCATCTCGTTGCCGTCCACGCAACCACAATCGAAACGCCAAGAATGAGGACCATGAAGATTGCTCCCAGAGAACCTTCGCGCATGCGAGTGCTGCCGGGGTGGTCCGAGAAAATACCTTTCGCAACAGCAAAACGGCGGATCGCACTGAGGGCTAGCTCAGCAAGTAGCAAGTTGATCGCGAACAACGTGATGGCCAACGGATTGTTTGGATAC